>Ga0208980_10001244_pt1 | contig 15303 bp, 14 predicted proteins | sample WetSurMetagenome_3_FD_187993 | JGI IMG/M metagenome (GOLD analysis project Ga0208980, IMG submission 187993) | Wetland microbial communities from Twitchell Island in the Sacramento Delta, sample from surface sediment Aug2011 Site A1 Bulk (version 2) | ecosystem: Environmental > Aquatic > Marine... | reverse complement strand
GGTCATAGAAAAAATTATAACACCAAACGTCAAGGGCAGTTTCGCGATATTCAATACTTTATAAGGAGTTCAACAAATTGATATATCAAACAAGTTTACGAACTTAGCGGGAATGAAAAAATGAATATAATTGCACCTTTTTCCGGCATATGTTAAACTTACCGGTTGCCATGGCTTTGAAACCCCTGCAAGCGCTTCTTTTAATGATGTTTATTCCTGCAGTGCATTTCATTCAGGCTGCGGCCTCCGGTCCGCGCATCGACGTACCTCTGGCAGGGGATAACGTCCGAGGGGTGGTCGGCATCGCAGGATCCACGGAGGTGGATGGCTTCGATTATTCCGAGGTTTTTTTCGGATTCAACTCCAATAACGCCTGGTTCTCGCTGGGCAGGCAGAACCAACCCGTGAATAATCAGATCATCGTCAATTGGGATACCACCATTATTCCGGATGGCACCTATCGGATCCGGGTGGTCGTTCAAAGAAAAGATGGCAGCCAGGTGGAGACGGGGGTGGACGATATCCAGGTGCGCAATTATTCGCCTGCAGGGCAAAACAATCCTTCGGCGAGCGCTTCCATCGCCCCGCCATCGGGCAATTACGACCCGGTGCTGGAGCGAACATCCACACCGCTACCCCGGAACCCAGCTGCTGTGAATAGACAGGACCTATTTGCCAGCCTGCGGGCAGGTTTGGTTGGAACCGCGGGCTTATTTCTTATTCTCGGACTTTATCTTGGATTGCGCTGGTTGAATAAACGAAGGTGAATTTCATGGATACCAATAACGTTCTGCCCGAGCCCATTTTGCCAGAAGAGAAAAAGATCTGGGAGGGTCCCTTCCTGATCGCCGGGTTGGGTAACCCTGGCAGGGATTATCGCCACAATCGTCACAATATTGGATTTATGGCAGTGGATCAGTTGGCAGAGCATTTCAAGATTCCTATGACAAAGGTACAGGCTAAGGCGATCATCGGCAGCGGACTTGTAGAAAGCCGGCGGGTGATCCTGGCTAAACCGCAGACTTACATGAATTTATCAGGAACCGCGGTTTCCTCCCTGCTCCGGTATTACAAAGTGGAAATCGATCACCTGCTGGTGATCCACGATGATATTGATTTGCCACTGGGCACGCTGCGCATCCGCGCGCGGGGCAGCGCCGGGGGTCAGAAGGGCATGGTTTCCATCATTGAAAGGTTGGAGACAAATCAATTCCCCCGCGCCAGGCTGGGGGTTGGTCGCCCGCCGGGCAGGATGCCAACCGCGGATTATGTCCTGGAGGATTTTTTCCCGGAAGAGCAGGTGTTACTCTCCCGTGTCTTTGAGCGTTTGTTGGATGCAGTCCGTGCGTTTACCCTGGAGGGCATTGAAGGTGCCATGACGAAGTTCAATGGATTGGTTGAAAAAGGCTGACCATGCTGGCGGGGATTAAGGCTCATCCGGGGTATCTCGACCTGCGCGATTCGCTGGAAAACAAGCGCTCTCCTGATCCGCTGAATCTGACGCGTTCAGCGCGGTATCCGTTACTAGCAGCCCTTTCGCAGGACCTGTGCAAACCGATCGTGTTCGTCCTTCCCAGGGCGGATCTATTAAATATCGCCCTGGACGAACTGGGCTTCTGGTGGCCACAGGGAAATTTAATTACCTTTCCCGAGCCGACACCCCTCTTTTATGAGCGAGCTGCGTGGGGCAGCACCACCCGGCGGGAGAGACTCCGCGCGCTGGCCGATTTGGCTGGCTTCCATTTGCCGGGTAGAGAACCCGAAAAGGTAGTGCCGATCATTCTCACCACCGTCCGGGGATTGATGACCCGCACGCTGCCAAGAAGGGATTTTCTGACCAATACACGCACGATAAAAACTGGTCAAGTGACCCAGCCGGAGGCGTTAATCCAGCAGTGGGTTGAACTGGGGTATGAACCTTCAGAAGTGGTGGTCGAATCCGGACAGTTTTCACGACGGGGCGGTATCCTGGATATTTGGACACCGGCTGCTGATGCGCCCTGCCGGTTGGAATTCTTCGGAAACGAAGTCGATACCCTGCGGAAATTTGATCCTTCCAGCCAGCGCACCATCGAACCCCTCTTATCCCTGCAGATAACCCCGGCTAGAGAAGTGTTGCCTGGGAGGAGAAATCCAGATGCAGAATTACCCCCAGAGACGAATGAATTCTATCTGCCGGTGATCCATCCGATTCAGGCAAGTCTGCTGGATTATCTCCCTTCTAATGGACTGATCGTTTTTTTCGATCGCGAACTGGCGAAAAGCGCCGCAGGCGAGATCGAGGAGCAAGCGGTTCACCTGCGCGAGGAGTCGATCCAGGAAGGATTGTTGGATGCGGATTTTCCTGTACCCTATCTTTCCTGGTCTGAGATGGAGGAGAACTTACATCACCGAACCTGCCTGGATCTGGGATTTTCTGCCGAAACAGAGCCTTCCCCGCTTTCGCAGGCGTTCAGCCTTCCCCCGCGCTTTGCCGGGCGTCTGAAGCACCTGGTGGAGCACCTGGATGAGATCACCGGTCAAGGGGATCGTTTTACTGTCGTTTCCCGGCAGGTGGCCAGACTGAGAGAACTCTGGCTGGAAAAAAACGCAGTTGAAGGATCCGCAAAAATCACTGATTTCATTGAAGGCAGCCTTACCGAGGGTTGGATCTTCTCCGGCGATGATGGAAAACGCGATCATCTCTTCACGGATTCCGAGATCTTTGGATGGGAACGACCGCAGCCCAGGGCGAAGACAACCCAAGCTGCCGCAACCCCCGAGGATGGCTACTCCGACCTTAAACCCGGGGATTGGGTTGTGCACGTGGATAATGGCATCGGAAGGTTCACTGGCCTTGTACGGCGTAATTTGGAGGGCTCTGAACGCGAGTTCCTGTGCGTGGAATTTGACGGCGGGGATCAGCTCTTCGTGCCCATCTACCAGGCCGACCGGTTAAACCGCTACATCGGACCGGACGAGGGTCCACCCCAGCCAACGCGTCTAGGTACCGCGGAGTGGGGTGGAGCCAAAGAGCGCGTCACCGAGGCAGTGAAGCAGGTGGCCGCGGAGCTGCTTGCGCTCTATGCCCAGCGTCAGGTGGCACGCGGGTTCGCGTTTTCACCGGATAATACCTGGCAGGCGGATCTGGAAACGAGTTTTCCCTATATAGAGACAGTGGATCAAAAGCGGGCCATTGATGAAGTAAAAATTGACATGGAAAGCACCCGCCCAATGGATCGGCTGCTTTGTGGAGACGTAGGCTACGGCAAAACCGAAGTGGCGCTGCGGGCGGCTTTTAAGGCGGTGAACGATGGCAAACAGGTTGCCATGCTTGTTCCCACCACGGTCCTGGCGCAGCAGCACTTCGACACTTTCAAGGAACGCCTGGCGCCTTTCCCTGTGAACGTGGAAATGCTCTCCAGGTTCCGCACCCCGCGCGAGCAGGAGGAGATCATCATCAGCCTGGCGTTGGGGGATGTGGATATTGTGGTGGGCACCCACCGTCTGCTTCAGGCGGATATTCAATTCAAAGACCTGGGTTTGATCATCATCGATGAGGAACAGCGCTTTGGGGTAACCCACAAGGAATTCTTCAAGCGCATGCGCAACGAGGTGGATGTGCTCACACTTACTGCCACACCCATCCCGCGTACGCTTTACCAGGCGCTGACCGGTGTGCGCGATATTTCGGTGATAAACACGCCACCAGCTGAACGACTGCCCATCATCACCCACATTGGCCCCTATTCCCCCAAACTTGTGCGCCAGGCGGTGCTGCGGGAATTGGAACGGGGGGGGCAGGTATTTTTTGTACACAACCGGGTGCAGTCCATTGAGGCGATGTGTGCGCACCTGAACCACCTGGTGCCCGAGGCGCGCATAGGAATTGCCCACGGACAAATGAATGAACACGAGCTCTCCACGGTAATGCACGAATTCACACACGGGCAGGTGGATATCCTTTTGTGCACCTCCATCATTGAATCCGGTCTGGATATCCCCAACGCGAACACACTTATCGTCGATCGCGGCGATACTTTCGGACTGGCGCAACTCTACCAGCTCCGCGGCAGGGTGGGGCGGGGCGCGCAGCGGGCATATGCCTATTTCTTCCGCCATAAACGCAGAATGCCCACCAACGAAGGACAGGAACGCCTGGAAGTGATCGCAGAGAATACCCAGCTCGGGGCAGGATATTCCATTGCCATGCGCGACCTTGAAATGCGTGGCGCAGGTGACCTGCTTGGTACCCGTCAGAGTGGTTTCATCGCGGCTGTTGGTTTCCATCTCTATACCCGAATGCTGGCACAGTCAGTCCGCCAATTGCGTGGCGCAGTCGCCCTTCCCGGGCTGATCGAGAGAACCTCCGCCTTTCGGGAGATACGCAGCTTCACCAGCGTGGACCTGCCGCTTTCGATTGGAATCCCGATGGAATACATCTCCGACCAGAACCTGCGCCTGCGCATCTACCGCAGAATCGCCGATACGCTGAGCAGCGAGGAAGTGGACTCCCTGGAGGAAGAATTCCTGGATCGATTCGGGACGCTGCCGGTTGAAGTGGGCAACCTTCTGTATTACATGCGCGTGAAAGCCAAAGCGGAGTCCGCCGGACTTGCCACGGTGACCACGGAGGGCGACCAGGTGGTATTCCGATATCAACAACAAGCGGAAGGAAAAGTTGAGAACGTACTTCCGGCATTGGATGGCTTGCGATCAGGGAAGAATTCATACTGGCTTTCGCTGAAAGGCCGCGAAGCCGACTGGCAGGACCTGGTGATGGATTCGCTGGAGAAGATCTCCGGCATACGAATCTGAGTTTCAAACCCGGAAACGGTTTGAAACTGTTTCAGGGTTGTGATATGATCAGGCGAATAGAACAAAGGTTCAACTATGGATTTCAAACTTGTAGCGCCATACCAACCGACCGGCGACCAGCCCGAAGCGATTGAGAAACTGATCTCCGGCATCCAAAAGGGGTACCGCAACCAGGTGCTCCTGGGCGCCACTGCCACGGGCAAGACCTTTGCCATGGCAAATATCATCGAGCGGATGAACCGACCAGCGCTGGTGATGGCCCACAACAAGACCCTGGCGGCGCAACTCTATGCCGAATTCAAAGAATTCTTCCCCGAAAACGCGGTGGAATATTTTGTATCTTATTACGACTATTACCAGCCGGAAGCCTATGTTCCCCGGCATGATCTGTATATTGAGAAGGAAACCGAGACCAACGAGGAGATCGAACGCCTGCGCCTGGCTGCGACAACCGCGCTCATGTCGCGTCGGGATGTGATCATCGTGGCTTCAGTCTCCTGCATCTATGGTCTGGGAAACCCGGAGGAATACAACCGCGGACTGGTGGTGCTGGAGAAAAACCAGATCTACCGCCGAAATGCGCTGCTGCGTCAACTGGTGGAAAGCCAGTATCAGCGGAATGATATGGAACTTCGCCCGGGCGTGTTCCGTGTCCGCGGCGACACGCTGGAGGTGCACCCCGCTTATGAGGATAAAAAGGCCATTCGGGTGGTATTCTTCGGCGATGAGGTGGAACGGTTGATGGTGTTCAACCCGGTGACCGGTGAAATACTGGAAGAACCCGAGCGGGTTGAAATTTACCCGGCCAAGCACTATATCACCCAGGAGCAAAAACTAAAGCAGTCAATCACCGATATCGAGACCGAACTAAATGACCGGTTGGCATATTTCCGCGCCAACGACCGTCTGTTGGAAGCGCAGCGCCTGGAGCAGCGTACGCTTTTTGATCTGGAAATGATGCGCGAGGTGGGGTATTGCTCTGGGATCGAGAACTACTCGCGGCACATCGACCAGCGTCCGGCCGGCTCGCCCCCCTGGACATTGATGGATTACCTGCCCCATGATTACCTGCTATTTTTGGATGAATCGCACATGTCCGTCCCGCAGGTACGCGGGATGTACAACGGGGATCAATCCCGTAAGGGGGTGCTGGTGGAATACGGCTTCCGGCTGCCCTCCGCGCTGGATAACCGCCCGCTGACGTTCGATGAATTTGAGAAACACATGGGCTTTACCATCTATACCTCCGCCACTCCGGGTCCGTACGAAACAAAACGGGCAGACCAGGTGGTGGAGCAGATCATCCGCCCCACCGGGCTGGTTGATCCAGAGGTGATCGTGCGGCCATCCGCGGGTCAGGTGGATGACCTGATCGGCGAAATCAAAGCCAGGGTCAATGCCGGGGAGCGTGTGCTGGTCACAACGCTCACCAAACGCATGGCTGAGGACCTGGCGGATTACCTGCTGGAGATGGGCATCAAGGTTCAATACCTGCATTCCGAGGTGGAAACCCTGGAACGGATCGGCATCCTACGCGACCTGCGCCTGGGAGTATTCGACGTTATCGTGGGCATCAACCTGCTGAGAGAGGGGCTGGATCTGCCGGAGGTTTCGCTGGTGGCGATCCTGGATGCGGATAAGGAAGGTTTCCTGCGGTCGGATACAGCATTGATCCAAACCATCGGCAGGGCGGCAAGGCACGTGCACGGGAAAGTGATCATGTACGCTGATAAGATCACCGACTCGATGAGGCGGGCGATCGACGAGACGAACCGCCGGCGTAAAAAGCAGGAGGATTACAACCGGGAGCACAACATTGAACCGGTAGGGATCATTAAAGGGGTGTACGACCTGACTGCCAGGTTGACTGCCAGTGCTGATAAAGCGGGAGGGAAACATGGTCAGGATACCACCCGCTCGGCTGCCAGCCTGCCCAAGAAGGAATTGGAACGGGTGATCTCTGAGCTCGAAAATCAAATGAAAGCTTCTGCAAAAGACCTGGAATTTGAACGGGCAGCCGTCCTGCGTGACCAGGTTTACCAATTGCGGGTCATCCTGGCGGAGGAATCCGACTTGCCAGGTTGGAAAAAAGCGCAGATCCTTGCCGGAGAAAAATAAAGAAAAGGAAAATCTACCGAACCCGGAATTGGGTGAACTCGCCTGTGGGGAGACCCCATTCGGGAATCACTTGATCCACATCCGCCATCGAAGGGCCGCGTCTTAGGGTTTCAAGCATGCCTTCCAGGTTCGCACGGCTGCCTTCGGCAAGCACTTCCACCTTGTCCCAGTTCACATTTCGGCACCAGCCTTTGAGACCGAAGGCAGACGCTTCCTGCAGCACAAAAGCGCGGAAGCCCACCCCCTGAACCCGCCCGCGGATGATCACATGCAGACGCTCCTGACCGGTTTGCTCAGCCAATCGAATTAATCCTGGGAATCCCGGCCGTCATCATCCTTGGGGATGTCTGATTCGATGTCCATCAGATCCGCCAATTCGAAATCTTCATAGAATGCAAGATTCGTGAGGGCTTCCTCGATATACTCTGCTTCCTCGTCGTCCTCACATTCCGCCAGGGCTTCCTGAATCGCCTCCTGAACGCCATCGCCACCGATCTGGGATAACGACCAGATAACTGCCAGACGGTTATCCCCATCCTCTTCACCAGCTTCCAGTGAATCCAGCAGCGGTTGGCGGGCTGCTGCCAGTTCCAGCTCGCCCGCGGCACGGATAGCCTCAAAACGGATATCGTCATCGGGATTGCCCATGTACTTGAGTATCTCCTTTTCCCACTTTGGGTTGAAGGAGCGGCTGATGGCAAAGAGCCCGCTGGCAATCCATCCGTGCTCACGCGAATCCAGGGCTTTCTCGATCAGCACAGGTACTTCCGGCCGCGAGGAAAAACCGAGCGATTCCAGCGCCCGGCGCCGAACGAGGGGCGCATCACTGCCGGTGCAGACCAGCAGAAGGCTATCCTCGATATGCTGTCGTTCCTCGGTTGAAAGCTCTTCAATCTCGCCCATATAAATGTATCGGCCAAGCGCCGTGGCGCCAGCCGCACGGGCATCGGCATCCCCATCTTTTTCCATCATGGATAGGAAAATGGGAACCAGGGTCCCATCCTCCGATTCCCACAATAGGGGGGCTGATAGGGCGCGGACCTGCGGGGAGGGGTCTTCCAGGCCGATTTTGGCGACTTCGTCGAAGCAGACCAGGGTTTCCGAATCGGAGAGATCTTCCAGGTCCTGCAGCAGGTTTAATTTCCTGGTCGGGGCGACCGTTGGCCAGGTTTTCTTCAACAAAGCCAGATCGGTTCGATCGAGATCTGAAAAGCGGTGCAGATACCTGGGAGGGAAGGGTTTGGAATCATCCGCCAGGTCCACCAAGATTTGCGAAAAGGGGACTTTCTTCTCTTTTTCGACCATTGGGTACTCCTTCTCTATTTCGGCAGAACCACGGGGTTTATGAAATCCTGCAGGAAAAGAAACGCCATCAATGCGAGCAGGAAAGTAAATCCGATCATATGAACCGCGTTTTCGTACTTTGCAGGCACGCGCTTTCGGGCGATCAATTCAGGGATCACAAAGAGGATCCTGCCGCCATCCAGGGCTGGAATGGGCAGCAGGTTGGTGAGACCGAGGGCGACTGAAATAATACCAAAGAACCAGAGGATGTTGAGCACGGCGAGTCCGGGGGTGGCGGATTCAGCAGAAGATTGCTGGGTGCGTACCTGCGAATAAATATCGAAGAGACCTTTGGGGCTCACCAGGCGGGCTTGTTCGGAGGTCACCTGCCCCTGGATGAGCTTGAATGGCAGGGTGAATAATTGTTTAGCCTGGTCCAGCGTGGTGGAAGCTGCCAGCGGAATGGCTTGGAGGAAACCGGGTTTGATGACCGGGTTGCCCATTACAACCCCTAAAGGTCCCTGCCCCTCGGGTGGGTTCTTTCGCGGGGTGATCATGATCGTAGTATCGCTTCCATCCCGTTGAACGACGATGGCGATTTCCTCTCCCAGATGGAGTTTCACTATATCGGAAACCGTCGTCATCGAGTTAACCTTTTGCCCAGCCACCGAAAGGATCAGGTCACCCGGCAGCAACCCACTTTGCTCGGCAGGGGAAGCAGGACTGATCCCGGAAATTTGAATGCGCGAGGTATCCGGTGCGCCAGCCTGGGAGAAGACAAAGGCAAAGATTATGATCCCGAAGAGGATATTCGCGAAAGGTCCTCCCAGGAGCATCCCCAGCCTGCGCCACGGAGTGGCCGCCGCCAGGCCGCCGGGAACTTCGGGGTCGTTCTCTCCCTTGGGACGCACGAAGGCACCGAAAGGGATCCAGTTGAGCGAAAAAAGCGTTTCGCGGAACTTGAACATCTTAACGGCGCGCGGGGGGAAACCAAGCCCGAATTCCTCCACCTCAATTTTGCTAGCTTTGGCCATCAAGTAGTGACCCGTTTCATGGACGATCGCGATCACGCTGAAGGCGACAATGAATTGGATCAAGGTCAGAAAAAATGAAGAATTCATCCTAATATCCGTTGAAAAGATTAAAGCTTTAAGATTATACCGAAAAGGGATAATTGGTGCGATTAGGGTTTTTTAATCAACGAGCAGCCTGGCTGCGCCGCCCACACCGGAAACAAGCACGGATTCCACTCCGGGGATCTCACGGAGATGGTTTTCAACCCGGGCAGCGGCATCCTGCGGACAGATCACATGGACGTTGGGACCGGCGTCAATAGTGAAGGCACAGGGAATACCCTGTTCGCGCCACCCGCGGACGGAGTTCATGACCTCCATCGTCGCGTTGCGCCAGTAATAGAGCGCAGGGTTGGAGGTCATCATTACCGCGTGCAGTAAGTTGGAGTCCTGCTCGATCACAGAAGCGAGGCGTTTAAAATCCTTAGCAAAAATCGCTTGCCTGCATTCGTCCAACCGGCGGGGGGCATCCGCAACCCTTGCAGCCTGGACCGGGCTGGTAGCAGCGAGAAAGTGGCCCTCGGTGGAACCGGCCTTTTTCACCCCGGAATGGATCACCGCGATCACATCCATCAGTTGCCAATGATCCGCGGGTGCTATTGAGGTGGCGAAGGAATCCTGGTCGGATGTCCCGGCTTGCCACTCGGTGAACCCGGCGGGCACGGAGCGGCAGGCAGAGCCTGATCCACGCCTGGCCAGCCGGGAAAGATCTTTCTCGGAAAGCTCCAAACCGTAGGCGGCGGAGGCGGCGAGAGCCAGAGCGGCAAACGCGGAAGCCGAGGAGGCGATCCCGGCTCCGGTTGGGAAGTCATTGCGGCTTTCCACAAGCGCAAAACTTTGAGACCCTGCTGCATTGCGAACCAACTCCAGGAATGTACTGACCCTGATTAAGGGAGCACCTTGTTCAAGCTGACCGTTTAATACCAGTTCATCGCGTTTAAGGTCAGGATTGAGGGAAACGGTGGTTTGGGTTGTGAGTCCCGCCAGGTTCATGGAGATCGAACCGTTGGCGGGCAGGCGCAAGGCATCATCCCGGTTACCCCAGTATTTTATGAAAGCGATGTTGGGGTGGGCAATGGCAGTAAAAGAAGATACCGATGCTTTCTGAAACATGAAATTAGTGTATCACGACACAGATATTCTCAGACTCAATTCAATAGTTCTTCCTGATGGTGCAGAAGTCCAATCCCCGTAGAAAAATAAATCAACCCAACAGCACCGATTCCTCCGGGTAATCCACCAGGTTCTGGCGTGGTTCTTTATCCAAAAGGGCCATCATGATGGTGAAAGCCCCCAGCCGGCCAAAAAACATCACAATGATCAAGATCACTTGACCAAACTGGTTCAAACTGGAGGTTATGCCCAATGAGAGCCCGGTTGTGGAAAAGGCTGAGACAACTTCAAACAATACGTCTTCCATCGAGAAGGAATTTGTTAGCAGGATCAACCAAGTGGATAAAACGACCAGGGTGATACTGACCGAAAAGATCACTCCGGCCCTGCCGAGCTGTCTGAAGGGAATTGTCCTTCGCCCGGCGCGAATTTTATCAAGGCCGCGGGCATAACTAAAAAAAGCCAGGCAGATCACCGAAAAAGTCCCGGTGGTGATCCCGCCCCCGGCTGACGCCGGACCAGTGCCGATAAACATGAGGAAAGTTAACAGCAGAACGCTGCTCTGTTTGATATCGGTAAAGAAAGTGAAACCCTGGAATCCCGCCGTGCGGGCGGAAACAGATTGGAACCAGGCCTGGACAACGCGTGGCACAAAATCAATCCCGGTTAAAACGCCCCCCAGCCGGTACTCTGCAAGGAGAAATCCCACCCAACCCAGGAGGATCAAAATTAGGGAGGTCACAAGCGTGATCCGGGAATGCAGCGACAACCCCCTGCGCCCATATTGATGCAATAGATCAAAATAAACCGGAATACCCAAACCGCCAGCGATGATCAGGATACCCATGATGATGAGGGTTATTGAATCAAGCGGGATTCCAGTGGGATATTGAGGCAGACCTGTAAAAAGGTCGAATCCGGCGTTGCAAAAAGAAACCACGGCGTGGAAGATCGAATACATCACAATACTATCCGCGGGGACAATGCCGGCAGCCAGCCAGTGGAGGCCCAGCGCCAGCGCTCCAAGTAATTCAAACAACAGCATGCCGATCACTGTACGAACCACGATCGACATGATCTTGTCCGGCGAATCTAGGCGCAGCGCGCTTGTCACTGCAAGGCGGTCCATTAAACCGATCTGCCTACCCAGAATACGAAAGAAGAACATGACCGAAACGATCAATCCTACCCCGCCTATCTGGACCAGGAAAAGGATCACGATTTGTCCGGAAAGCGTGAAGGTGGTGGCAGGAACCACGATATTTAAACCGGTGACCGTCGCCGCGGAAGTAGCGGTGAAAAGAGCGGTGAAGAAATTTATTGGCTCATAGGTCATTCCAGGGATAAGAAGTAACCAGGTTCCGACCAATATTAGTAAAAAAAGACCGGTAACAAGCTGGAGAGAGATGGGTACCCGCTTGGGAGTTATTCTAAGCCTGGAACTTACAAGATGAATTACCCTGCGGGCCTTAAATTTTGAGTCAGTGGGAAAAGATGATGCCATCAGATCAGGCTGAAATTTACAAGGTTTTTTTGCTGACCAACTACAACCAAAATATCATCCTTTTCTAGGGTGATGGTTTCATCAGGGGAGACTATTATATTACCTCCCCGAATTATCAATAGCAGGGAGACCTCGAACCGGGAACTCCGATTGAATGGTTTATCCACCAACCCTGCAGGAGTTTTTATTTCGATCAAGCGATAGTTCGGGTCAAGGTTCAGGATTTCTAGAATACCAGGTGTGGATAATTCCTCAGCCAGCTGATTGGCAGCTTCCTCCTGGGGAAGGATCACCCGATCGGCGCCTATCGCCGTAAGAATTTCGCGGTGACGCTGGGAATCCGCGACACTGATCACATGCTCGATCCCCATTTTCTTCAACGAAGCAGTTACCAGAGCGTTATATTCAAAATCATTAGAGAGGGCAACGATCGCGGTATGGAACGATGTAATCCCGACCATTTGAAGCGCGTTTTCATCCTGGGCATCCAAGATCACCGCTTCTGCGATTTCATTGACCATCGCTTTAACGGTATCAGGATCCCGATCACACCCCAGGACATGTTTCCCAAGCGCAGTAAGCCGCAGCGCAAGTGAAGCCCCGAATCGGCCCAGACCAATCACAGCAATATCCCCAATTACTTGTTTTCGCGGCATTTTTATCTCCTGCGTTGTTATTTTACGGAATGAATAATAAGACCGTTTGAATTATAGATGAATTAAGAATAAACGGACCTGTTTTAAGATATTTACAGGTCCGTTATATTTCAGGTTGCTGAATCTTGAAAGATTAATACCCGGGGATTTCTTTTCTTTTCCAACCACCGGTCGAGTAAGAAGCGATATCCGCAACCACACCCAGTCCAACCCAAATCCAGTCAAAGCCGACCATGCCATTAGCGCCGCAAACCAGGACATACATCAACGTGGTCCATGGCATGAAGACCAGCCCGACGATCGGCCAGAACCAGTTCTGGAAGGCAAAATGCATCATCGTCTGGCCATAAGGGAAAAGCCAAAACACGAGAAGACCGATACGAGGACCAAGAAACATCAGGACAAGAAAGAAACAACACATGGCGACACTCTCCTTTTCCGTGAATGGGTTTATTGAATTTTATAAAAACCCTTGAACATTATAGTATCAGATTTTTGATTCAAAGACAATTAAAAAAATGGCAATTTACGATTCTTTGCGATTTTATGAATATAATTCTCCACATAAGTAACTGTGTTTTTTTTATTCGGAGGGAAGAATGATCAACTGGGTTGCCACGCTTTCGATCGTCGCGGGATTGTTATTGTTGTTTGCTGGCAGGAAATTCTTTTGGCTCGCTGCGGGTTTAGCCGCGTTTGTCTTTGGAATGAACTTATTCCAGGCGTTATTTAAAGATGTTGGTGTGATTGGGTTAGTACTATCCGCGATCGGTGGGGTAGTTCTTGGCTGGCTGGCGGTCAAGTTCATCAAGCTGGTGGGGTATATCGTGGGTGCATTGGCAGGTGCAGCGGCTCTTCCACTATTGCTGTCGCTGTTTGGTATCTCTTGGAGTTGGTTGCTGATGGCAGTGATCGGGGCAGGGATCGGATTTCTTTTGGTGCGTTTTTTCTTCGATTGGGGCTTGATCATTATGACCGCCTGGATTGGAGCAAATTCTGTGGTCTCAAGTCTGAACGGGATGGTAAAACTGGGTTCTTTTATTACTTCGATCGGCTTTCTGATCCTGATGGTCGCGGGGATCCTAACCCAGAGAGCAATGTTGAAAAAATCGAAATGATAGCTCTTTAATCCCGCAATTTACCTCTTGATATTTCCGGAAAAATATGTATAATCTCAATAACAAACCGACGGTCGGTTTATTATTGTGTCATTATGCCAAGAATCAGTAAAGAGCAGGACTACTTCGAACACCAAAATGAGATCCTGGATACCGCCCAGACCCTGATCTATTCCAAGGGGTATGAGTCCATGACCATCCAGGATATCCTGGAGAATTTGGGTATCTCAAAAGGTGCTTTTTACCATTATTTTTCCTCCAAACATGCCCTCCTGGAAGGATTGATCGATCGTTCCATGACCCAGGCGACCAAATTGGTTCACCCGATCCTGGAAGATCCTGATCTCACCAGCTTAGAAAAACTGACGCGATATTTCGATGCTGTTTCCAACTGGAAGGTCGCCCAGAAGGAATATATGATCCAGCTTTTAAAAGTCTGGTATAAGGATGAGAATTCCATTTTTCGTCAGAAGATGATGGCAGCCGGGGTGGAGTTTCTCTCCCCGATCCTGGTGAAATTGATCTCGCAGGGTGTGGAAGAGGGTGTGATGATCGTGGATGATCCGAAAATGACCGCAAAAGTGGTTTACTCATTGATGATCAACCTGGGTGAGGAACTTGGGGGGTTGATCCTTACCAGGGATCAGCCTGAGAATCAACTTAGCCGGAAGGATTGTATCCGCCTGATGAATCAAACCAATTCTGCTTTTACCCAGGCGTTGGAAAGGGTCCTGGGTATTCGGCCAGGTTCAATCGTGCTGGTTTCGGCTCGCGTTTTGGAAGAGTGGATCCCGTAAATCTTCGATAGAGGTAGAAATCAAAGAAGGTATTGGAGGAAGGAAATGAGACTTTATTTGAGGTTAGCCTGGCGCAATATCTGGCGCCATAAACGTCGGACGATCATCATCGTGGTTGCTCTGGCGATGTGCATGTGGCTGATGATGTTCTACGATGGTCTGCTGGCAGGGTTTACGGACTCCATCTACGGGAACGCGGTCAAGATCCTGGGAGGCAACATCCAGGTTCATGAAGCCGGGTATTCAGAAAACAGCGTAACCAACCCGATCATGCCGCTCAGTAATGATCAACAGATCGCTGCGTATGCTTTGACCCTGCCGAACGTGGTGGGTGCTTCGCGACGGATCGAAACAGACGGGCTGGCGACCAGCCGTGAGGGATCATTCGGGGTGAGCATCATCGGCATCGAGCCGGAGCTCGAGGCTCCTCTGAGCGTGTTATCCAAGAATGTGGTTTCGGGAAAATACCTTGAATCCGGTGATGGTGACTCTGTTTTTATCGGAAAAGGACTTGCTGATGAGCTTAATGTTCAGGTGGGGGAAAAATTCACTTTGATCGGGCGAGACGTGCATAACCAGATCCGGAAACGGACGATGACGGTTGGGGGGATCTATGACGTGAATATGCCGGAACTCGAGAAGGGAATGGTCTATATGTCTCTTTCCGAGGCTCAACAGTTGTATGATCTAAATGGAAAATCTACCATGGTGATGGTGACACTGGCGAATATTGGCAGGGAAAAACAAGTTATTGTAGGGATCACAAAACAATTCCCCGGATCGGATATTGGCTCCTGGTAAACGAAATATCCCGAGCTTACCTCTGCAATCACCACCAAAAGC
>Ga0208980_10001243_pt1 | contig 15307 bp, 11 predicted proteins | sample WetSurMetagenome_3_FD_187993 | JGI IMG/M metagenome (GOLD analysis project Ga0208980, IMG submission 187993) | Wetland microbial communities from Twitchell Island in the Sacramento Delta, sample from surface sediment Aug2011 Site A1 Bulk (version 2) | ecosystem: Environmental > Aquatic > Marine... | reverse complement strand
GAGTAGAAAAACCCCGCTGACCACATTGATCAGTGCGAAGTTCAACGCTTGCAGGATGGTTTCGGTATCGTTCGTGATGCGGCTCATCAAGTCACCTGCCTCGTGCTCAGCAAAGTAACCGATTTGCAGCAGTTGGACTTTATCGAACACTTCCAGCCGCATTCCGCGCACCACGCGCATGCCTGCCCAGGTCACTCCATACGCGGTCAGGCCAGCAGTCAAGGCGCCGATGATAAAGAATATTATGATCACCGCAATAAGCCTACCCATACCTTCGATTCGCTGCTGGGTCTGAAGCAAACCCAGGTCTGCCGGCGGTACCGCAAACCCATTAAACGTATACATTTTCTGAACCGTTGTCTCGGTGAAACCCTGTGGTGGCTGCGCCAGCCAGCAGTTTTGTTGAGCGTTCGACTCAGATTGCATGCCGGGGAGGGCATTTTCAGTGGCTGCCCCCACCGCGGGAGTGAGGAAACAATCCACCACCTGCCCGATAAGATTGGGCGTGGTTACCTGGGTCCAGGTGGAAACGATCATCATCACCAATACCAGCAAACCTATTGCCCAGTATGGTTTTAGATAATGCCCAAAGCGGCTGAGGGTTGTACCCACCTGCTTGGGTTTTTGTACTTCCTGTCTAAGCATTCCAAGAGGTCCATGACCTCCTCCACCACCGCCACCCATCATAATGATTTCTCCATATTTCCCGGGTGTTATTCCCGAATTTCTGTTTTTTCTTCACCAATCAGCTGGGAATTGTAGATCTCCGTATAGATCTCACTTTCTTCCATCAACTGACCGTGTTTACCCGATGCCACTACCTTGCCCTTATCCATCACAAGGATCACATCCGCGTTCATGACCGTGGTGATGCGTTGGGCGATCACAAAGCTGGTGCGTCCTTCCATCAATGTATCGAGCGCTGTCTGGATCTCTGCTTCAGTGGTCAGATCCACCGAGCTGGTGGAATCATCCAGGATCAGGATGCGCGGATCAAGCAGCAAGGCACGCGCGATGGCAATGCGCTGTTTCTGCCCACCGGAAAGCGTGGTGCCGCGTTCCCCCACCGGGGTGTCGTACCCCTGCGGGAAGGACATGATGAATTCATGGGCCGCGGCAGCTTTCGCCGCAGCCATCACTTCGTCCAGCGTGGCGTCTGTTTTACCGAAAGAAATATTGTCGCGGATCGAACCTGAAAATAGGGTGGTTTCCTGGAGCACGATCCCGATCTGCCTGCGTAGTGAATCCAGGCAGACATCCCGCAGGTCGTGACCATCAATCAGGACACTCCCTTCTGTCGGGTCGTAGAACCGGGGGAGGAGATTGATGATGGATGTTTTCCCTGATCCGGTCGCCCCGAGTAACGCCACAGTCTGCCCTGGTTGGATATCAAAGCTGACGTCATTCAGCACCGGTTCTCCCCCGCCATAGTAACGAAAGGTGACATGATCGAATTGCACCCTGCCGTCTACCAGAGGCAAATCCAGCGCGTCGGTTTTGTTGACCACATCGTTCTTTGCATCCAGGATCTCGAAAACACGCGTTGCGGATGCGGAAGCCTGGCTGTATTGGGTAATGATGAAACCAAACTGGGCAATTGGCATGAATAGGTAGATAAGATAGAGGCTGAACTCCTGGTATTGCCCAAGGGTTAATGTTCCCAGGATGATTTGCTGCCCGCCGTAATAAAGCACTGTTGCCTGTCCAAGATTGGCGATCAGGAAAACGATCGGAAAAAGGAAGGAAAACAACCGGGCCACTTTTAGCTGCGTGACAAGCAGATCATCAACAGCATATCCGAATTTCTTGCGTTCGGCCGGTTCGCGCGTAAAGGCCTTAATAACCTTGACGCCTGCCAGGTTCTCCTGGAGGATTGTGTTGACCTTCGAAAGTTTCTGCTGGATGATCGTGAACAAGGGTCGAGCCGCGCTGCTGAAGATCATGAACATGATCATGGCTGCCGGGAGAATCCAAAGTGTATATACCGCCAGCTGGGCATTCGATGTGAAAAGGATTACGAGCGTTCCGGTGAGCAGCATGACCGCACCCACCAGCTGCAGCAATCCCTGCCCCAGGAAAAGCCGTACCTTTTCCACGTCATCTGTCGCTCTCACCATCAACTGGCCGGTTTGGTTGCGGTCATGGTAGGAAAACGAAAGCCGCTGAATCTTGGAATATAAGTCGTTGCGCAGATCAAAAGCCATGCTCTGAGAATTGCGCTCCGCCCAGTAACTCTGCAGGAAGGCGAATAATCCACGCACGGCAGCAAACACAACAATCGAAATTCCAGCCAAGAGCAGCGCCTGGGGGGCTTTAGCTACCTGGGCAGTGAGATATACGGTCAGTTGATCGGCGGTCCAACCTCCGGGAAGATTCAGGTAGGATAGGATTTTCGGGAGAGCTGCATCCAAGAACGCAGGCGGGATTTTATCCAGGTTTTCCAACAGCATCTTGGAGGTGACCCCACTGGTGATCGCATCGATCACCCGCCGAACCATCGCTGGAACAGCCAGTTGGGCAAAAGTGGCCACGAACATAAAAAAGTAGGGCAGGAATGCCAACCCGCGCAGGTTCCGAAGGTAAATGATCGCGCGCCGAATTCCATTAGGCTGCCGGGAGGGCTTTGTCTGTTTTGTCTGTGCGATATTCAAATCTTTCTTCCTTTCCATTTCAATGATCGTGTTTGCAATCCATCCCGTGTTTGACCGTATCCGAATCCAGTTGCCTGGCGGCATTTGTAAGGATTTGCAATCCTTCGGCGACGATCTTCTGCTGATCTGCGGATAACTCGCAGGTCAGGTCTTCAAACCAGCGCCTGCGGACCTTAATACCACGCAGGACCAATTCTTCCCCTTTTTCGGTAAGGGATAACTGTTTGAATCTTCGGTCGTTCGCCGATTCAATCCTCTGGATCAAACCCATCTGCACCAGGCGGTCCACCATTTGGCTGGCCGCAGGGTTGGTAACACCGGTGAATTCGCCAATATCGGAAACCCCGCTTGGGCCTCGATGGTGAAGACGCATCATGGTGTTCACCTGGGTTGGGGAAAGACCTTCCTCGTCCATGAAACTTTTAAATTCACGGAATGAGCGGTGCATGAAGACTTCTGTCCACTCTCCCAGGATCTCGGACAACGGTTTTTCAGATGACATAATTAACTCAATCGATTAGTTAAGCGCGCGAAAGTATAATCCGAAGACTATCCAGAGTCAAGAGTGAATTCGCTTGTGACCAAAAATATTTCGAAGAGATAGGACCAGGATGTTTTTAGTACAGAAGCACTGCGACCACGTAGGGAACGAGCGCAAAGATTGCCAGAAAAGGCGACCGGCCTCGCTTCGGGTTGCGGCTATCCCATTGAAAGAGCAGCACCGCCAGGGTGAAAGCGATCAATCCACCTGTGAAAAGGATACCAAGCGACCAGGCTGGGTTAAAGGTCGATTCCCAGCCATAGGCCAGTCCCCTGAAAGCGTTCATCGCGTGTGTCGCTGGAAGCAGAAGGGCCACCCGCTGCATTGCGGGTGAAAGCATATCGAATGGCATCATCAGCCCGCTCAGGATCATGGATGGCAGGAATATAAGCTGGCTGAGGAGAATGGTGGCGCGGTCATTCGTCGCGATCACCCCGATCAGCATTCCCAAACCCGCCATCGCGAAAAATGCGACCAGGTCCACGAGGAGGAACGCCGCCCAATTCACCGGCAGCGCCGCGCTGAAAAGAGGCACCGCCAGGATGGTGATGACCGCGGAGACCAGCAGGATGTGCAGCTGGTTGCCAAGCGGCGGGATGGATAGAATGTGGGAAGCCGGGATGCCGTTGATCTTGAAGCTGCGGTACACGCCCGCCACCCGGTCTGAGACGATCGGGTTCGGCATGCCCAGCAGTGCCACCGACATGATCGCCACGATTATCATCGCCGGGATGATCGTTTCGTTGAACGCCGGATTCACTCCGCCCATCAGGAATCCCATCATAATGAAGAGCCCGAGCGGGAAAAGGTAATTCAAGAGCAGCAGGGATTTATCCCGCAGGCCGTTTTTGAAATCATAGGCGAGATAATGCAAAAATGCGGTCATGGCTATTTTCCCTCCTGTTCCAGTTGGCGATTGGTGATCTCCAGGAAGCGTTCCTCCAGCGAGGGTCGCTCCACGCGCAGGTCCACCAGCCGGTCATCGTGCGCTTTGAGGTAATCCAGGATCGCAGGAACCGACAACCCGGCATCCTCGCTGAAGTAGCAGGCATACACATCGTCCCTGGATTGACGCTTGACGCCCGGGAAGCTCCCCGGGTAGGCGAGCAGGCTCGAGCCGGTGGAAGCCGCGGTGATCTTGACCAGGCCTTCCCCTTCCGCGGTCAATTCCTTCGGCGTGCCTTCAGCCGCGATGCGCCCCCGCAGCAGGATGGCAACCCGGTCCGACATTTTCTCGGCCTCGGCCATATCATGTGTGGCCAGGATGATGGTGGTTCCGCTCCTACGTAATTCATCCATCAGTCCATGAAGTTCCACCCGCGCGGGAACATCCAGCCCGGCGGTGGGTTCATCCAGCAGCAGCACCGCGGGGTTGTGAGCGATCGCCAACGCCAGCGCGAGGCGCCTTTGCTGCCCGGTGGAGAGTGTACTGAATTGGTCTCTCCTCTTCTCGGTCAGACCGAATTTATCCAGCAGGTCATCGCGGGGGGGTACCTGATGATAGGTGCAGAAGAACCGCATCGCCTCAGCGGGGGTCATGCTCGCTGGCAGCGCGGATGCCTGCAATTGCACGCCGATCAGGTTGCGCAGATTACCCGGCTGCCTTCCGGGGTCGATGCCCAGGATCTGCAGGCTGCCGCCATCCGCCTGGCGCAGGCCTTCGAGGGTTTCTAGCGTGCTGGTCTTGCCCGCTCCGTTGGGCCCGAGCAATCCAAAGATCTCTCCGCGCCTGACCTCGAAGCTGATATCTTCCACAGCCACCCGGTCATGATATGTCTTCCGAAAATTCCTCACCTCAACAACGGGGTCGGCCATGGTGTTTCCTTTAATAATCTGGGGTGAAATTCTGAAAAGATCAGCAGCTATTTTTGCCCGAGAGGTTGGACCGACCCGGAGCTATTGATCTTCGAATTCACCTTGGGCGATCCATAATACTGAACCGATCCACTGCTGTTTATCACAACATCCAGCGAATCCGTCACCCAAATAACCGCATTCCCGCTGCTATCGATACTGACATTGGCTTTTTGGCTTTTAAGATCTGGCGATTCATAGTTCCCCGAACTGGAAATTACAACCGTTTGATCACCAGTTACTCCTTTACCGATATTTACATCGCCGTTACTCTGGATCTCCACTGTCAACGATTTGGATTCCAACCCTGCCAGTTCAATGTTGCCAGAACTGTTGACTGTTGCCTTGAAATTATCAGCGCTTAAAACAGGTGCCTGTATCGAACCCACGCTGTCCGTTGCCAGTTGATCCAGCGATTTGGCGGTCAGGTTGTATTTAATGGGTTTGGTGGGCTGGATATTCGCCCCGGGGACCAACCCAACCTGGAGAATCCCACCACTTACTTTTGTTTCGATCAACGGCAAGATATTATCCTCCGCCTCGATCGTTATCGTTTCCTTGTCCCCCAGGGTGATCTCCATAGCACCCGGAAGCCCGAGCTGCACCCCGTGGAAAGATCCAAGAGGACGGGTTTCGGTGGTCAAATTGCCTGAACCTCTAACCAGGGTATTCGATTCCGGCGTGCAGGAAGGCATAAGCAATCCGAAGACTAACAAAAGAAAAATCGCGGCCTTATACATGATATTTCTCCTGAAAGGGTATGTCCTACAGCTTTTATTATATGTCGGGGAAAATTTTTTACAATAATCGGGCAAATTAATTAGGCGGTTATCTATTTGCGACTTGCGTCCACAGTTGGACCATCCTGGTTTTCTCTTGGGCCAGCTGTACAATTGCCAGAAATAATAACCGCGGGATATCCACAATCAGGTGGATCAACCATGCCCACAACGAACCGCGGGTTTAGAAGATGCAAATTTTTTTACCAAGGTGGAATGGAGGTCACTTGAGGTCGCGATTGTTGCACACTCGAAGCGACCGAAGGGAGCGGAGAGGGTCGCGGGGGTTGCACCCTCGCAGCCTGTTTGTGGCGGAGAGGGTGGGATTCGAACCCACGGTGACCACAAGGGCCACAACGGTTTTCGAGACCGCCCCGATCGGCCGCTCCGGCACCTCTCCGATTTCGCGCGTCCATTATACAACAATTCCCCCTGGCTTTTCCGTTCCTCGATTTCGGTCGTGATTATGGGGTTGTTGGTTTGACGATCGGGATCACGCAGCGGAATCCGCGGTTGATGCCCGGCGAGCCGGGCACGTGCCCTGTGCGGGCTGCTGTTTGAGCATACGGGTAGGGATCGAAAAACCCAGCTCCCTTTAACACCTTCTTTTCGCCCGTTTCGGGTCCCGCGGGATTATCCCACTCGGACTCCCGGTAATATGCCTCGGAGTACCAATCCATCACCCATTCGCGCACATTACCACCCATGTCATATAGATCATAATAGCTCGGGTACTTCGCGTATGTCCCCACGGCTGTCGTTTCTCCCACCGAGTTATCAGCGTTGGTTAGCTCCGGTCCGGCGGTGATCTCTCCCCACGGGTAAAACCTTCCGCTCGTTCCAGCGGCAGCTTTTTCCCACTCGGCTTCTGTTGGCAGCCGCCCTCCCTGCGCCTGGCAGTATTGCAGCGCGTCATACCAGGTCACATAGACAACCGGGTGCTGCGCATAAGCCGGATCAGCATAGTGCGTATCCACCTCCTGGGCGGATTTATGGCACTGCCCGGCTTCCACACAGCGTGCAAACTTTTCATTGGTCACCTGGGTTTGATACGCCCAGAAGGGGTCATTATAGACGGCGTGCGCGAAGGCGGTGCTTGCCCCAATTTTGAATTCGCCTGCGGGAACAAAGACCATCTGCTCGCCATCCTTCGAGTTGACCATCTTGATCAGCCTGGCATTCATGGTGGCCAGGTCGATTTCATGGTTGACCACAAAGGTCTGGGTCTGTTTGATCGGGCTGAGCGGCCGATTTTTCAGTTTGATATAAATTCCAGCCAGACCGGCGAAAAATATGCCTGCCAGAACGACCGCGGCAATGATCAACCAGATACGCAGTGATTTCCGATGAATGTTAGGGGTGGGAGTACGCATACGTTAAAATGATGTTCGGTTTTTCAAATTTCTTTAACCTGGTATAGATCCGGGTAACTCACGTTGGTGATTCCCTTTTCCGCCAGTTTCGCCTTGAAGGCATCTGCGGCATCCTTCTCGCCGTGCACCAGGATCAATTCCTTAAGGGTATCCTGCGTGGCTTGCGCATATTCCAGCAAGGTATCCTGCCCGGCGTGGGCAGAGAATGCGTTGATCGTCACCACCTGCGCACGGCGCTCAAAGATCTGCCCGAAGATGCGCACCTGTGGCTGCTGCTCCACCAGCCGTCTTCCCAGGGTATCCGGCGCCTGCCAGCCCACGATCAGGATGGTATTGCGCGGGTTTTCAATATTATTGCGCAGGTGGTGCAGAATGCGTCCATTTTCCGCCATACCCGAGGCGCTGATGATCACCATGGGTCCTTTCTGGTCGTTGAGCGCCTTCGACTCTTCCACCGATTGGACCATGCGCAGCTGTTTGAATTCCAGCGCCGGGTGCTTTTCGCTTTGCTCAAATTGCTTGGTTTCGCGGTCCATATATTCAGGGAAGGATTCAAAGACCTTTGTGGTCTCCAACGCCAGGGGACTATCCACATATACCGGGAAAGGCGAGATCTCGCCATCCGAGACCATCTGGTTAAAGGCAAAGATCAGCTCCTGGGTGCGCCCCAGCGCAAACGAAGGTATGATCACCCGGCCCCCCCGTTCGAAGGTGCGTTGCACAACCTGGCGCAATTGATCATGGTACTCGCGCGGATCGGTCTTGGGTGTATCCCCATAGGTGCATTCCATCATCAGCGTATTCACACCCGTTGGATAGACCGGGTCCTGGATGAGCGGCAGGTTCCTGCGCCCGATATCCCCGGAAAATTGAATACGAAATCTTCGAATCCCTTCCTCGATATCCAAAACGATACCGGCTGAACCCAGGATATGCCCGGCATCCTCCAGGTGCACGTTCACCCCATTTGCGGGAGAAAACTTCTGCCCGTAAGGCACCGCCCGGAAGTGCTCCTCCACCGCTGCGGCGTCGGCGATGGTGTAGAGCGGTTCCACGGCTGGCTCGCCGCGCCGGGCGTTCTTTTTGGTCGCATATTGCGCGTCGGCTTCCTGGATGTGGGCGCTATCCTTAAGCATGATGGCAGTGAGCGCGGCTGTGGCGGTGGTCGTGTAGATCGGTCCCCGGAAACCCTGCTTGACCAAATTCGGCAGGTTTCCGCAATGGTCGATGTGCGCGTGCGAAAGGATCACCGCGTCCAGCTTTTCAACGTCAAACCGGAAATTCTGGTTGCGGCGATAGGTATCCGCGCGGTGACCCTGGTAGAGACCGCAATCGAGCAAAAATGTCATCCCGTTCACTTCCACCAGGAATTGGGACCCGGTCACATCCCGGGCTGCGCCATTAAAGGTGATCTTCATTTTTTCTCCTTAATGCCTTTCGAGACCTCCAGGATCTCTTTGCCGTAATGTTCCAGCCGCCAGGGAACCTCTGCCATGATCCGTTTCAGGCTCTGGAAATCCCTGGGATCTTCACCCGATATCGCCTCCAGGATGTCCTTGGGCAGGATGATATCCGATTCCACTTCCATCTTCTTCCCCGCATCCCGCCGCCACACCTTCAGCCGCTCAAGGCGGTCCAAAAACGCCTGATCGGGTCTTGGCATGCGTGGGGGTCTGGGAATGGGGGCTGCGGCTCTGCCCTTCTCCACCGCTGTCAGGATATCCCGGCCGTAACGTTCTATCAAGCGCTCGCTCAACCCGGGAATACCCTCAAAATCGGTCTTTTTTTGCGGATTTGCCCTGGCCAGCGCGATCAAACTCTCATTCGGCAGCACTTTGAAAACCGGGCGATTGGCATTCTTTGCCTGTGATTCGCGCATCGCGCACAGCTCCGCCAGGATGGCCCGCTCGCGTCCATCCAGTGCCTGCGCTCCGGGGATGCGCCAGCAATGGTCACGCTCCTCACCGCCCGTTGGAGTCACCTTGCATACCCTCTTAAAATCCTCCACCGCCAGGCCCATAAGACCGCGTTCGTTCAGGTGGTCTGCCAGGCGGCTTCGCAGAGGGATCAGGTAATGCGTATCACGGCAGGCATATTCCAACATCTGTTCACTAAGCGGGCGTTGACCCCAATCGGCGCGCTGGAAGCGCTTATCCTGCGTCACCCCGTATTCAGATTCCAGGATCGAGCCCAACCCCACCTCTCGCATCCCCAGGATGCGTGCCGCTTGCATGGTGTCGAAAATATTGGCGAACTGCATTCCATAATCACGCTTTAAACACAGGATGTCGTATTCAGCCGCGTGAAAGATCTTCTCAACGTTCGGGTTGGAAATCAAAGCTAACAGGCAGCCAAGGTCATTCAATTCAAGCGTATCGATTAAAAAATCCTCCCGCGGGGAGGAAATTTGCAGCAAACATACCCTTTCCTTATAGGCAAAGAGGCTGTTCGACTCGGTATCCACCGCGATCTGCCGGAACTCGCGCAGATCGGCGCACAGCCGGTAAAGCCCGGCCTGGTCAGAGATCCAGTGCGGCTGCAGACGATCCGTGGGAACCGCACCGGCAGGCTGCGACATGTCTGGGATTATAGCCCAAACCCAATTGTGGGATGTACAACCTTTCTAACAAAACATTTATAGTTTGAAGAGCAAAGATTAAAAATTAGGTATATAATCACAAAAACGGAGGAGCTAATGAACGAGCTCATCTTGATAATTGAAGATAACGAATCCATCGTGAAAGTCCTACAGCGTGGACTGATGTATGAGGGATACAAGGTCGAATCTGCCCTGGATGGCGAGAAAGGGTTAAAGCTGGCCAAGCAGAACCGACCAGACCTTGTCATCCTGGACCTGATGCTGCCCGGGATCGACGGTGTGGAGGTTTGCAAGCAGCTCCGCTCCGATTCCAACCTGCCTATTCTGATGCTCACCGCCAAGGATGCCATCCAGGACCGCGTATTGGGTCTGGATGCCGGCGCGGATGACTACATGGTCAAACCCTTCGAGCTTGAGGAAGTGCTGGCGCGCGTACGCGCATTGCTGCGCCGCACCCAATCCGACCGGGCCAGTGTGCTCACCTTCGCCGATCTCACCCTGGATACTTCCACCCGTTTGGCCAACCGCAGCGGCCGTACCATTCAACTCACCGCCACCGAGTTCGACCTGCTGGAACTCTTCATGCGCCATCCCAACCAGGTGCTCACCCGCGAGCTGATCTTTGATCGCATCTGGGGTTACGATTTCGGCGGCGAGAGCAACGTACTGGATGTTTATATCCGCTATTTGCGCCAGAAGCTTGAGGAAAAAGGTGAAGCCCGCCTGATCCATACCGCCCGTGGAGTGGGCTACGCCCTGCGCGAAGAGATCTAATGTCTCTTCGCCTGCGGCTCACCCTGCTCTATTCCTCGCTGCTGGGTGTAATTCTTCTCATTTTTGGAACCCTCGTTTACAGCCTGGTGAGCATCAACCTGATGCGCCAGATCGATTCCTCCTTGCAGGATGCTTCCCGTGAATTGATCAGCAGCCTGCGGGTCGATCCGGATGGAAATTTCACCCTCTCCACCGTGCCTGCTGTGGCGGAGGGGGAGAATTTCTTCTTCCAGGTGTGGGACTCAAACAACAAGCTCCAGATCAGCAAACCAGCATCCCTTCTCGTTCCGCTTGATTCAACCTCCCTGCCGGTGACCACATCGGTGTATCACACCACGGTCATCAACGGGGTGCCGCTGCGGGTCATCAATGTGCCCATCCGCTCCATCCTTGGCCCCAACGCTTCCCTGCAGGTGGCGGTCAATATGACCCTGTTAGATCTCACCCGCAGTTCTCTTTCATTTATATTGATAACCCTTACCTTCGTCACCATGCTGCTCACCGCCTTCGCGAGCTGGTTTGTCACCAGCCGGGCGCTTGCCCCGCTCCAGGATGTGACTGAGGTGGCCACCCGCATCACCCAGGCGGATGACCTTTCCCGGCGAATCCCATTCAAGGGCGACCCGGAGGACGAGATCGGGCAGGTGATCCGCGCTTTCAACGATACCCTCACCCGCCTGGAAAAGCTTTTTGGCTCCCAGCAGCGCTTTGTGGCTGATGTGAGCCATGAATTGCGTACTCCCCTGACGGTGATCAAGGGTAACGTCTCACTTATGCGCAAGCTGCGCAAAGTGGACCTGGAATCGCTCACCTCCATCGACCAGGAAGTGGATCGGCTTACCCGTCTGGTAGGCGACCTGCTCCTGCTCGCCCAGGCGGAATCCCGCCGCCTGCCGCTGGATATGAAACCGCTCCAGCTCGATAAACTCTTGCTGGAAGTCTTCCAGCAGATGCGCACTCTGGGCGGGGATCACATTCAAGTGCACATCCACGAGATCGACCAGGTGGAGGTGATCGGCGATCGCGACCGGTTGAAGCAGGTTTTTCTCAACCTGGGCGGAAATGCCATCCAATACACCCCCGCTGGCGGAGATGTGCATCTCACCCTCAAGAAAGATGAACGCTCCGCAATGATCTCCTTTATCGATACCGGTCCGGGCATCAAGCCCGAAGATCTGCCGCATATCTTCGAGCGCTTTTACCGCTCCGATACCTCGCGCAAGCGCGGCAAAGAGGATAGCTTTGGTCTGGGACTTTCCATCGCCTTCTGGATCGTTCGCAACCACGGCGGCTCCATTCAGGTGGAATCCGCCATCGGCAGGGGCAGCACTTTCACAGTAATATTGCCGCTGCCCACGCCGGAAAACCTGGCCGAGATCACCACGCCGGGCCCGAAGCTGCCTGCCACCCCCAGGAAGAACCGCAAGTAATTCGCCTCGTAAAATCATCATCTCGATGATGTAAATATCCCTTTTACCTTGCTATAATTCACAAGTTGGAGTAATTTTGTCCGAATTGCTCGTTGCATGTATCTGGAAAGGAGATAATAACAAATGAAGTTCGCGAAAAAGAATATGCTGTCCATTGGGATGTCGTTGGTCGGGCTGCTGGTTGTGCTCAGCATGCTCGGCTGCCAGAGTACCCCTCCCGTGCAGGAGACCCCGCAGGGTGACACCTCCTGGTCCAAAGTGGAGCGGTCCGGCGTGCTGCTGGTGGGTACCTCGTCCGGTTATCCTCCGTACGAGTATTATTCCGATAATCGCACGCTCACCGGCTTCGATATCGCCCTGATCAACGCGGTGGCAGGCAAGCTTGGCGTTCGAGCCAGCATCCAGGATTTCGCATTCGATGGTCTCGGAGCTGCGCTCAACGTGAACCAGATCGATGCAGCCATCGCGGCGATTTCCGTCACTCCCGAACGCCAAACCCAGGTGAACTTCTCGAACGTCTACCTGGTCGGTTCGGATGGCATTTTGGCGCAAAAGGGTTCACCCATCACATCGGTTAAGACACCGGCGGATATGGCCAATAAGCGGATCGGTGTGGAACGCGGTACGGTATATGAGACCTGGGTGCAGCAGAACCTGGTGAATACCGGGCTCATCCAACCCAGCCAGATGTTTGTCTACCAGCAGGCTAAGCATGCAGCCAATGACCTGAGTCTCGGCCGTTTGGATCTGGTGATGGCAGACCTGCGTCCCTCCATCGTCGCCGCCGAATCGTTGAATGTGGTCCTGGTGGGTCAGGGTCTCAATCAGCAGCGTTTCGGGATTGCGCTGAAATTGAACGCAAATGAACTGACCAACCGGATTAATGATGCCCTGCTCCAATTGCAGAACGAAGGCGTGATCGCCCAATTGCAGAAGGAGTATCTGAACCTGGACCCATCCGACGCGCAACCCGTCCCAACCCCGGTTCCAACGCTTGCGCCCTCCGCACCAACCCCGACCTTCGTCCCCACACCCACTGGGTGTTCGGATGCGATGCGGTTTGTCACCGATCTTTCATTTGGGGATGGAAACGGGACCTTCTTCCCGGACGTAAATCCGAATCAGAGCTTCCGTAAAGGTTGGCGCATCCAGAACACCGGCACCTGCACCTGGAATTCGACATACTCCCTGGGATTCGTCTCCGGGGCTCAAATGGGCGGTCGAAACACAGCCGTGCAGGGCAATGTTGCCCCCGGTCAAACCTTTGATATGTGGGTCAACCTGACTGCCCCATCGAACCCGGGTCAGTACGAAGGAATCTGGCAGATGTTCAATGGCAGGAACCTCGCTTTCGGTGAACGGCTCCGCGTGAGGGCTGAGGTGGTTGGACCCACGAGGGTGCCGCCCACGCAAGCTCCGCCTACAGCCACGCCATCCACGGCTCCCACAGCCACAAAACCCGCGCCAACAGCGGTTCCTCCCACGGTGGCTCCCCCCACGGCAGTGCCCCCAACCGCAGTTCCCACAGCCACTACCCACCCTGCCGCCGGATTGATGGGCAGACGCTGGGAACTGACCTATTTGAACGGCGACGAGAATATTGTCAGCCCATTCCCCAATATCGAATTCAAGGCAGATTGGACTGCCACCGGTTCCGGAGGGTGTAACACCTTCACCGCCGATTACATCGTTCAGGGTTCCATGCTCAATATCACCAATTTGACCGCATCGAAACGCGCTTGCGATCAGGCTGTCATGGATCAGGAGAATGCCTTATTCGACACACTGAAACAGGTACAGAGCTTCTCCGTTACCAACAACGGCAGAGAGCTGGACATGTTCCGAAATAACAACCCAATCTTGAAATTCGACTCATAAAAGTCCTGTAGCTCAAATCCAAGAAATCAGAGGCGGCCTCCCCGGCCGCCTCATTTTTTTCTCATTCCAATCATCTCTTCCGGTTGAATATTTAATGTTTCGTGTTATCCTGTAAATGATTTGGGCTAGAGAGTGGATACATGTTTTATTAAATCAAGGAGGTTACTATGAAAAAAACCGGTTGGGGAAATTATTTGGATCATCCAGGACGACCTGGAAAATGGAAATTTATACCAGGGCTGTTCGCCGTGCTGCTTACGCTGGCAATTCTAGTTTCAGCCTGCAGCGCCCCCGCGAGCCCGCCGCCTCCCCCCGCGGATGCATCCTGGACCCGCGTTCAGGAGAGCGGTTTCTTGCGGGTTGGAACCTCCTCCGGGTATCCTCCCTATGAGTACTACGACGAGAATATGAAGCTCACCGGGTTTGATATCGCCCTGATCAACAGCATCGGATCAAAACTGGGTGTAAAGGTGGATATCCAGGATTTCGCTTTCGATGGACTCGGTTCAGCGCTGCAGGTGGACCAGATCGACACTGCCATCGCCGCGATCTCGGTGACTGATGAACGGGCAAAGCAGGTTAATTTTTCAAACGTCTATTTTGTGGGTTCCGATGGTGAACTTGCCCGCAAAGGTTCGCCTATCACATCCGTCACCTCGATCCAGGATTTCGCTAATAAGCGGGTGGGTGTGGAAAGGGGGACCATTTACGAAACCTGGGTTCAAAAGGAACTTGTAGATGCCGGCTTGATCCGTGCTGATCAGATGTTCGTGTATGCCCAGGCGAAGGATGCAGTGAATGACCTCAGCCAGGACCGCCTCGATCTGGTCATCCTTGACCTCCGCCCGGCGACTCAAGCGCAGAGCTTTTTCGATGTCGTGCTGGTGGGCTCCGGTCAAACCCAGCAGCGGTTCGCGGTTGCATTGAAACTGAACGCGAATGAGTTAACCGCCAGGATCAATGAAGCACTTATCCAGCTGCAAAATGATGGCACCCTTGCGGAGTTACAAAAGGAATTCCTCAATATCGAACCTTCGGAAGCCGAGCCGCTGCCCACGCCGGTTCCCACCCTGGCGCCGGCAGCCCCCACCCCCACTTTCGTCCCCACCCCGGTCGGCTGTGTCGATTCCATGAAGTTCATAGCAGACCTGACCCTGGATGACGGAAATGGATCCTTCTTCCCCGATGTACAGCCCAACCAGGCAGTTCAGAAGGGCTGGCGCATCCAGAATACCGGAACCTGCACGTGGAACTCCACCTATTCGCTTCGCTTTGTTCAAGGCACCCAGATGGGCGGGCAGCCCACCGCCATCCAGGGCAATGTTGCCCCGGGAGCGATGTACGATATTTATGTGAACCTGACAGCTCCTTCCAATCCCGGGCAATATCGGGGTACCTGGCAATTATTCAATAGCAGGGGCCTGGCTT
>Ga0208980_10001242_pt1 | contig 15312 bp, 15 predicted proteins | sample WetSurMetagenome_3_FD_187993 | JGI IMG/M metagenome (GOLD analysis project Ga0208980, IMG submission 187993) | Wetland microbial communities from Twitchell Island in the Sacramento Delta, sample from surface sediment Aug2011 Site A1 Bulk (version 2) | ecosystem: Environmental > Aquatic > Marine... | reverse complement strand
TGGAAGTGATCGAGTAATAATAACCAACGCAAAAATGCGAGGTTTTACAAATATGCCTCGCATTTTTTATTTTTGACTGCTAATCCAACGACCGATTTGATGAAAATATTCGTTCGTGAGCCCTTTATAAACTGGGTGTTTGATGGAAACAAAGAGAGTATCTTTCTTTTTTAAGTATTTAATATCTAAATTCCGATCGAAATTCATTGGACCTGCAACTACCCTTTCCCAATATTCTTCATTGGATTGACCATAAAAGACAACAATCGCTGGAAGGTTTTCTTCGATTAACCAGCGGAGATTATTAATTCGTAAGGGCAATGTTCTTTCCCGATAATTATCCCGGGATTTAAGTAATGGGTTGTCTGTCCAAATGGAATATCGCCATTCATTTACACTAGGTGATGCAAGTGGAAGGAGCTCCAGTAGACTTGTGTTTTGATCGCTCCGGCCGAGATGGTTTTTTTGATATTGCCAAACATCATCTGTGGTGATCTGTAGACCCTGGGAGGATAAATAGATGCGGATAAGTTTGTTCCAGGTGGATTGAAGCTTTACTGGTTCAATAAAGAATCTATGGATCCCAATAAGTTCATGGTACTTAGCCACATCTACAAGAGTCTTTTTCCCAAGCTTAACCCAGGCGTAAATCCTTATCTCAAATTCGTCTTTGGTAATTCCACCGCCCTCTTCCATACCAATGAACCAGAACTTTGATCGAACATCACCAAACCCATAAAATTTATGGATGAATTCATTGATCAATAAATTATCAATTTGAAAATTTTCTATCACCACTTCGCCTGGTGCTCCTCCGCCCAGCCGATAAGGTCTTTGACCTCCACCTTCTTGCCATCATCCGCCACTACAATTCCGTTGTAACGCCCGAACATCTGGTGCACCTCGCTGCGCAGGATGGCCAGATCGGTTTTGGCATTCCGGTCAAAGAAGGGGGTGAAAACAAGATCGATGCGTTTATTCGCTGATTTCATCGTCCAGGGTTTCATGAAGTTCTGATTGGAGTAGGTGAAATCCACCTCTCCCAGTTTGTGGACCCGGCCATCCAGGATGAAGCAGTTCTCGGTGGCGGCGCGGGTATTCCCAAAGCCGAAGCCCAGGTTTAATCCGATGGTCTGCTTACCTCCGGGCATAAAGCCGCTGGCGGAAGCCCACACCCAGAAGGAATTGTATTCCCAGATGCCCCTGCCCCAGTCCAGGTTGCCAAGGCAGGTGCGCGGATCCAGATCGTATCGTATTCCTGCGGATTCCACCCACCCCGTAGCGGGCATGCAGTTGGTCTTGCGGTTGTAGTAAAAACGGTTCCCCACAATTGGTATGGCAATCACCATGGATTCCTGCTCCAGTGGGCATGTAAAGGCTGCTTCCGCCTTCAGAGGCGTTCCGTTGGAAAAATTCGGCCAATTAACCTTGATCTCGCGCTTGCCGGGCAGCACGCAGAACTCCAGGCGCACCTTGCCGTCATCGAAGAGGCTGGTGCCCTCGGTACTGTTTCGGGGCAGGCTCACCTTGCGGGAAAACGGCAGGGTCAGGGTCTTTTCGGTGTATTTGCCCGTATTGAACTCCAGCACATAGGCAAAGATGGAAGCCAGGTAGCCCACATGGCTGACGGTGAAGGAGAAGAAATGGGTGGGGGTGGTGATGCCGTAGTAATCCCAGCGTTTGATGCGCATGGGCTGCCAGAATCGCGGCGTGCCTTCGCTGCGGGCAGCGTCCAGGTTGCAATCCAACAGCGGTTGCGGGCTCCAGCCCGCCTGCGCCAGGCTTCCATCCGGGTTTAAAAGCGGTCCGGGTTTCGTGATCAGGGTTTGGGTCATCCTTCCCTCCGTGTTTTTTCTTGCCCTAATCCTATACCCGATGTGGGCAGGGCGTCAAATCATAGTAAAATAGGACAAAATTTATCCTGATTTTGGAGCCAGCATGCCCTCAGAACAAGATGTGATGAACGCGTTGAACACGGTGATGGACCCCGAGCTGGGGCGCAGCATCGTGGACCTGCAGATGATCAAAGACCTCGCCGTGGAACCAAGCGGCAAGGTATCCTTCACCATTGCCCTCACCATCCCCTCCTGCCCGCTGCGCGAGAAGATCCGCAACGATGCCGCAATGGCCGTGAAAGCGCTTGAAGGCGTGACCGATGTGGAGATCCACATGGGGGCGATGTCTGACGAGGAACGCAAGCAAGTACTGGGGAACAGCGGTCAGAACCTGCCCAAGCTCAACCAGTTCAATCACGTGGATAACGTCATTGCCGTGATGAGCGGCAAAGGCGGGGTGGGAAAATCCTCGGTCGCGGCCATGCTGGCTGCCAGCCTGGCACGTGGCTGCCAGCGGGTGGGTATCCTGGATGCCGATATCACCGGACCGAGCATCCCCAAGCTCTTCGGTCTGCCTGCCGGCGGCATCCGCTCCAGCGAGCAGGGCATCCTGCCGGCGGTCACCGGGCTGGGCATCAAAGCCATTTCGATCAACCTGCTGGTGGAGGATGAGAACGCCGCGGTGATCTGGCGAGGGCCGATGATCTCGGGCGCCATCACCCAGTTTTGGACGGACGTGTTCTGGGGCAAGCTCGATTACCTGATCGTGGATATGCCCCCCGGCACCTCGGATGCAGCCCTCACGGTGATGCGCAGCCTGCCGGTAAGTGGCGTGATCATGGTCACTACGCCGCAGCAGCTTTCAGCCATGGTGGTGCGCAAGGCGGCTTCCATGCTCGATCAGCTCAACATCCCCGTGCTGGGGGTGGTGGAGAATATGAGTTACTACCCCTGCCCGGATTCCGGCAAGGAGCACGCCATCTTCGGACCGAGCCACTCGCAGGAGGTGGCCACCGCCTGCAAGGCAAGGGTGATCGCCCGGCTGCCGCTCGACCCGGCCCTTACGGAAATGGCGGATAACGGCCGCATCGAAGATTTCGTCCAAAGGGATATGGAAAAAATGGTTACAGAAATGTTGAAGGAAAAGAAGACCGGGAAATAACGCAAATTAGGCGAAAACTACCGCATATACGCTAATTAATATCTACCGGGTTGAATTCTTCAGCCCGGTTTTTATTTATCAGGGAGGATCTCGGTCAGTTTGTACTCCCTGAGCCGTTCCGGCAGAAAGACGGCCGGAGCTCCGGGCAGGGATTCGACCAGGCGCTTGAAGCCGTTTCCATCAAACCGGGCAAGGGGCGGCCAAACTTTGCCGGTAGGCGCAAGTTGACCCCGCAGCGGAGAATCAAGCGGCGCGTTCATGTCATCGCAGTGAATGGGGATCAGCACGCGTGGGTGGTATGCGTCGATTAACTTCTGGAGATATGCCCTGTCATTCGCCACGGGATTCAGCGGGCTGGTGAGGAGGATATCGATCTGACCCACCCCGGCGGGCTCCAGGCAGGCTTCCGTCAGCAGCCTCACCCCGGCGCACTCCACCAGGAAGGAAAGCCCGAAGTCCATGGCGTACTCGCGGGCACGCAGGGGACGTCTGAGATCGCGTTTAAGGGGTTGCATTCCGAACCCGGCCACCCACTGGTGCGGGCGCTCCGCCATCGCGGTGACCCTCGCCCCGCCCCGATCCACCACCGAACCGGGATGCATTTCAACGATTCGGTCCTCCTGCAGACCCTCAGCCCGCAGGATGCGGCAGGTGTATGGGGAGCCGTGTACCACTGCGCCGGTCTGGCGAGCGACTTCGGCGGCATCCAGGAGGTGATCGAAATGGGAATGGGTGATGAAGATCGCATCCGCCCCGGGCAGGTTGTGGCGCACAATTTCCGGGTCGGAACGAATGCGGGAGAAAAACATTCTCCGCAGGGGAACACGGCTGAGGTAGGGGTCAAAAATAATCCGCCAGCCGGGGCAGCCGATGTCGATCCCGGCCACACCCAGCCAGCGGAGGGTGATCATTTCCAGGTCCCGCATTAGGGAACCAGAGATTACTGTTATTTCTTGACGACAGCCTTCTTGGCAGTCACGGTTGGGGCGGCAAGTTTTTCCTCGCCCTCCACCCAGACCTGTCCGAGCACCGCGTAGCTGATCATGCCGATGTAGAGAGCGACGGCGATGATCACCAGAGGCACAAGGCAGAGCAGGATGACAGTGGAGAACACCACACTCAGGATCACTGCCAGCAGGGCATACACGCCGGCGACGATCAGGTAGACCACCAGGTAACCGGCGAAGTTGACCTTGAGATTCTCCCACCATTCCTTGAAGTGGAACGCAGCCCCGAAGCTATCCTTATCGATCATGTTGAGGATGGCCGGGAAGACAAAGATGGTTAGAGCGATTGCGAAGAGCCAGGTCAGCCAAGTTAAAATACCGCCGCTGATCCAGCCGATAACCGGGACGAGCGACAGGGTGAAACTGATCAGGAATAGCAGCAACGCCGGCAGGTAGTAGATGATCATAACGGCCACCAGCTTGAGGCCATCCAGGATCATTTTGCCCCATTCGTCCCATTCCGGCAGATCGCCCAGGGTCTTGGTGACCATAACATTCTTGGCGATGCGCATGTACCACCCGATGAGGAACAAGGCGGGGACTAGAAAGCCGCTGAAGATCAGGAACAGGGCGGCGATCAGGAATTTGGATACACCCTTTTTATCTTTAAAGGGGAACCCGAGAAGCGTTTGAAGCCCGAGAGTATTGAATGTTTTATCCATATTTACCTCCAATTATGATTATAGTGGTTCCTGGCGGAATTACCATACCAGTTTCATATACGCGGAAGAATGAAAAAGGTTGCTGGGAGGGGCGGAGTGGTTGGATCGGTAAAAAGTTGATTGGTTGATTGGGCGGAAAGGAGCGTGGATATTCTAGCGATTACCCGCCAGGGCGTGCTGTGTGACCGGTACGGTTGCCAGCACCGGATTGACCAAATAGCGCACAAGCTGGGAACAGCGGCGGATGTTTTCAGCCCCCAGATCCTCAAGCATTGGTTCCAGCCAGGCCTGATAGGAGCGCACGGCCAGGTAGATCGGTTTGCCGGTCGCAGGAAAGCTGGCTCTCAACCCGCGCAGCAGCTCGGGGAAATCCTCCGCGGAGGGATGAAAGATTGGCAGCAGAAAGCTCCCCCGCGGACCACCGAGCACCCGCGCGAAGGCGGCCAGTTCCCCTTTGCGTCGCACCAGAAAACCCTTTGGCACACCGGTGGGCAGCGGCTCGGCGCTTTGCGCCAGGGGTGGAACGACCGATGAAAAAAGGTTGCGTACTGCCACCTCATCACGGGAGGTGACCGCCTGCCAGCCGATTTGACCTTTTGAGGGTGGGAGGAGCTTCCAGACAGATTGCCATCCAAAAATGGAAAACCCCGCTTTGCGCAGACAGGGGTAGGCAGGGTGGTTATCTTCGGCATCTGCGATGATGCTCATCGCCCCCAGGTAGCCGGCCTGGCTGATCAACTCATCCAGCAGGTCGGTGAGGATGGGTCCGCAGGCAGCGGATTCCGGCATCAGGAAGGTCAGGTAGGCAGGGCGCTCGTTGATGATGTGGGTGATCTGGCCGATCAGTTGCGTGCCATCATCCCCGGAAGCCACCAGGGTGGTGTTTCCGCGGGCGGGGTGCATCTGGGAAAGCATAGCGCGCATCCCCGCTGGGTTGCCGCGGGTCAATTCCAGGGCGGTATCCAACCCCATCACCTCTTTCTGGTTTCTGACGAGGCTTGAAATATCGTCCAGTCCCAGGGAGTGGATGTTTATTTTGCCATCTCCAGGAAAAGGCGGTGAAAGCGGTCGTCACCGGTGAGTTCGGGATGAAAGGATGTGGCCAGCAGTTTACCCTGGCGGGCGGCGACGATGCGTCCATCCGGGAGGGTGGAAAGCACCTCCGCAGGCGGCTGCACTGCGGAAATGACCGGTCCGCGGATGAAGACGGTTTTGAATGGTGCGATGGTCGGGTCTACTGCAGCCAGGGCGGGGATATCCAGCTCCGCCTCGAAGCTGTCCACCTGGCGCCCGAAGGCGTTGCGCTGGATGGTGATGTTCATCAGGTTCAGCAGCGGCTGGTTTAACCCGGGTGTGTTGGAGAGGAAGATTGCCCCGGCGCAGGTACCCCACATGGCGCGGCGCGTGCCGAACTCCCGCAGTGGATCCATCAGACCATACGCGGCCGCGAGTTTGCCGATGGTGGTGGATTCTCCGCCAGGGAGGATCAATCCATCCAGTCCTTCCAGCTCCTCCGGCAGGCGCACCTGCGCGGTTTGAACGCCCAGGGATTCGAGCACCACCTGGTGCTCGTGAAAATCCCCCTGCAGGGCGAGTACGCCGATCTTCATAATTGAAAACCGAAGGATTTACCAGCCGCGCCCGGCGATCTTTTCTTCCTCGGGCATTTTCTCAACTGAGCGGCCCACCATCGGTTCGCCGAGATCCTTGCTGACCTCCGCCAGAATGGAGGCATCCCGGAAATGGGTGGTGGCTTTGACGATCGCCACCGCGCGTTTTTCCGGGTCGCCGCTTTTGAAGATGCCTGAGCCGACGAAGACGCCATCCACCCCGAGCTGCATCATCAGGGCAGCGTCTGCAGGGGTGGCTATGCCGCCAGCGGCAAAGTTGACCACCGGCATGCGTCCCAGCCGGCGTGTTTCCAGGCAAAGCTCATAAGGCGCGCCAATGGTCTTGGCAAAAGCCATCACTTCTTCTTCGGGCATGTTCTGCAGCAGGCGGATCTCGCCCAGCACCTGGCGGCAATGGCGCACAGCTTCGACCACGTCGCCGGTGCCAGCCTCGCCCTTGGTGCGGATCATGGCGGCGCCTTCCCCCACCCGGCGCAGGGCTTCCCCCAGGTTGCGGCAGCCGCACACGAAGGGGACCTTGAAATCGTGCTTGTTAATGTGATGGGCTTCATCCGCGGGGGTGAGCACTTCGGATTCGTCGATGTAATCCACGCCAATGGCTTCCAGTATCTGGGCTTCCGCGAAGTGCCCGATGCGGCATTTCGCCATCACCGGGATCGTAACGGTATCCATGATCTTCTGGATCAGCCCGGGGTCTGACATCCGTGCCACCCCGCCCGAGGCGCGGATATCCGCCGGGACGCGCTCGAGCGCCATCACGGCGCATGCGCCTGCATCCTCGGCGATCTTGGCGTGCTCGGGGGTGACCACATCCATGATCACGCCGCCCTTCAGCATCTGCGCCAGGCCTTTTTTGACGGCAAAGGAGCCGGTAACTTGATCGGACATAAACCTACCTCCTGAAATTTACTGCAGGGGAATTTTACCACTTTGGACAGCGCGATATGGAGTCTGCGGGCTTATCCACAATCGAATCGGATCCGCATGATAAAATGATGGGACAAAACCAACGTAGGAGGGCAACTATGAATTCCCAACCAGTCGATCCCGCGGGCGTTCCGAATCAACCGATTGTTCCACCCCAAAAGAGCGATTCAAAACGAACTATGGCGATCATCGGTTTCATTTTGGGTATTGTGAGCCTGTTTTCCTGGCTCCTACCCATCTGCGGTTTTCCGATTGCGATCGCCGCGGTGATCCTTTCCGCGTTGGGTATAAATTCTTCCAAGGGCGGCCTGGCGATCGCCGGTGTGATCATGGGGGGTATTGCCATCTTACTTGCCCTACTCAACAGCGTCCTGGGCATGTTCCTCGGGTTGACCGGGTATTTTGGCGATTTTGGTTTTTAAAAACAACCGAACGCCAAACTCGTAGTCATTAAATTCATAAAAAACCTCCCCGCGTCCGCTGCGGGGAGGTTTGGTTTCCAGGAAAAGACCTAGAATATCTCAAACCGTTCCTTTGGCGTACCGCACAGGGGGCACTTATCTGGTGCGGAACCTTTTTCGATATACCCGCAAACCGGGCAGAGGTAGTAGTCGAAGGTACCACCCTTCTGCAAATCGGCGATCATCTCGCGGTAAAGCTTTTCATGCACGATCTCAGCTTTGTAGGCTTTATCGAAAGATAGCCTAGCAGCCTTTTCGCCTTCGGTGTCGGCATCCTTGAGAAAATTGGGATACATGGTGGTGGATTCATAGTTCTCACCGGCAGCCGCTTCTTCCAGATTTTCGGCGGTGGACTTGATCCCGCCCAACGTCCGCAGATGGGACATGGCGTGAATCGTCTCCGCGGCCGCGGCGGCGCGAAAGAGCTTGGCGGCCTGGGGGAAACCCTCCCGATCCGCTTTTTCCGCGAAAGCCAGATATTTTCGGTTCGCCTGGGATTCACCTGCAAACGCCGCCTGCAGGTCTTCCATTGATTTCGACATAGCATCCTCCTAAGATTGAGATATGTTAATTATATCCAATCCCGCACAGGTCTGGCGCCACACGCGATTGAAAATCGCCATTTAATATAATTTAAACACAGGATTATGATCTTTTCCCCTTGACAATCCAATGGTTTGATATACAATAATACAAAAATACAATGATACAATAATACAAACAGACAATATGAAAGGAGGACCTATGGGGTGACAAATCTCGATATCACGATCGACCTACGCAGCGATGTTCCCGCTTATGTCCAGATCATCGAAAGCATCCAGCGCCTGGCGGCCAGTGGAGCGCTTGAACCCGGCGATCAGCTCCCCACCGTTCGGCAATTGGCAGCCGACTTGAGGGTAAATTTCAACACCGTGGCGCGCGCCTACCGGATGCTGGATGACGCCGGAGTGATCTCCACCCAGCATGGGCGGGGTACCTATGTTGTAAAACAACCCAGTAAGGAAGCCCTGGGCAGGCTGCGAACCGAGGTTCTGGAGAACCTGGTTCACCGCTTCCTGGTGGAAATGCAGCGGCTGGATTTTGTTCACGAGGAGGTCCTGGAAGAGATCGATAAACAATTCCGCGCTAAAAAGCGTGGTGAATAGAAATATGATTTCAAGGCGATAAATTGGAGGCAATAATGAAAAACACAACATACTCAAGTAATTCAGCCATCGTAAATAATTCGGACCAGGGCTCTCATATCAGCGGGATCAGCACTTTCATGTTCATCGTAGCCCTGGTCATCGGGTTCGCGGGCGGCGTGATGATGTTCAACAGCGGGGTTCCCTTCGGTTATATTCTGCTGTTTTTCGGGTTCTGGTTCTTCATTGGCGCGATCTTCATGTACAGTTTGCGGGTTGCGCAACAGTGGGAAAAAGGCGTTCTTCTACGCCTGGGGAAATTCCGCGGATTGCGCGGACCTGGCGTTTTTTGGGTGATGCCATTTATTGATACTGTACCTGCATGGATCGATCAGCGAGTGAAGGTGACACCTTACAGCGCAGAAAAAACCCTTACCAAAGATACCGTGCCAGTAAATGTCGACGCGGTCCTTTTCTGGGTCATCTGGGATGCGGAGAAAGCAGCCCTGGAGGTGGAGGATTACCGCACCGCCATCACCTGGGCGGCGCAAACCGCCCTGCGCGACCTGATCGGCCAAATGGCGCTGGCGGATATCCTCCTAGGGCGTTCCATTATGGATGCCGAGCTGCAGAAGATCATCGACCAGCGTACCACCCCCTGGGGGATCACGGTGCAATCCGTCGAGATCCGGGATGTGGTCATCCCGGCGGATTTGGAAGACGCGATGAGCCGCCAGGCACAGGCCGAGCGCGAACGCCAGGCGCGCGTCATCCTGGGCGAATCCGAAAAACAGATCGCCGAGAATTTCGCCAAAGCGGCGGAATCCTATCAAAACAATCCGGTTGCCCTGCACCTGCGCGCCATGAATATGCTCTATGAGGGTTTGAAGGAAAAAGGCGCCCTGGTGATCGTGCCATCCAGCGCGGTCGAATCCATGAATTTGGGAGGATTAAGTGGAATGATCGCCTTGTCGTCCGCCGCACCGAAATTGGTGGAGGAAGCCAATAAGAACAAGGCTGTTTCCAAGAAATAAACGGATTTCCGCGTTTGATCGTTCGTTCCGGCGGGGGTTCACTCCGCCGGAACGATGAATAATGGAATAAATCTTGAAAAATATAAATTGAGGAAATAAATGAAGAGATTTCTATTTGCACTACCAATCGCCTTGGTCCTCCTGATCCTGGCCGCATGCGGCGCAAAAGCGCCGGCGGGTCCCACCCCCACCCCCGATGCCGCCGTGGCGGCTGCAGGCGAAAAGGTGGTGGATGACCTGGCCGCCGGGAAAACCGATGCAGTCTACAGCCAGTTCACCGACCAAATGGTCAAGGCTTTGACCAAGGAGCAAACCGGACAGATCTGGGGTCAGTTGGAAGCCCAATTCGGCAAATATGAAGGTCGATCAACAACTACCGTCACTCCAAATCAGGGATACCAGGTCGTTTCTGTAACCGCGAATTTTGAAAAATTTTCCCTAATACTGAACGTGGTACTCGATAAGGATGGGAAGATCGCCGGGCTGAATATGAAGCCAGCCCAAACCCCCACCCCGGCTGCCTACCAGGTTCCTTCCTATGTCGATCAGGGCAGTTTCAGCGAGCAGGAGGTGACCATCGGCAGCGGCGAGTGGGCGCTGCCCGGGACGCTGACAATGCCCAAGGGGGAGGGTCCCTTCCCGGCGGTGGTGATGGTGCACGGTTCCGGACCCAACGACCGGGATGAAACCATCGGTCCCAACCGACCCTTTAAGGATATCGCCTGGGGTCTGGCCAGCCAGGGCATAGCCGTGCTGCGCTACGACAAGCGCACCAAGGCTCATGCCGGCCTATTCACTCTTGAAGAGCTGGAAAAGATCACCCTGGGCACAGAAACCATTGATGACGCCATCCTGGCGGCGAACCTTTTGGCGAAAACACCCGGGATCGACCCCAAACAGATCTACGTGCTGGGTCACAGCCAGGGCGGTATGGCTGCCCCGCGTATCGGCGAACAGGACCCAAACCTGGCCGGGCTGATCGTCCTGGCTGGACCGGGACGCCCGCTGGAGGATATTATCGTCGAGCAGCTGACCTATGTGGCTGGAGTGGATGGCGCCGTGACCGACGCGGAAAAGAGCATGGTGAAAATGGCCGAAACCGCCGCGCCGAAGGTCAAGGACCCGGGCTTGAGTAGGGAAACTCCAGCTTCCGAGTTTCCACTCGGCATCCCAGCTGCCTGGTGGCTGGATGTGCGCGGGTATCTGCCTCCCCAGACCGCGAAGACCCTCGCCATGCCTGTCCTCGTCCTGCAGGGCGGCAGGGATTACCAGGTGACCAAGGTCGATTTCGACCTCTGGCAGGCTGCCTTGAAGGATAAAACCAATGCCAAACTGGTCTTTTATCCCGACCTGAACCACCTCTTCATGAGCGGAAAGGGAAAGGCGACGCCAGAGGAATACTCCCAACCCGGCACTGTGGCGCAGACCGTTATCGACCAGATCGCAAGCTGGATCAAAGGGAGTAAATAGGTTGAATGGTTGATAAGTTGATTGGTTGAGTTGGAAGAAAAGTAGCGAATGATGGCGATCGGATAATTGGATCGCCATCTTTTTGTTTCACGTGAAACAGTTGAGTGAGATCTTTGCGCTGTGATCTGGATGTTTCACGTGAAACGTGAAATTCCAGGGAATCGGGCATCAGCAAACCGAAATTCAAGTCCGGAGTATCTTAATCGGGGGTGTAAAAAGCGAGTGCCTGATTGCGGGAATCATCCATCACAAGCTGCAGGCTGTGCCCGGGGTGGAGGTCATTCACCGAGAGCAGGCGGAGCGACCCCGCGACCTCAGGGGGAACCTGGATCCAGTCGCCGCTGCAATCCCGCATGGAATCCAGGCATGCCCGGCAAAAAACGCTGGCAGGGTCGTCCAGGTAAACGGCCAGGGGGTAGATCTGTGATTCGAGCAGGTCCTGGAAGAAATGGGTGCCCAGGGATGGCTCAGGCGGCAGCCCGAAGCCCTGCCCGGCAAGCTCCACCAGGGCGCGGGTGTGGTAGATATCTCCGTAATTGATCGGCACTCCGAGGTCGGCGTTGGAGCTGCCCCACCGCCCGGGGCCGATGCAGATGAAGTTTTCCTTCTCCAGGGCGGCATTGAGCCTGCCGATGGTACGTGCCAGGCGCACGCGCAGGTCGCGGGTGGCCAGGGCGAAATACTGTTCGGGCGGAATGAAGAGAATATATTTGATATTCTCGACCTTCCCCCTTGGAACCATGAAATGGGTGGAAAAGAGGATCTTATCCCGGCTGATATCCTGCGGAATGGCGGCGTGGCCTGTTTCCACCAGGTGGCTCTGCGGGCGGCACTGCAGCAGGGTGATCACCAGGTCGCTGGAGCCATCGCCTTTTTCCACGATATTCAGGCAGAATTCGACATCCACCGGCGAATGGTAACCCTTTTCCAGCACGCCCAGGATGGTACGCATTCGCTCGGCGAACGGGGTGCGGCGCAGCAGCTCGTCGAAGGTGAGCACCAGTTTGTTCACATCCCCGTTGATGATGCGGCTCTTGAGCGAGATGAAATAGCCATCCTCCTCGGTCTGAGCCAGGTAGCGCAGGGGCGGATAATTGGAATTGAGTACGGCATGGATGGGCTGGGTGGCGAATTCGTTTGCCTCCAGGTCGATCAGGTCGACGAACTGCTGCGAATAGCGCCGGATCGATTTGGGGTCGCTGGATGGGCGCAGCAGGGGGTGGCTGAGCGCGATCAGGCGCGGGTAATCGTTGCCCACCCGTTCCACGGCGCGGGTTCCCAGGCCCCACACAAGCCGCACGAAGCCATCCTCGCGGCGGATCTGCGGCGCCCAGCGGTAGAGGTTGCGGCTGAAGGCCACCCCGGCGGCTTCGGGGAAGTAATACTTCCCGAACTGTTCCCCCTGCACGATCTGGATAAGGATGCCCATACGCTCATCGTAATCCTGGAGCCCCTTGCTGCGGCGGTAGAGCAGCGCGTCGGGGTTGAGCGTGCTGGCATAGACTAGGGCAATGGCGCGGGTGAGGGCTTTCAGGTTCTTTTGCGGGGTGGACTGGTTGGGTACGAAGATGCTTTCGTATTTCCCGGCGAAGGATGTGCCGAAGTTATCTTCCAGCAGGCTGGAAGAGCGCACGATGAGCGGTTGTTTTTCTACCGAAACAAGCAGTTCTTTCAATTGTTGCAGCACGTTCTGGGGAAAATGCCCGCGCTCGTATTCCCGCTGGATCTGGGGAAACTCGCTGCGCATGTCGTCTTCATCTTTGTACTTCTGGTCGTTCCAGTGTACAAGCCCATTGAGAGCCATGAAGGTATACATTTCATCTGAACCGACAAAAAACGATTCGGCAGGTTTGAGGCAGCAAAGCAGATCGCCCGGGGCGTTCTTCTGCAGCACCCGGTGAGCCAGCAGCATCCCGGCCGCCTTGCCGCCGATCTTGCCGCGCCCGATCTTGTGGCCCTGGATCTCAAACAGGTCGGCGACGGTGAAGAACTCCTTGGCGATGTTGATATAGGGCAGCTGGTCGCTGATCAGGTTGCGGATCAGCACCACCTTGAGCTCCTGCAGGCGTGCGTCGAATCGGCTGCGACGCGATTCGGACATTTGTTCTATCGCGAGAGCTTGCTCGAAAACGACATCCAGCGAGGAAAGCTCGGGGTTGACAGTGAGAACGTGCTCCCCCTTGCCCACCCCCCGTTCCGCCAGCACCGCCTTGACCAGTTCTTCAAACGCCTGGTGGTCGAAGTGCTGGGAGTAAACGAGGTCAGTATGCATTTCACGCACGCGTTCCAAGCGCTGCTCCCAGATCTCGGCGGGCTCCTCTTTCAGAGGGTCGTGCAAACCCTCCAGCTTCTGGGTGGCGATCGCCTGCTCCCGCACCTCTGCTTCAAAGGTCTGCGCGTCGGTAAATCCGCGGGTGAATAGTTCGCGGCGCATACGCGCGCGGATCGCTGGCCCGAGGATGGGATACTGCCCCAGGGAAAAGGAGATCCGCACCAGGTTTTCGTTGATGTTCAACTGAGGGGTCATTTGTGTTCGGGGATTCCCAGAAAATCGCCCCCGATGAAGGGGGCGAGAAGGGCTTATTCTTGAAGTTGTCAGCCCAGGTGCATGGGCATGATCACATGCTCGAAGGTTTCATCGCCCATCGGGCGGATCAACCCCGGCGTGTTGTTGGCGTTGGTCTCCAGGGAGAATTCCGGGGTGGGGATCACATCCAGCACCTGGTTGAGAAACTGCACATTGAAAGCGATTAAGAGTTCCGGTCCCTCCACGTTGGCTTCCACGCGGTCCTCAGTGTTGCCCGTTTCCTCAGAGGTGGCGCGGATGATGACCGCTCCCGGTCCGGCTTCCCCGGGCTGGATGCTGAAACGAACAACGTTATTAGATTCGCGTGCGATGATCTCGGAGCGCTTGCAGGCTTCCTTGAATTGGTTGGTGTTTAGAATGGTGCGGGTTTTGGAGGATCGTGGGATGATCACGCGGTAATCGGGGAAATTGCCCTCGATCAACTGAGAGACCAATTCCGAATCCTTCAGGTGGAAGATCACCTGCCCCCTTCCCTTGGGCAGCGCCATCTGCACGGATTTATCCCCATCAGCTGCGATGCGTGCCAGCTCGGTGAGCGCCCGGGCGGGGATGATGGCAGAAACAGTGTTCACCGCGGAATTGGAGAGGGAAGCCTTGCGTACCGAAATCCGGAACCCATCAGTGGCGGCCAGGGTGACTTCGTTTCCGTCGATGGTCAGGGAGACCCCCTGCAACACCGGGCGGGCGTCGTCGTTGGAGGCGGCGAAGGCCACCTGCTGGATCATTTCCTTGAAGTCAGCGATATTAAGTTCCACCGCTTCGCTCAGATCCGGTACGGGCATGGGCGGGAATTCGACCGCGTCGATGCAGTTTATGCTCGTCACTGAATAGCCGCAGCTAACGGTGAGGTTGGTGGAATTTTCCGGCAGGTCGAGGGTCACCATTTCGGCTGGGAGAGTGTTGACCAGGTCCTGAAAGATACGAGCGGGGATCGTGGTGGTGAGGGTGCCGTCGATGCCTTGCATGGGGATCCAGGCGGTGATGCCCTGCTCCAAATTGGTGGCGGATAGGCGCAGCCGCCCGTCATCCTCGGTGGCGAGGAGGATATTGGCAAGAACGGGCAGGGTGGAGCGCGGGGAGACCGCCTTGGAAACCAGGTTCAAACCGTGGGCGAGCTGGGGTTGGGAGACCATCACCTTCATCGTGCCACCTCAGATAGAATTGAATGTTCAAAACGAATACAATATTAATACATTTTACACCAAAACCAAACAGCAGCCGAAACGGTACATGGAGGGAGATATGGATATAGAGAAGAAGGAATACGATTTCAAACCGGTGACATCCCACAACTGGAATGACCTGGAGGAACTTTTTGGCCCCCGCGGAGCGTGCGCCGGCTGCTGGTGCATGTACTGGCGGGTGGCGCGCAAGGAATTCACCAAAGGTCAGGGAGAACCTTTCCGCAA
>Ga0208980_10001241_pt1 | contig 15312 bp, 15 predicted proteins | sample WetSurMetagenome_3_FD_187993 | JGI IMG/M metagenome (GOLD analysis project Ga0208980, IMG submission 187993) | Wetland microbial communities from Twitchell Island in the Sacramento Delta, sample from surface sediment Aug2011 Site A1 Bulk (version 2) | ecosystem: Environmental > Aquatic > Marine... | reverse complement strand
GTGCGCGGTCATAATCCTCCTGACCCTAGCACCAATGGTTTATTCCTTGCCTCAGGGGGAGGACGGTCTCAATTCATTCGATTCTTTGGAGGAGCTAGGGTCAAGATTCGATGAAATGGCAACTTCCCCTGGCGAAGTGAAGTTGGAACTCTCGATCAAGGATTATCTACAATCAGAGAGCGATTATTTCATCCTTTGTCAGCAGAGCCTTTGGTTTGTTAATGTTGATGGACGCTCCGTCCGCTCCATTCCAGATGGCTTAAGAATTTTCATGGTTTCGGGCTCATCGAATATGGAGGTGGGAGAAGCCAGGTTAGGGTGGTCTTCGATAGTGGTATTGAGCAAACGCTCGAACCTATTTGGAGTGAATATGGAAGTTTACATTGAGAACTTAGATGCCACTTCCAATACTTTGGCAGCGAATATTTCCACTTCCTCTAGGCTATTGTATATGTAGAATGATGCGCGGGCACAGCCTTCGAGCTGACGAGCCAGGAAATATGGATGAACGCAGTGCATGCCAGAACGGATCATCACCTTCCCAATCTCATCTAAGATCATAGCCACATCATGCGAGCTCATCCCTTTGACGTTGAACGACAGGATGCTCCCTCTGTTTTTGGCTTCTGAAGGCGCCAAGATGCTGACGTTTGGAATGGCTTGCAAGAGCGAGGTCGCGCGCTCATTGAGAATGATCTCATGGTTTCCGATCTCCTGCATGCCCAGCCGAGTCAGGTAATCGATGGCAGCGCCGGTTCCGATTATTCCTGCATAATTCTGCAAGCCTGCCTCGAACCTCTCCGGAGGTGGCAGAAGCTCGGCCTTCTCTTGTGTTGTAAGGCTAACTCCACCCCCTCCCGCCACCAACGGTTCGAGCTCTTTGAGGTGTTCCATCTTACCGAATAGCACGCCCATTCCAGACGGTCCGAGCATCTTGTGCATGGAAATGGCGTAGAAGTCCACATCGAGGTTGCTAACGTCCACCTTTTTATGAGGCGCAGCTTGTGCACCGTCCAACATGACCAAGGCGCCATAGTCATGAGATATTTCCACTATCTCTCTTGCTGGTATCCCTGCCCCGGTGATGTTGTTGCAATGGACCATACTGACCATTTTCACATCGCGGGACATGGCCTTCTTGAAGGCCTCGACATCGAAAAGTCCCGAAGGTGGCGTCAGCACGAACCTACGCCTGATGCCCTTCGATTGCTGCATCTGGAGCCAAGGAACGTGATTGCTATTGTGCTCGAAATCGGTGGTAACGACCACATCTCCCTTTTTTAGCTTGCATCCTTTGGACACGAGGTTGAGGGCCTCGGTGCAATTCTTGGTGAATGCGATCTCCTCCGGCCTCTTCGCCCCCAGGAACGAGGCAACCTTCTCCCTTGCTTCATCGACCTCTATGGACACTTGCGTGGCGAGCCGATGGACGCTCCTCCCTCCGCAAGCTGGATACTCAAGGTAATAACGAGCCATCGCCTCGACCACCGAGGTGGGCCTTAGCGTCTGGCACGCATTGTCCAGATAGATGTAATCCTTGTTCTCGCCCGAATAGATCGGGAAGTCCATCCTCACCCTTTCGACGTCCATGTGCCCTGGCACAAACAAACCCTAGCGCCTATTTCATCCTTTTCCGAGTTACGGGCGGTTTCGTCCTAGCATTCTTTAAGCAAGCCTGCTCCGTTCCATACACATTGAAATATCCCCTTTGAAATGTAGCAATCGTTAAAGTGGTAAATATGCAACGCATATACTTCGATAATAGCGCCACCACCCGTCCCGACCCGAGGGTCGTTGAGGCCATGCGCCCCTATCTTGACCAGTGGTATGGAAATGCCTCGAGCTTACATACATTTGGCAGGGAGTCCTTTAACGCATTGGAGGAAGCGAGGCGAAGGACGTCCAAGGCTATAGGCGCCCAGGTCAGGGAGATCATATTCACTTCTGGTGGCACCGAGTCAGATAACCTGGCAATTCAAGGAGTGGCCTTCGCCAATCTCCAGAGGGGTAATCACGTGATTACCAGCGCGATCGAGCATCACGCGGTGCTCAACACCTGCCGCTTCCTCGAGAGCCAGGGATTTCGAGTCACCTATCTCCCAGTCGATCCCGAAGGTGTGATCGAGCCCGAATCATTGAAATCGGCGATGAGGAAGGACACAATCCTGGTCTCCGTCATGGCGGCGAACAACGAAATCGGAACCCTCCAAGATGTCAGGGAACTCGGTGCGATTGCTCATGATGGCGGCGCAATCTTCCACACTGACGCGGTCCAGAGTATTGGCAAGGTCCCCCTTGATGTCTCGAGGGACAACATCGACCTTTTGGCCATATCAGCTCATAAGTTCCATGGGCCGAAAGGGGTCGGAGCCCTCTACATTCGCAAAGGGACTAGCATCCGACCGCTGGTATATGGCGGAGGACAGGAACGAGGGCTCCGATCGTCGACCGAAAACGTCCCAGGGATCGTCGGGCTAGGCAAGGCCATTGAGATTTCCATGGCCGAGATAGACGAGAGCGTCAAGAAAATGACCTCGATCAGGGACTACATCATTAAACGGACGTTGTCGGCGGTGGATGGTTGCTACCTCAATGGCAGCCGCGACAGAAGACTGTGCAATAATGCCAATTTCAGATTCGACTATGTGGAGGGCGAGGCATTGGTCCTAAGCTTGGACATTAAAGGCATCGCAACCTCCACTGGGTCGGCCTGCTCATCACGTGACAGCGAAACCTCCCATGTTCTCAAGGCCATTGGGATTAGGAACGAGCAAGCTCGCGGTTCGCTGCGAATATCCCTGTCCCGACTGAATACCATGGAGGAGGCGGAGAGATACCTCGAAGTAATACCCGAGGCTATCAGCAGGCTAAGGTCGATCTCTCCTGTGGCGATGCTCTCGAAGTCGACTGTAAAAGGGGGTTGAGACATGCCATATGGCCCCAAGGTGATCGAGCATTTCACTAACCCCAGGAACGTCGGCGAGATGAAAGGCGCGGACGGAGTTGGCAAAGCCTCCAACGATATCGATGGTGACGTGGTGGTTATCTATATCAAGATCGCGGATGGCAAGATCATCGACGTGAGGTTCCAGACGTTCGGATGCGCCGCTGCCATAGCCTCGAGCAGCATGTTCACCGAGATGATCAGAGGAAAGAGCGTCGAAGATGCACTAAAGATCGACAAGCAAATGGTCGCTCAGGCCTTCGAAGATGGGATGCCAGAGAATAAGATCGAGTGCTCCATAATCGCCCCAGAAGCCTTGAAGGAAGCAGTGGCCGATTATCGCCGGAAGAGGATTCATTAGGGATGAACCAAGTTCTCCCCACGAAGAGAATGACCTCCCTAAGAGTAAGCCTCGCCGGGCTAACCCTGCCCAACCCGATAATGCTAGCGTCAGGAATGATGGGCGAGACGGGAGGTTCGCTCATGAAAGTGGCAGAGGCAGGCGCAGGGGCCGTGGTGACGAAGTCCATCGGCTCTGAGCCCAGGCCAGGTTATCCGAACCCCACCTTGGTGGAACTGGAGGAAGGATACTTAAACGCCATGGGTTTGCCGAACCCGGGGATCGCGGCCTTCGAGGAGGAGATGGAGGTGGTCCGCCTCTGCCCTGTTCCGATTATTGGAAGCGTCTTCGCCTCATCGGCAAAGGAGTTCTCCTATCTGGCAGAGAGGATGCAAGTCTATGGGGCGTCGGCCGTCGAGCTGAACCTAAGCTGCCCCCATGCCAAAGGATACGGGATGGAGGTGGGCGTGGATCCTGAAGCCGTGGAGGCGATTGTATCCGCGGTAAAGTCGAGCTGCAAGATCCCGGTCTTCGCCAAGCTAACTCCCAACACGCATGATTTGGTCGCGGTGGGAAAGGCGGTGCAAGGGGCTGGCGGAGACGCAATAGTCGCCATCAATACCTTGAAGGGGATGAGCATAAGCGTGGAGGCCAGGCGGCCGATCCTTAGTAACAAGGGAGGTGGCCTTTCCGGACCCGCGGTGAAGGCCATCGGCCTGAGGTGCGTCTTTGACCTCAGCGCAGCCCTTGAGATACCAATAATCGGGGTGGGTGGAATCGAGAATTGGAGGGACGCGGTCGAGTACATAATGGCAGGCGCGTCAGCAGTGCAGATAGGAAGCGGGATCGGGCGTCGTGGGCTCGGTGTGTTCAAGGAGGTCATTGAGGGCATGGCCCTATTCATGAGCGAGAACGGTTACTCCTCGATCGAAGGCATGAGGGGGGTGGCCCATGAATAGGCAGGTCATGACCAAAGTCAGCAACTCGGTCCGTGAGGGAGAGGGCATGACCACATTGCGCTTCACCTTCGACCGTCCCATCTCCCCCGGACAGTTCCTGATGGTCTGGGTGCCTGGAGTCGACGAGGTGCCTATGAGCGCATCTTTTATCTATGGCGAGAAGGGCATCACGGTGAAGGAGGTCGGGGAGGCAACCAAGGCGCTCTCCCGACTGAAACCTGGCTCCTTGATTGGGGTGCGCGGTCCGTACGGGCATGGCTTCGACCTTGTTCCAGGCAAGACCCTGATAGTCGGTGGCGGAAGCGGAATGGCTTCCCTCCTACCTGTCGCCGATTTCATCAATGATAAGGACAAGGTGGACATACTCATAGGCGCAAGGACTTCTGACGAGCTGATCTTTGTTGAAAGGGCCAGGTCGCTTTCCAATGAGGTGCACGTTTCTACGGACGACGGGTCCAAGGGCCGGAAGGGAACGGTGGTGGAGATGGCCAAGGAACATCTGGCAAAGAAAGGTTATTCCCTGGTCCTAGGTTGTGGTCCCGAAAGGATGCTCCGTGCCCTAGTGGAAGCGTGCGAAGAAGTGAGGATACCCTGTCAGCTTTCATTGGAGAGGTACATGAAGTGCGGCACCGGGCTTTGTGGGTCCTGCGCCATCAACGGCCTTCGCGTATGCGCCGATGGGCCAGTGTTCCCAGGGGAAGTTCTAAGAGAGCTCCCTGAGTTCGGTGGTTTTAAAAGGAACGAGTGCGGACGCAGGGTCAAGCTTTGAAGTGAGCCTCAGGATGCATTACCTCTTTTACAAGGTCCTCGAAGTCGGAATCGGAGACCCGGCCCTTGACCTCGCCAAGCGCCTTCACCTTGGCTAAGATCTGAGCGACCTGTTCGTCCGTCGAATCGATGCCCAGTTCCTCGAGCCTCTTCCTGATGTAATGCCCCCCAGAATGCTTGCCGAGAATGAGGTGGCGCTTGTTCCCCACCATCTCAGGTGGGATGGACTCATATGTCTGAGGGCAGGAGAGCACGGCCGCGACATGAATCCCAGACTCATGTGCGAACACGTTATCTCCCACCAACGGATGGTTACGGTCCAGAGGGACCTTGGAATACAAGGCAACCATGTCGCACAGTTCCTTCAACCTGGTGGTGTCGATCCCTATATCCTTCCCATAAACGAACTTGAGAGTGGCTACGAACTCCTCCAAAGGGACGTTGCCCGCTCTCTCTCCTATCCCGTTCACGGTGGTGGCTACCGCGACTGCCCCAGCCTTGATGCCCGCCAAGGCATTTGCCAAGGCTAAGCCGTAATCGTTGTGCAGGTGGATCGACACCTCCGTAGCGAAGCGTTTGCGAACTTCGGTCACCATCATGCTAATGGCTTCAGGCGAAGCGCATCCAACGGTGTCGGTGATGCCGATCCTGCAAGCTCCCGCCTTTACGGCTGCCTCGTAGACCTGCATCAGGAACATCATTTCCGTACGGGTCGAGTCCTCGCAGCTCAGGGCCGCTTTGACACCCCTGGACTTGCAGTAGTCCAGGGACTCCACGACCCTTTCCAGGACGTATTCCCTTGGCTTGTTGAACTTGTAGCGTAGGTGGATATCTGAGGTGGCGATGAATAGCAGGACCATGTCGACTCCGGCGTCGATAGTGGTGTCGATGTCTGCTTTGGTGACCCTGGAAAGGGCCAGGATCTCAGCGTCCAGCCCGAGCTTGGATATGGTTCGTATCGTCCTCTTCTCGCCATCGGAGACGGCAGGGAAGCCCGCCTCGATCTGTGGCACCCTGACCTCGTCAAGCTTGCGGGCGATGGCCACCTTCTCCTCTAAGCTGAAGGCGATCCCTGGCATCTGCTCCCCATCCCTGAGGGTCGAGTCGTACACTATGACCTCGCCAAGTTCCAAGCGCGGGTTGTACGGGCTGAGTGCGATCCGCTCCATGCTTGCTCGTAAGTGGCAGCCCTCGATTAACCTTTCGTTCAAACCGGAATTCGCATCATGTGATGACGGTTGCGATCCTGGTTCTGCGCATTGAGCGATTTGTTTTATTATCCGACCTGGTTCTTGGATAAGAGCAGTGTGATCTTTTGGTAAAAAAGATCGAGGTGGGCAGCAGAGGCAATCCCAACTTCATCGAGGTCAGGCATGGTAGGTTGCTCATCAACGTGCCTAAGTCCATATTCAAGGGTAGGACTTCGATTTTGAAGGTCAGAGAAGCCGAGGATTTTAAAAGGATCTTGGCCGCCCGTTATCCTTGGCTGAGCGCGAACGCCCTCGAAGTGGTGATACAGGAGGCGCAGGAGACGATGGAGTCCCTGCTCGACATGGAGAGGAGCGCGGTGGAAAAGGCGGGGAAGCTCTTCTCCAATGGTAGGTTCGCTCAAGCCCTCACGATTTTGGAGGAGCATCTGGCCCAATGCCCCAAGGACCCGGATGCCTGGTATCTGAAGGGGGAGATCTACTTCAAGATCGGGAGAAGGACCGAGGGTTTCAGGGCTTTTGCTCGGGCCAAGGGGCATTCAAAAGTCGAGGGCATCAAGCGAAGAGAGCATTGATGGCTGCCGCCACCTCTTGGACAGTGGCTCCCCATGGAACGACCGCCACCCCATCTTTAATTTCGAATCCCTCTCGGACCTTGCAGCATTTGATGATGACTTTGGTGCCTTCCTTGGGCGCGAGCTCCCTTGGGCACATGCTGACAAAGGCGTCCGGGGCTTTCCGATAGATATTCTGGAAGATGCGCTTGGACAAATCGCATCCGATGAGCGAGACCTCTCCGGACAGAGGGGGTGTCTCATCCAGGTATAGGACCTTTTTCTCAGAGGTTATGCCAGATGCCCGGCACGGAAACATGACTGTGGGGGTGGAAACGCTCCTCTCCAGGTCGTTCAGGTCGATGGTCTTTCCCGATGGTATTATTGCTTTATCCACCAAACCTGCATCCAGGGCTTTGTCAACGAGCACCGAGAGCTTAGCAGGGATTGGAGGGACGACTTCGAAAACCATCAGGTCATTTGCCTCGTCCGATTGGATAAAAGAAATATGGTTGAAGAGCCCTTGGACCACCACATATTTATCAGGATGCTTCCTGGCCAGCAAAGCCATCCTGGATCGGTTCAGGACGTCCATCTCATCGTCCTTGACAAAGACCGTTTCCTCGGGAAGCGATACCACCTCGACTGACTTGATGGGGCGGAATAGGTCCTTCCCCCCTTCCTTTTCCACCTTCACAATTGCCATTTCTTTCACATGGCGCAGGATTATGAACTTGGTCCTTGTGTACGCCTTCTTTCCCTTGGACTTTTCAAAGATGTTATCTTTAGTTAGATTGAAGTCGACGTCTCGCACCGAGACGTCCTTACAATGATCAGGCAGCATCGAGCGATTAATCCCCTCCTCTTTCAAAATCCTTTGCCTCGAAGCATCCTTTGACCATCTGGTGCCACGCACCATCGGGAAAAATTAGAAATACCAAGTACCCATTCTTCCGAATCGCCTGCCGGGATGACAGAGCGGCCATGTGGCGGACTGCAGATCCGCATACCCGTGTTCAAATCGCGGTCCCGGCTCCATCCTCTTTCTTCGGGATTTCATCAGAAGCCCTTATCAAGCGCAGAATAAGTAATGCCCATAATGTTGCGTGGCCGGGAACTTTTAAAGTACGTGGTAAATAGGCGCATCGAGATGATCGCCAAGGAGGTCGAGCATTGCTATCCCGGAGCAGAAACCTCTTGTTCTATCCTGGATGATGGTCGAGCCTACATCATTATCCATTGGGATGGAAGGGTCATCGGGGAGGAATACGTGGAGACTGCCACCTCCTGGAACAGACCCGAACGACTAGAGGAATATCGAAAGGTGCTGGTGGGAAATCGGAAGCGATTGGTGGTCCTGGTTCCGGAGAGGCACGCCCGGTCGGCCCGCCTGAAGATGCTGGAGCTGAACCAATGGTGGCTATTCTATTACCTCGTCTTCTCCTATGACCAAGATGGCAACATCAAGAGGGTAGGGCGACCGATGTATTGCTTCCCAGATCAGGGCTACGCCTGATTCACAGCTCCATGGTATATCTTGTGTGAGGATGTCCAATCCAGTCCCGTGCTCATCGGCCTAAGGCCTACTTCTTCCTGTTCTTCTTGGGCTCGGGGCCCTTCTCCTCACCCTCCCATTCATCGAAGAGCTGGGTAAGGCCTTTCTTGGCCACTGACCAGGTCGGTACGCCTCCAGTAAGCACCGCCACCTGCATGGCCTCAACTATCTCTGCCTTGTTGGCACCATAATTCTTGGCCACTTTAGCCTGAGGATAAACGCAATCCTCGCACATGCGCACGGCCACGCAGGCCAGGGCTATCAAGCGCTTGGTCTTCCGGTCCAAGGCCCCATCGTTGACCATGATCTGGTCCATGTCGCGTATCAACACTGCGAGCTCAGGATTGTACTTCTTGATATGGTGTAAAGTGCCAGGGGTGTAACCGCACATTTTTTGGTTGAGCTCTTTGACCGCCTTCTCAGCCTCATCCTTCTTTGCCATGATCCAATAAACCTGATTCTGCATTAATAAATCTAGCTAAAAGCTGGTAAATCGTACCTTCCCAGCTCGACTGGCTTTTTATAGCGCCACCACACCTATCCTTTTTCGGGGTAAGAATGCCTAGTTCATGGGGGAAGTGGGCAATTTCATTTTTTACTATCGCTCTTTTGACCTACGGCATTTTCGTCGGTGTCATTCCTTCTCCTGGAAATGCCAACGCCACAGGCATCGCCGAGGTCAACGCTTCCTCGATCTGGAGAAACGCGACAGCCCTTGAGGATCTTGGAAGCGCATATCCTGCCTACAGGTGTGCTGGCTCCAATGGAGCAAATGCATCCTCGGATTGGATACTCGAAAGGTACCAAGAACTGGGTTTGGAGGCTTGGAGCGAAGAGTTCGAATTTTACGGGTGGGACTTGGCTTCGAAGCCATCGATGGAGGTCACCTTCCAGGACGGCTCTGAAAATAGCAAAATTAACTTGAGCACTTTCCAGGCGGAGCATTTCAGTTATCCCACATCACTGGAAGGGGTGGAGGGAGATGTCGTCCTCCTCCCTCTCCCTTCGACTGGGTCTTATGCCTCCTTCTCCACATTAAGTTACAATTCTGCATCCTGGAAGGATATCGACATTCACGACCGAATCGTGATCGTGGGACGTGAGATTCGGTGGAATCCAGATTGGGAAGGCGGATTGGCCGAGAAGTTACAGGAGGGCCCAAAGGCCCTGATCTTTTATTATTCACAAACTTGGTCCTCCTCTTGGGAGGTCATGTATTCGGCATCTTCGGGAGGGCGACCATTGTCCAGCATAGGAAGCTACCTCCATTATGAAGAGATGCCTTCTGGTCACTTGGACAATATGGACTCTGAATGGCTTCTTGGCAAGATGGATGAGGGAAACGTCACCGCACGTGTATTAATCGATTCGAAGGAAGGGATCTGGACACAACGGAATGTGGTTGCATGCATTGAAGGGGAGGTCAATAACTCCGAACAAGTGTTGCTTACCGCACATTATGACAGTGTCATGGACGGAGGATTCTGCGACAATGCCCTGAGCGTAGCAACGGTTATCGAGGTTGCTTCACAACTCAAAGATCTGAAGAAGGAGGGGGTTCTAAAACCTGCGAATACCATCCTTTTCATCGCCTTTACTGGGGAGGAGCTGGGCTTGATCGGCTCCAGCTATTATTATGGCATGCATACCGGCGAGGTGGAATCTTACAAGGCTATCTTGAACATCGATTGTCTAGGGGCAGGGTCCCTAGTTAGAACGGGGACGGAAGAGCATCAGGGAATAGATCTGGACCAGATCGTCGACCAAGCTGCCTCGAAGATCGGGATCTCATCTACCATGGAAGATGGAGCATCGGATCATCAATCGTTTCTTGATCCTTATCAAGTTGCCTCGCAAATGCAATTTCAATGGAACCTCTCACCAGGCATATCACCTCAAGACGTTGGAGTGCCTAGCTCGATATCCTTATTCTCAACTCCGCTCGCTCCAATAGAGCCGTATTATGGACAGTTAGGGTGGATACATACCTCGCATGACACCTCTTCCTTCTGTTCCTCCTCCAATTGGGTATCTGAAAGTAATCTCAAGAAACAAGTTGATGTAGTGGTGGACGTCTGCGTCGAACTTATTGGTGGCACTGATTCACCAATTGATGAGACCAGCAATATCCCGTTATCCTCCTTTATAATCGCAGCAGTGGTGGTTTCGGCCATTGTCATACTGGCATTGGCGCTCAAGTTTAGAAAACCTCATGACAAATAGCTTCAAAGCAGAGCTTCGCCATCCATGAGAATGCCTATATGGAAAGGGGGCTCCATCTTGCGATATGAGAGCATACTAGAGATCATCGGCAAAACGCCACTAGTGCGCCTTGCGAAAATGCCATCCGAAGGTTCATCGGACGTTTTCTGCAAGCTCGAATCGTTTAACCCGATGCACTCGGTGAAGGACCGAATCGCCTTGGCGATGATCGAGGATGCGGAGCGCTCGGGAAAGCTCAAGTCAGGAATGTGCGTGATTGAGCCAACGTCCGGCAACACCGGCATAGGCCTGGCCATGGTCTGCGCCGTAAAAGGCTACCCTCTTAAGCTCACCATGCCAGAGACAATGAGCGTCGAGCGCCGCAAGCTGCTTAAGGCTCTTGGAGCCGAAATCATCCTCACCCCGGGAGGAGAGAGGATGGACGGGGCGATCAAATGCGCCAAGGATCTCTGCCGAAAAGACATGGGGGCCTTCATGCCCATGCAGTTCGAGAACCCGGCCAATCCATTGGCGCACAAGGTGACGGCGGCGGAGATACTCGAGGACCTACCGGAAGTTGATGTCTTCGTGGCCGGTATCGGAACCGGCGGAACCATTACCGGGGTGGGCAAGGCACTGAAGGAGCACAGGAATGATGTAAGGATCATAGGGGTCGAGCCATCGAGTTCCGCGGTCTTGACGGGCGGTCGGCCCGGCCCGCATGGCATCCAGGGTATTGGCGCGGGCTTCGTGCCCAAGGCCCTGGATAGGAGGGTGGTGGATTGGATCTTCCCCGTCGGGGACGAGGACGCCAAGCGCACAGCCCGAGAACTGGCAAAAAAGGAAGGCATCCTCGCCGGAATCTCCTCAGGGGCCGCGCTGTGCATCGGTCTGCAGATGGCCAAGCAGTTCGGGCCTGGAATGAAGATGGTGGTGCTGCTGCCAGACACTGGAGAAAGATATTTGAGCACGGACCTGTTCCCAGAATGAGGACATGAGCTGGAAGGATAGTTGGAAGGAGGACGTCAACACCGTCCTGGAAAGGGACCCAGCCGCGCATTCTTACAAAGAGGCGCTCTTCTTCAGTCCTGGGTTACATGCCATCCTGCTCCATAGGTTCTCACATAACGCCTACTTGAAAGGCAACCTCACCTCAGCGCGCATGATCAACTACTTCTCCCGGTTCCTGACCGGCGCGGACATACACCCCGGGGCTTCAATCGGCAAAGGCTTCTTCATCGACCATGCCACGGGGGTGGTCATCGGCGAGACCGCAGTCATCGGCGAGAGCGTCTCCATCTTCCAGGGGGTAACTCTAGGGGGTGTGAGCGCGGAGAAGGGGAAGAAGCGCCATCCGACCATCGGCGACAACGTGGTCATAGGGGCGCATGCCGTGATCCTGGGGGACATCCATATTGGGGAGAACACCCGAATAGGAGCTGGCAGTGTGGTCATCAGGGACGTCCCTCCCAACTCCACTGTGGTCGGCATACCTGGCAAGGTGGTGCGGCGCGACGGCCAGCCGGTCAAGGTGGACATGCGCCACGATCAGCTTCCAGACCCGTTGTTGGACGCGTTCTCGGACATGAACCATCACATGGTGGAACTGGAAAAGCGCATAAGAGAGTTGGAGGACCAGCTCGCGAAGCAGAAGTAAAATAATCGTACGCTGTTTGATGTGCGAGGTAATCGCGTGTCCCTGAAGGTCTACAATACCCTGAGCAAGCGCAAGGAGGAGTTCAAGCCCATCCACGCGGGCAAGGTCTCCATGTACGTTTGTGGGGTCACGGTCTACGACGATATTCACATGGGGCATGCGCGGAGCATGATCGTTTTCGACATGATCGGTCGATACCTTCGTTACAAAGGATACAAGGTGGACCACGCCACCAACTTCACTGACGTGGACGACAAGATCATCGTTCGGGCCAACGAGCAGGGGATCCCTCCCCTGCAGCTTTCCTCGACGTACATCGAGCGCTATTTCAAGGAGGCGGATGCGCTAGGCGTCAGGCGGGCGGACAGGTATCCCAAGGCCAGCGAGTTCATACCTGAGATCGAGAAGCTGGTCCAGACTTTGGAGCAGAAGGGGTTTGCCTATCGCACCTCGGACGGCAGCGTATACTTCCCCATGGACAAGGTGCACAACTACGGCAAGCTCTCTGGGATGAAGATGGAAGAGCTCAGGGCCGGAGCGCGCATCGAACCGGGGGAGGAGAAGCGCAATCCCATGGACTTCGCCTTGTGGAAGGGAGCCAAGCCAGGCGAGATAGCCTGGGACTCGCCCTGGGGCAAAGGCCGGCCAGGCTGGCACATCGAGTGCTCTGCCATGTGCATGGCCCTCTTCGGGGAGACGATAGACATTCATGGCGGGGGGAACGACCTGATTTTCCCACACCACGAGAACGAGATACTGCAGTCGGAGAGCGCCACCGGCAAGCCCCTCGCCAATTATTGGCTACACAATGGCATGCTCACGGTGCAGGAGGAGAAGATGGCCAAGTCGCTGAAGAACTTCTTCACCGTGCGCCAGGTCCTTTCCCTGCACACCAAGGAGGAAGTCCGCTTCTACCTGCTCAACACCCATTATCGCGGTCCTTTGGGATACAGCGACGTAGCACTGGAGGAGGCGGCGGCCTCCGTGCGGAGGCTGCACAACACCTACGGAGGGCTGAGCGCCGCTGCGACCAGCGCCACTGGCACCGAAGGAGTCAAAGAGCTGGTGGAGAAGGCGAGGAAGGACTTCGTCGATAATATGGACGATGATTTCAACTCGCGCGCCGCCATCGCCGTGATCTTCGACTTCGCCCGGGAAGCGAACCGGCTCATGGCCGAGGGTCGATTGAGCAGGGAGGGAGCGTTGGAGGCTCATCGCTTCCTCGAGGAGGTGGATCAGGTGTTGGGCGTGTTGCCTTCAGCCCCGGTTGGAGCCGAGGACCTAGACGCGGTGATGCAGGTCATTATCGAGATACGCAAGGAGCTGCGCAACCGCAAGATGTACGACCTAGCCGACCAGATAAGAGACAAGCTGGCTGCCAAGGGGATCAAGCTAGAGGACACTGCAGAAGGGGCGAAATGGAAGCGGATCTGAGCGTTTGGGCGAGGAAGAAGGCCATTTTGCTTGCCAGGGGGCCGGTCAAGGTGGCGCCACAAATCAAATTGCCGGTCAGATTGAGCCGGTCCACGGCTGGCCCAGGCGCGGGCACCACTGGTATAGCACTTACCTTCCATGGCCATCGGGTCAAGAAGGCCATCGTGCGCGATGGTGGTGACTTCGAATTGGTCGAGGGCCAAGACCACTTTGCCCTCCTCATGGATGGCAAGCCGTTCTTGGACAATGTGGAAATGACCCCGATCCTGTTCCATTCTCCGGAGCAGGCCTTCTTCAACATCGAGACCGAATGCATCTATGATTGCAAGTTCTGCTCCTCTAGGCGTTTGGAGAAGAAGATCACCAAGGACCTCACCCCGGACAAGATCGTGCAGATGATCGTCGATGCCTCCAACAGATCAGATTTCAAGGCGGTGGCTTTGACCAGTGCTGTGGTCAAGAGCCCTAGGTCCACTGTGGAGAAGATGATCCACATCGTTAAGAGGGTCAGGGAGTCGTTAGGCACGTCGATCCCCATTGGGGTGGAGCCGTATGTGGATGAGCTTCAACAGATCGATAAGCTCAAGGCAGCTGGAGCTGACGAGATCAAGCTCAACCTGGAGACCTGGGACCAAGACATCTTCCGCAAGGTCTGTGGGGAGCTGGACCAGGATTGGATCCTGGAAGCGTTGGAGCATTCTGTTGAGATCTTCGGGCGGGGGAAGGTGAGCTCCAATATCATCGTGGGTATGGGTGAGAGCGATGAGAATGTATTGGATGGTGTGGAGCGTTTAGCAAAGATGGGCGTGGTGGCGACGCTGAGGCCTTTGCGCTTGAACGAGCTCAACCGCAAGGAGATGGAGCTTGCCTTGGGAAAGCTCGAGCAGGTGAGCGAAGAGCGCTTGCTTCACCTGGCCATGGAGCACAAACGCATATTGCTGGAGAACGGTTTGACTACATTGACCTTCGACACCATGTGCAACGCCTGCACCTGCTGCGACATCGTGCCTTTCAAGGACATCTGATCCTGATGCTTCCTGATTTTTTAGGTTAGCCTAAAAGGTTATTAATAAGAGTTAGGTCTACCTAAATCCTGATGACCAGCGAGGTGATCGAGGAATATCTCGAGGCGGTCTATGACCTCACCCAGGAGGGCGAAGCCGCCAGGACAAACGAGATAGCCGAGCGTATGAAGGTATCTCCCGCGAGCGCCACCGAGATGGTGCAAAGGCTATCGGCCGATGGTTATCTCTCATATGAGCGTTACAAGGGCGCCAGCCTAACCGAGAAAGGTATGAGGATCGCGAGGAAGATCAAGCGCAAGCATCGCTTGGTGGAAAGGTTCCTGGTCGACGTCCTTGGCGCCAAGAAGGGCGAATTCCACGATGAGGCCTGCCGACTGGAGCATGCGATATCGGATGAGTCAGAAAAGCGCATCTGCCAGATTGTCAACAATCCTCGTTTCTGCCCCGACGGCGATCCTATACCTGAATGCGAATGCGGAGATTGTCAAATGTGCCTGGAACGCCCTAGCCTTTCCTTAGTGGAGATGTTGGAGGGCCAGAGCGGGGAGATAACTCACCTCAAGTGTGAGGATCCGCAACGCATCAGGCGCCTCATATCCATGGGATTGGTACCTGGCCGCATCGTCACCCTCGAGGAGAGGATTCCCATGGGCGGTCCTCTGCTAG
>Ga0208980_10001240_pt1 | contig 15319 bp, 10 predicted proteins | sample WetSurMetagenome_3_FD_187993 | JGI IMG/M metagenome (GOLD analysis project Ga0208980, IMG submission 187993) | Wetland microbial communities from Twitchell Island in the Sacramento Delta, sample from surface sediment Aug2011 Site A1 Bulk (version 2) | ecosystem: Environmental > Aquatic > Marine... | reverse complement strand
ATATCCAGTACCTGATCGATGGGGCCAGCGGGGGAGACGACACCGCCATCGTCATCTGGACCACCCGCCAGATGGTCTCGACCCAGAACATGACGCTGCATGACGGGGACGGCACGAGCAAACCCATCACTACCCCGTTCCTCGCCGACAACCTGAACCTGATCGACCCGGAGGCCGATCCCGAAGTCACGAGCGGTTTCTTCGGCGACGGTTACCTCCGCTGGCCTATCCCCAATGGGGGCGACGGCCAGCCCGTCGACGTTTTCCTGTTCAGCATGGTCAGCAGCCCGTTCTTTGGTGCCATCCAGACGTTGCTGCCCAACTTCTACGACTAACCCCACCTCGGCCCCGCTTCGGCGGGGCCGAGCGTTCCCGTGGCACGCCCGGCGGGTTCCTGTTCCCGCAGAGCGTTGAGCAAACACCTCGGGGAGGGTTCTGCTGGCGAAACCGGCGCAGATTGATCGGAAACCCCGCGTTCCGTCGCGCCACCTGCGGCCGATGAATACCGGCCATGCCTCGCTTTGGCGTCTTCACCCACACAATCTCCCGACCACCGTGGTGCCGGGGTCTTGCTCTCAGTCGTGGTTGGAGCCCCTCTGCACCTCTTCCCGGAGAAGGTGCCGCCCCACCGGGTCTGGTCAATCCCGCCCATGGCTCCTTGGGCATCGATCCGGGTGCTGGCGATATTCTTGTGAAACCGACCCACTGGAGGCGGGATGGGACCAGACTCGCTGCTAATGCTTGAGCGCAGAGCGGACCCCTGTTGGAAGTCGGCGCAGCCTTGCTGAGCATGGGGTCGTCGAAGACCCAGGCAACAACGAAACGTTCGCCATGAGCAACGGTGCGGTGAAGGACCAGCGACCGGTTGCGAGGGGTACAGGATGAGGGTCTGGAGTCGCTCGCTGTGCCGTTGGGGGATACAGAAGAGATGCAGCGATTGTCGGCGAACAGCCTTAGCCGACGAAAAAACGCCACCAAGTGACGAAGATCCAGCGTCGCACCGGCGCTCATTGATCGGCGGCGCCTCTCGTGGTGGGCAGAGGACAGCTACAGCCGGCTCCGTCAGCCGCAAGGGCAACGGGAAGTCGCCTGACCGAACCCCCGGCCCGCGACCACATACACCAGAGTTGACAATGGCTCGAGAGGACGCCGGACGGCGTCCAGCGCGCCCAAGTCTCGATCAGACTCTGGTTGTGGCTGCCGAGACGCGGCCCGCAAGCGAATAGGAAGGGATCGACTGACCCGCATGCCGTAAACGCCACCACGTCCTTATTGGAGCCATCCGCGGCAATAGCGGCACTTCCGCTGTCCCCTCCGGAAACATCCGCATCGTAGTAGATCATCCGCGAGTCGGTGAAGGAGAGAACAACCCCCTGATCCCACCATTGCTCCAAGCTGTCCTGCCCACCGACCTCAGAGGGGTAACCCGCGTGAACAATCGGCCCAAAGCCAGCCGAAAGCTCACGGTTGAATCTGAGCGGCATGAAGGTCGAGATTTCGGTGAACGGTTTCGCCAGATAAACCGCGCCTGCGTCGTATTTCCATTGCGAAGCATCCGCCGGCCCTTCGGTATACCCCCTGTCGCTCTGTAATTGGTAAGCGGCGCTCGACCCGTAGGGCCGCTGAACCCTGCCGTCGGACTCGAACTGCCCGGGACTGATGACAACATCCTCGCTCCAGAGGCGGGTCTGTTGATCAAAAACGCAGTGTCCGGCGGTAAATGCCACATAAGGGCTAACCAAAAAGGCTGTGCAGCGGAAGGGGTCGCCGTTTGTCAGTGAAAAAGACATGAAGGCGACAGTGTTGTTGAAGTACGTGGTCGTGCTGTCCACCGGCTGGCGATCGTCAACCCCAGGGGTGCTCATCGGGCGGATGGGGACCGCCTGGGCATCCCCGGCGGACGCCCTGGTCGAGATCTCCATGCCTTTTTCCTCCAGGTACGTGCTGGACACCTCAACCGATGCCTCCCGATCGCGGATAGGAAACTGAGGAGGTGACGAATCCCCGACAAATTCAATTTCCGGATCAGCCAGCGCCAGGGCGCCGGTACCGGGGCCGACGGCCCAGAACGCCGGTGGCAGAGGTCGATACCTCTCGAGCAGAGACCTATCGAGCGCGTAGGCACGGCCCGCGGCGGGCACTTCCGGTGCCGCCATACTGCTCCGCCGCGCTACCTGCCAACCCCTCGATTTGGCGAGGAGGGCTAACGCCTGATCCCTTGTCAGTTCGGCTTCGTTCGGTTCAAGCAACCGTATACAGAACTGGCCGGAAGGGAGCTTTCGTTCCTCCCACTTGTGGAACTTGTTCTCGATCCATTGAATCAGGATGGCATTTGGCATCGAGACAGCGCTGACTTCGGCGGGACAATCGACAATTCCAGGGTAATCCGAGCGCTCCGCGAAGAGATCCGCGCCGGATTGAGGCGAGCCCCCCTCCGCTTGGGATGGGTCCGGCACCGCCTGTCCCAGCACCGGGTGGCTCAAGGAAGCGAATATGGCTAATGCCCCCACAGCCGTACCTACCCAGGGCAACAAACCCCCTCCCCCCGGCCTGCGACCAACGGCAGCACCCTTGAACAAGAGTCGACTTCTCATGCCAGGACCCCCTAAGTTGTATCGTGGGCAGTTCAGTTGTCTTCGGGCGCGCCAACGCTGCGACTCGTCCAAGTTTATCCTGCCACTCGGCCCTCAGTCCCAGCGCCCCGAAAAATTTAGGCACCCCGCCGAGCACTGCTACTCCTTCGGCACCAACAGCTACGCGCTAAGTTCGTCTGGATAGGGTTTTTCAGCTAAGGCGCGCCTTGCGCGTCATGTGGAACCGCTGGACCACCCATTGCCTGGGCCTCGGAAAAGACGCAACCCTCGTTGGTGAAGCAGGGCCTCCCTCCCCAGCGAAGGCTCGACGGCAATCTGAGCACCTTCTCGCCAACAACCTGTGTCGGAGTTGATTATCCAGACGGTCAGCTCTACTCGAAATCTGGCCAGGTTGAAGATGCACCAAACACTGTCGAGAATATTGGTTGGAGGAAGCGCAATATGGCTTCTAGCGAGTCGTAGAATTTTCCACTGCTCCTGCTGGCCTAAGGAGGATGCCATGTTTACCTTCCGTTCCAAGCTGCAGTCGCTGTGCCTCGCGGCGTGCCTCGCTGCCGCTACGACGGGTGGGGCGGCTCTCGTGAACTTCTACGACGCGGCGCAATTGGTGCCCTACGCGAATTTCACCTCGGGGGGCAACCTCACGGCTGTGGGTCTGCTTGCCCGAAAGTCCGGCACGCTGTATTGGGCGTTCTTCGACGGTAACGGTAACCGCCGCGCCAACAGCAGCTTCCCCATCGAAGCCAATGAGCTGCATCCCTTTTTCTGGAACCCAATCACCGCCGGGGGCAACACCTTGGAGGGCCAGCCGGGGTTCTTGCTGTTCGCCCTGGACACCAATGGCGACGCCCAGATTACGGATGCCGACGGGCCTGTTCCACTGGGAGCCAATGCCTTCTACATCGCGCCTCCCGACGACGTGGCTTACATCCCGACCTTGAATGTGGACTATAGCTGGCTGGCGTCCTCCTCGCCGGTGAGCTGGAACGATCAACCCGTGATGGACGTGCTGAGCGTATATACAGGGGTCACCGTGGACATCCAGTACTACATCGATGGTGCGCACGGCGGGGACGATACCGCAATCGTCATCTGGAGCCCGCGCCGTATGGCTTCGCCCCAGAACATGACCCTGCACAATGGCGACCGCATCAGCAAGCCGATTGGCGTCGAGCTCCCGAACGAGAATCTCAACCTGATCGACCTCGAGACCAATGCGGAGGTCACGAGTGGGTTCTTTGGCGACGGTTACCTTCGCTGGAACGTCCCCAACGCAAGCGACGACGATCAAGTCACGCTTTTCCTGTTCAGTATGGTAAGTAGCCCGGCCTTCGGAGCCATCCAAACACTGCTGCCCAACGCCTACTGAGGGAAGGCTGCGCCGGCTACTTGTCCGCCAAGGGAGGGCGGGGATTCAGGCTTGCGGGTGCAACTTCAAGCCCGAGCGCTGACCCGTCTCCGAAGCCCTGCCTTGCTGCCGCCCAGCGCCCGAAACACCGGGCCGCCAAACACCCCAAGCGAATTTGCCCGGTGCTGACTGTGCGGGCTCTTTCGGTTTGACGAGTCCCCTACAGGCCCGGATACTTCCCTCTGCGGGCGGCGTTTCCCCTTTTTTTTTGGCCTTCTTTCGCTCGGTGCTGGCACGCGGCACCATTGGGTGGGACTTGCGAATTCTCCTGACGGTTCATCAGTTTCTGCCGGAGCAGTTCGCAGGAACCGAGACCCTCACCTACTGGACCGCCCGCGAATTGAGGGCGCTTGGTCATGAGGTGCGGGTGCTGACTGCGCGACTCAGCGAGAGCTCGACAGCCGCTGAGGCATGCCTCGATACCTACGAATACGAGGGGCTCCGGGTATACCGTTTCTACTGTGCAGGTGTCCCCACAGTTGGACAGAGAAACCTGGTGGAAGCCGAATACAACAACCACCTGGCGGCCCGGACGCTCCAAGAGGTCCTCGCGGAGTACCGCCCGGACGTCGTGCACTTTTTTCATCTGGCGCGACTTTCGGCCTCCCTCGTCGAGATCTGCCGGAGGTCGAGGCTACCGACGGTGCTGACCGCCACGGATTTTTGGTTCCTCTGCCCCACAACCCAGCTCCGCCTGCCGGACAACAGCCCCTGCCGCGGTCCCGACAGATCGGGGGTGAACTGCCTGCGCCACTTTCTCTACTGGACCGGACGCTCCCGCTTGGCTTCGATGCTCACCGCGCTTCCCGATGCGATGGTTGCCACGGTGATCAGCGCCTGTCGCTCGAAGGCATTGGGAAAGATCGGGCTCGCCGCCGGGGTACAGGCCCTCGCAGATCGTCCAAGGTATCTGCGTGCACGACTCAATGAGGTGGATCGGGTGCTGGTGCCGACGCGCCTGATGGAACGCCTTCTGACGAGCTATGGGCTGGAGCGGTCGAAGGCCGTTTACTGCCCTTTCGGGATCGAGGTGCGGGAGCCCTCCCATCGACGGGACCTTCCGCTTCGCCGCCCCGAAGAACCCTTACGGGTGGGCTTTATCGGCACCCTGGTCGAGCACAAGGGTGTGCATATCCTCATTGCGGCCGTGCGGCAGATCGCCGGGCAGCCGATCGCCCTCCAGATCTACGGCCGCCCGGAAGACTTCCCGGACTATGCAGCGCAACTGCGGGCGCAAGCGGCCGGGGATGAGCGGATTGGCTTCTTGGGGACCTTCTCCATCGAGCGCATTGGCGAGGTTTTCGCGGGAATCGACGTGCTCGTCGTTCCCTCGCTCTGGTACGAAAATACACCCTTGGTCGTCTATTCGGCACAGGCGTTTGGGTGTCCGGTGGTTGCCTCGGACTTTGAAGGGCTTTCGGAGGTAGTGGTGCACGGCGAAAACGGGTTGCTGTTTGCGGCTGGCGACGTCAATGCCTTGGCCCGGTCACTCGAACGACTCATCCGAGAACCCGATCTGCTCGCCCGCCTGAGTCGCAGCGCTCGACCGCCCAAGCCGATCGCGCGGTATGCTGCCGAATGTGTAGCCGTCTACGATGAGGTCATCGCGAGCGGGCGGCGCTCGTCCGCGGGCGACTCCCTGACCACTGGCAACCCTTCTCCGCGTCAATAGAGGAACCGAAAGTGGCCTCTCCCCCCACTGGTGCCCCCAGGGCGGATGCTGCGACAGCGGTACCCACCGACGATCCGGCGCCGCCCCAGCCGATCGCCAATCAGGGTCCGCATCATGCGTCTACAGAGTCCATGGAGCGGGTCTCGGTCGTCATTCCCCTCTATAACCATGAGCGCTTCATTGAGCAGACCATCGACAGCGTTCTCGGCCAGACCCTCACGCCCTTCGAGATTATCGTCGTCGACGACGGGTCCACCGACCGTTCGGCCGAGATCCTGCGTGGTCTCCGCCAGGCTCACCCCGAGATCATCTTCTGGTCCCAGCCCAATCAGGGCGCCCACCAGACCCTCAACGCCGCGATCCACCGGGCCACGGGGGAATTCATCGCCATTCTCAACTCCGACGACCTGTATTCTCCCCAGCGCTTGGATGCCTGCCGGGATCTGATGCGGAACCAACCGGATGCGGCCGCGGTGGTCACGGCGGTGCGGTTCGTCAACGAAGCGGGCGAGGAGCAGGAGAGTCCCTGGTACCAGAACGCCAGGGCATATTTCCACCAGGTCGGCGATCTCTCACTGGCGTTGGCCAACGCCAACCTGGTGGTGAGCACGTCGAATCTCTTCCTGCGGCGTTCGGCTTTTTCCCGGGTCGGCTATTTCGCGCCGCTGCGCTACAGCCACGACCTGGATTTTTGTCTGCGGTTGCGTGCCTGTGGCGAGGTGATCGCCTTTCTGGACCGACCGCTGTTGGGATATCGACTGCATGCAGGCAACACGATCTCCGAGGCGAGCCACCGGGTGGACGTCGAGCGGGCAGCGGTCCTGGCCTTTTTTCTTTACCTGCTGTGGCGCAGGGGTAGCGCTCCGCAGGACTGGAAGGCGTACCTGAGCCGCTTTGCGGAGATTCTGCGGGGCAACGCGCTCAGCGCGTTGTTTCACTATTTCCTCGGATTCCTGTGGGGTCCACCAAAGGATGCGCTGGTGCGGGAGCTTGTCTCACCGGATCGTGAGCTCCGGCATTACCTCGATGGTGCCGGCATCGACTGGCGCGCCGCCACCCAAACCGACACCCTGCTCGCTGAGGCATCCTCTGCTATCGAGGCGGAGCGGGAGACGACCATCGCCGAGCAGAAGGCCTGGATCGCGAAGCTGGAAGAGACTAGGGAGTGGCTGGTGGGGCAGAACCAGAGACTCGAAGAGACCCTGGCCCAGCGCGATCAGCTTGTCTCCGAGCAGAGCGCCTGGATCGCCAGCCTCGAGGAGGGCAAGCAGTGGCTGGCCGCCCACACCCAACGACTGGAAGCGGCGATCGCCGACCAGGCGGCGGAGAACCAATCTCTGCATCAACGGTTGCAGGACCTGGCATCCGTTCAAGGCGCGCAGCAGGCGTGGATCGAGCACCTCGAGCAATCCCTGTCTTGGCGGATCATCGCTGCCCTAAACCTGGCGCCAAACCCACCGCCCAAGCATCGGGACTCCGAGGGCGACGGGTGACCCAGTTGGTCAGCGGCCATCGTCCCCGTCACCGCTGCTGACGGCGAAGCCTGGGGCCAGCGTCTCATGACAGGCTCACCCGGCATCCTCAACCACGACCCTAATTTCGACCCGTGATTAACCCAGAACAACCCGATTTCTCCAATACCCCGGTCTCTCCGAGGCGCCCGGACTACTCTTACCTGCCCGCGGACCGGGGCTCGACCCCGGTGGTGTCGATCATCACCCCCTTCTACAACACCGATGAGTCCTTCCTCGAGACGGCAAGCTCCCTTCTCAGGCAATCGCTTCAGGCTTGGGAATGGGTGATCGTCGATGACGGGAGCACGGAACCCCGGTCATTGGCCCGGCTCGCCTCGGTCGGGTCCAGCGATTCGCGCATCCGCGTATTCCGGCAGGACAATGCCGGGCCCGCCGCGGCGCGCAATGCGGCGTTTAGTCATTCAGTGGGGCGCTATATCTGCCTAATCGACAGTGATGATCTGTTCGAGCCGACCTACCTCGAGAAGTGCGCCTGGTTCCTCGAGTCGCATCCGGAATTCGGGTTCTGCAATGCGTGGACGGCGAACTTCGGGGAGGAGGAGTTTCTCTGGCGCATCGGCTTCGAGCGAGGCAAGGAGCACCTCAAGGCCAATAGCGGGCCGATCTTTTCCGTCGTCCGTCGCTCCGCCTTCGAGGCCTCCGGTGGTTTCGACACCTCCATCCGCTTTGGGCACGAGGACTGGGATTATTGGCTTGCCCTGGCCAATGCGGGTTACTGGGGGCACACCCTCCGCGAGTACCTCCAATGGTACCGGAAGCGGAAAAGCGGTCGTTATTCGCAGATCATGGACGCCGAAGGCGTACACCGTGAATTCGAGCGCAGGGTCGCCGCGAAGTACGCGGGCCTCGAGGCCCGCTTCCCGGCCCCGCAGAAACGGCCCCCGGATGCCTTCGAGGCCGTCTCATCGGAGCCCCCGTTCGATAATCCGCTAGTCAAGGACCCAGGTGCGCGCCGCATCCTCTTTCTCGTGCCTTGGATGGTCACGGGGGGTGCCGATCGGGTCAATCTGGACTGGATCGAGCTGCTGAGAAGGAGCGGTTACCAGGTAACGGTCTGCGCAACGATCGATTCTCCCCACAACTGGCTACCCGAGTTTGCCAAGCTCACCCCGGACGTCTTCGTTCTACCCAACTTCCTGCGCCTGGTGGATTTTCCGCGCTTCGTTCTCTACCTGATCCGCTCCCGCCAGATCGACACCGTTCTGGTCACCGGAAGTACCCTGGGCTATCAGATGCTTCCCTACCTGCGCGCATTCTGCCCAGGGGCCACCTTTCTCGACCTCTGCCACGCCGAAGAGCCCCACTGGCTGAACGGCGGACATCCGCGCTTCGGGGTCGGTTATCAGGAGATGCTCGACCTGAACCTCGTCACCACCGGCAATTTGCGCGAGTGGATGGCGGGCCGAGGCGGCGACAGGGACCGGATTGAGGTGTGCTATTCCGGTATCGAGCTCAGCGAGCGCTCGGCGGTGGACCGCGCCAACGCCCGTATGGCCGTCGGGCTCACAGAAGAGATACCCGTGATCACCTTTGCGGGGCGTATTTGTGAGCAGAAAAGGCCGCTTCTGTTTGCGGAGATCCTGCGCGAGCTCAACCATCGCGGAATCCCGTTCCGTGCGCTGGTGATCGGCGATGGGGAATTGCGGCCGGCGCTGGAAAAGCTTATCGACAAGTATGGGTTGGATTCTTCGGTCCACTTCCTTGGGACAATCGATCACGGCAAGTGGCTCGAAGCGCTCTGCGCATCGGACATCTTTCTGCTCCCCTCGCAGTACGAAGGCATCTCTGTTGCCCTGCTCGAGGCCATGGGGCTGGGCGTCGTTCCCGTGGTTGCCGCTGTCGGCGGCCAGGCCGAGGCGCTCACCCCCGACTGCGGTTGCATGATCGCCCACGGAACCGAGGAGCTCGCGGACTACGTCTCCGCCGTCGCCCGATTGGTCCAGGAGCCGAATCTCCGCCGCACCCTGGGAGGTGCCGCCGCGCAACGCATCCGAACGCACTTCAGCCGCGAGGTGACGGCGCAGAGGCTCCTCGAAAGTCTCGACCGAGCCCGCCAGCTCAGCACTTCACAACCCCGCCAGCGACCCGCCCCTGGCTTCGCGCGGGAGCTGGCCACCCTCGCGGTGGAGTATGCGCGACTGACCAGCGTGGCTGACACCCTCTGGAGCCATTGGGTCCAGAGTGCGCAGGGTGCAACCGCCACCGCCGCACCGCTGCCTCTGGGAGAAATGGCCAGGTTGCTCACGGCGTTCGGCAGCACGCGCCTGGGCGCCGCGCTTTTTGCCAACAAGGCGCTGCGCAGGGCGGGCGCTTGGATGATCAATCGGTTAGAAGCGCGTCGAAGAGGGTCCGGAACCCGTAGCCGAACCTGAGGAACACCCGGCCGCAGGGTGTCACCCACCTCGCGCCGCGGGCAGACTGGCTGTTGCCGAGATCATTTTCAGGCGCCGGCCCGCCGGCGGTGGTCGGCAGATGCCCCCTCGAATCCGCTGCAGTCTCCCGGACGCTGGGCAGGATCGCGACCCATCTCCAGGGTCGGGGGCATGGTTAGCGGTGCTCTGAGCTGCGGCAGGCACTACCTGCGCACCGAAAAACCGCCGCTGGGTAGAGCGAGAGCAGATCGACTCCGAGCCGGTGCCGTTGGTTGGCACCCCTCGCCGGAGGCTTCTGCCACGATCGCGCCTCAGGCATATCTGGCCCCGGTCGGTGGGAGATACAATCATCGAACCAGGGGGCAGCGATCGACCCGGTGCGACAGCGATCTCGGCGCCGTCGGTTTGCTTCGGATATCGCTTGATTGGCACCGCGATGCGTCGCCTGCGCGCTGTTGGGGAAAAAGGGCATCATCCAGCCAGAGGCCGGCTGATATCGCACTTCCCGAAGCGGAACCGTTGTCAGGGATCGGGCCATCGGAAGAGGGCAGGGGATACTTATACCGCAGGGGGCAGTCACCACTGTTCGCGGCGCGCCGAGTCCTGAAGAATGCGCGCTGGCAGGGCAATGGCGATCGAGAACCGGACTTCCCGCCCCCCTGGACTGCGGGCCCCGGACGATCCGCCACCAGGGAGCTACAACCGATCCGAGCCGATGGAAACCATTGCCTGTCCCGAGTGTGACCTGATGCAGCGCATCCCGGAGCTGCCGCCCGGCGGCAAGGCCTGCTGCGCGCGCTGCGGCCAGACGCTGGCAACGCACAGCTCAGACCCCATCGACCGGCCGCTCGCCCTCAGCGTCGCCGCCCTGTTCGCCCTCATCGTCGCCAACTCTGCCCCCCTGCTCGGCATGTCGGCGGTGGGGCGGAGCGCGAGCACCACCATCATCGGCGGGGCGTACCGGATGTGGCTCGAAGGGCAGGAGCTGACGGCCCTGATCGTCGCCTTCTGCGCGGTGCTCGCACCCGCGGGCTACATCTTGTTCCTGCTCACGGTGCTGCTCGCGGCGCGCCGACCCCCCGCACCGCAGTGGGTCGGCGCGATGCTGCGCTGGGCCGATTCCATGCGTCCCTGGTCGATGCTGGAGGTGATGCTGCTCGGGATCCTGGTCTCGCTGATCAAGATCGCCGAGCTGGCCACCGTTGAGGCGGGGATCGGCCTCTATGCGGTCGGGGTGCTGGTCTTGCTCTTCCCCGCGATCATGGCCAACTTCGATGCGGACGAGATCTGGCGGCGGGTGCGGTGGGCCGACGGCGAGGCGCCCCGGCCAGATCCCGCGGCGCCTGCCGAGGATGCGACACCCTGACCGCCGCCCCCCTTACCGGCCTGGCGGCAGGCCTGGTCACCTGCGAAACCTGCGGTCTGCTGTCGCGGCCAGCGCGCCCGGCGGAGCCCGGCTACTGCCCGCGCTGCGGCGCGGGGCTGGCGTGGCGGCGCCACCAGTCGATCCAGTACACCTGGGCGCTGGTCGTGGCGGCGGCAATCTGCTACGTCCCCGCCAACCTCCTGCCCGTCCTCACCACCACCACGCTGGGGTCGGCCGAGTCCGACACCATCATGGGCGGGGTGGTGTTCCTCTACACCTCCGGGTCCTGGCCGCTGGCCCTGGTCGTGTTGATCGCAAGCGTCATGGTCCCGCTCGGCAAGCTGGTGGCGCTCGGGTATCTCTTGATCACGGTGCAGCGCGGCTCGATCGCGGGCAACCGCGAGCGCACGCGCCTGTACCGGCTGGTGGAGTTTGTCGGCCGCTGGTCCATGCTCGACGTCTTCGTCGACACCTTTACCGTCGCCCTGGTGCAGCTCCAGCCCCTGATGTCGGTGGAGCCCGGTGCCGGGGTGGTCTTCTTCGCCGCCGTGGTCGTGCTCACCATGATCGCGGCAACAACCTTCGACCCACGCCTGATCTGGGACGCGGGTGCGGATACGGATACGGAGGTAGTGCATGGCTGAGACCGCCGACCGCGACGATCTGCCGGTGGCAACCCTGGCGCCGAAAAAGGGCTTGCGGGTCTCGGCCATCTGGATCATTCCGCTGTTCGCCGCCATCGTGGCGATCGGGATCGCCGTCAATCGGGTGCTGAACGAGGGGCCCACCATCGCCATCGTCTTCAAGGCCGCCGAAGGCGTCGAGGCGGGTAAGACCCCCATCAAGTACAAAGACGTGAAGATCGGGCAGGTGACGGCCGTGGAGCTGTCCGAGGACTATACCCAAGTCCGGGTCACGGCCCAGATCGCCAAGTTTGCCGAGGGACTGATGGTGGCCGACGCCAGGTTCTGGGTCGTCCAGCCGCGCGTTACCCTGAGCGGGGTCTCGGGTCTCGGCACCCTGCTCTCGGGCAACTACATCGGGTTCGAGGTGGGCACATCCCACGAGGGGGGGCGCCTGTTCCAGGGGCTCGAGGTGGCACCCATCGTGACCACCGATCGGCCGGGACGGGTGTTCCGGCTCACGGCGGACGACATCGGGTCCCTGAGTGTCGGCTCCCCGCTCTATTACCGCCGCTTCCAGGTGGGCCAGGTCATTGCCTACGACCTCGCCGCCGACGGTCGCTCCGTGGAGATCAAGGTCGTCGTCGATGCACCCTACGATCGGTACGTCGATACCGAAACGCGCTTCTGGAACGCCAGTGGGCTGGACGTCTCGGTGGGCGCGGGCGGTGTGGACATTCGTACCGAATCGGTGGTGGCCCTGCTGGTCGGCGGAATCGCGTTCGACAAGCCGCCCTTTGCCGGCGCCGGGGAGCCCGCCGCGGACCGGGCCTTTACCCTCTACAGCGACCGTACCAAGGCGATGAAGCAGCCCGAGTCCATCGCCAGACACTATGTGCTCTACTTCAGCGAGTCGCTGCGCGGGCTGTCCGCCGGTGCCCCGGTCACCCTCCTTGGCCTGACGGTGGGCGAGGTCGTCGACGTCGCGTTCGACCTCGACCCTAAGACGCTCAGGCTGCGCGGGCGCGTGGAGGCGGTGACCTACCCGGAGCGGCTGGTGGCACGCCTCAGCGCCGGGCAGGCGACCACCGCCGAGGCCATCGTCGGCAGCGACAAGAAAGCCGGTGCCATTGTCCAGCGGATGGTGGAGGAACGCGGTCTGCGCGCCCAACTGCGCAGCGGCAACCTGCTCACCGGGCAGTTATTCGTGGCCCTCGATTTCTACCCGGACGCGGCGAAGGCAGAGGTGGACTGGAGCCAGAATCCACCGGCCATGCCGACGGTCCCCAGCATCCTGCCGGACCTGGAAGCCAAGGTCAGCAGCATCCTAGTCAAGCTCGACAAGCTCCCCTTCGAGGCGATCGGTGCCGATGTCCGAACCGCGATCGAGACGTTCAATCGCGCGATCAAGGACATCGCCAAAGCCGTCAATCACATCGACCAGGGCATCACCCCCGAGTTGAAGTCCGCCATCGTCGAATTCCACCGCACCCTCGACTCCGCCGACCGGGTGCTCAAGGGCACGGACACAACCCTCGTCGGCAAGGATGCGCCGGGCCAACAGGCGCTACGCGATGCCCTCCAAGAGGTGGCGCGCGCCGCACGGTCGCTGCGGGTCCTGAGCGACTACCTGGATCGTCATCCCGAGGCCCTGCTCCGGGGCAAGACGGGGGAGAAACCCTGATGCCTGATCGCTTTGTCCGCTTCCTTGTTTTGGCAGTCCCTTTGGCCCTGGGGGGGTGCGCGTCACCCGTATCGCGCTTCTACACCCTAAGCGCCGCGGACATCCCGGCGGCACCTCCGTCGGACCTCTCCCTGGTGGTGGGTCCGGTGTCCGTGCCGGCGGCGGTCGATCGGCCCGAGATCGTCATCTCCACCGGGCCGAATCAGGTGCGGCTCGAGGAATTCGACCGCTGGGCCTCACCGTTGCAGGACGAGATCTCCCGGACCCTGGCCGAGAACCTCGTCGCCCTACTCGGCACCGGGCAGGTCACCCAGTCGCCCCAGACCCTGGGCGCGGGGCGCCAGTACCGCGTTGGTATCGAGGTGCAGAAGCTGGAATCCGCCCCGGGGGAAGCGGCCACGCTGGAGGCAGTGTGGACCCTGCGCCGGACCAAGGACGACAAGTTCCGTACCGGGCGCACGCGGGTGCGCGAGCCGCTCACCGAAAAGGGCTACGACGCCCTCGCGGCCGCCCACAGCTGCGCCATCGCGCGCCTGAGCCAGGACATCGCCGAGGCCGTGCGCGCGCTCGAGCGCGGCGCGCGCTGAGCCCCGGCCCGAGCTCGGGGGCCTGATCGGGACGAAGCGGCGACAGGCCGGATTTTATCCTCCGCCCGGCAACGCGATCCGCGTCACCCCGCCCCGGCGGGGATCGCCGGCGCCTTCCAGCCTGCCATCGGCGCGCCGGGCAACGCTGTGCACGCCGCCGAAGAACAGGTTGGGCGCCTCCCAGCATTTGATCCTCGGGTGATGCCGCGCCAGCCCCGCGAGGGTCTCCGCGCCACAGGGCGGTTCCAGGTTGAGCAGCCCGCCCTCGAGGTGGATGCGCGGGGCGGAGACGGCCTCGGCGAGCGGCATGCCGAAATCCACCCGATTGGAGATCACCTGCAGGATGGCGCTGCGGATACGGTTGGAGCCCCCCGACCCCAAGGCGATGCGGGTGCCATCCTCAAGGGTGATCAGGGATGGCGCCATCATCGAGGCCAGGCGGCGATCCCTGGGCCAGCGGTGAACGCCCTCGGGGTTGATGTCCTCCTCCCCGAGCATGTTGTTCAGCATCACCCCGGTGCCCGGCAACAGGTAGCCGGAGCCCTCGCCGTTGGAGAGGCTCAGGCTGGCCAGGTTACCCGCCGCGTCGGCAACGCTGATCTGGGTGGTACCCCGGGCGCGGATCGCGTAATGGCGCATCACCCGCCGCAGCCGTGCCAGCAGCGGGGAATCGCCCTGCGCGAGGTCGATGGGCACTTCGGAAGCCTCCCCCGGCGGCAGGCGCGCCCGCATCGCCTGGGTGAGGCCCATCGCCCGCGCCAGGGGGCCCCTATGCTCCGCCTGGCCCCAACGGCGGCTGGACAGATCGACCTCGGCGAGGAGTCCGAGGGCGAAGGCAATCAGCAGTCCGCCGAGGGAGGGGGGCGGGTTGGTGAGGATGCGCGCCCCGCGGTAGTCCACTGCGAGGGGCCGGCGAACCCGAGCCTGGTAACCCGCCAGGTCTTCGGCCTGGAGGTGCCCGCCGCCCTCGGCGCAATCGCGCACCAACCGGCACGCCAGCTCCCCGCGGTAGAACAGGCCATCGCCCTCGTCCGCCAGGGCCTGCAGCAGGTCGGCGAGGGCGGGGTTGCGGATGATCTCGCCCGTACGCGCCAATCGCCCCTGCTCGCTCGGGGACTCATGCAAGGCGAAGACCGCGGGGCTCGCGCGCAGGATGGGCTCGATGATAGTGGCGGCGAAGTGCTGGAAGGGGTTGATCGCCACCCCATCGAGCGCCAGGCGCCGGGCGGGCTCAACGATCTCCCGCAGGGGCAGGCGGCAGAGATCGGCCTGCATGCGGCACAGCCCGCGGATGGCGCCAGGGGTGGCGATAGATCCCCGGCCGATATGGAACTCCTGGGTAGCCTCCCCGAAGTCGGCGACGATGGGGTAGAGCTCCACCTCGGGTTCCGCTCGGCGGTGTCGCGGGGTGTGGGCGAAGAAGTCGTAAACCCTGGGCTCGGCATCCGGGACCCAGGCAAGGAGGAAGCCGCCCCCAC
>Ga0208980_10001238_pt1 | contig 15326 bp, 11 predicted proteins | sample WetSurMetagenome_3_FD_187993 | JGI IMG/M metagenome (GOLD analysis project Ga0208980, IMG submission 187993) | Wetland microbial communities from Twitchell Island in the Sacramento Delta, sample from surface sediment Aug2011 Site A1 Bulk (version 2) | ecosystem: Environmental > Aquatic > Marine... | reverse complement strand
GTTTTGATCTCGGGCTGTCATATTATTTCGATTATGTAAATCTGTCTCCGGAAATGAACTTTGTCAACCATATTCTGGGAATAAGAGGGTTGCTGACAATGACAACAAAGACCTCCCTGTCAGCTTATATCCAGTATAATACTGCAGTGGATAAGGTTATCACAAATTTCCGCTTCCGGTATAATCCCCGTGAAGGCAACGATTTTTATATCGTTTATGACGGGGGACTTAATTCTGATCCGGCCCGGGAAACTCCCAGACTCCCCGTTTCATCTGGAAGAACCGTGCTGCTTAAGTATACGTACACTTTTGTGTTTTGAGTGCCAGTGTAAGCATAACGTATGAACAAACGAAAATTTGAACAAACGAAGTCAGAACTAAGAAGTATTGTGAAATGATAGCAAACATGAAGTTCGTGCTAATAATACTGCTGACAGTGAACCGGGCAATTTTTTACCAGCCAAAAGATCCGTATGAATCGGTGCGCAATCGGATGGTAGAGGATCAGATCATTGCCCGTGGCATAAGTGATCCAGCCACCTTGCGGGCGATGAGAAAAGTGCCGCGCCACCTCTTTGTACCGCCATCATCTGCCGGTCAAGCATACAGCGACAGACCCCTGCCTATCGGCTACAGCCAGACCATCTCTCAGCCATTCATTGTTGCGTACATGACTGAGCTTTCGAAGCCCGGAAAGGGAAAGAAAGCGCTCGAGATCGGAACAGGATCAGGATACCAGGCTGCCGTGCTTGCTGAAATAGTTGATACTGTTTATACCATAGAGATCGTGAAGGAGCTGGCGACAGAGGCTTCGGCACGACTGAAAATGCTCGGATATAAAAATATCATCACAAAATACGGCGATGGCTACCTGGGATGGCCCGAACATGGTCCGTTTGATATCATAATCGTTACTGCCGCAGCCGACCATATCCCAGAGCCTCTGAAAGACCAGCTTGCCGATGGTGGAAGGCTCGTCATGCCGGTAGGTAATCCTGCTACAGTGCAGGAACTCGTTCTTCTTACGAAGAGAAACGGCAAAATTACCGAACAGAGGCTGGAGTCGGTACTGTTCGTGCCGCTTAAGAGGCTCAGGCAGGATTGAAAATATCGTAATTGCAATGTGTAGCGACGCCCTAATAGGGCGTCGTTACATGGAATTGTTCCGGAAATTTCAGAAGTAAATAAAACAGTAGAATATGCTTCATATTTTTTAATTTAATTGTTCACTTATTTTATTTTTTAAGTGTACTTTTAACATATTTTAACATTTAATATATATCTCTCTGTATATTAGTTATATATGTACTTATATTGAGCATATTTTGATTTATTTTGATATTTTTTTGTACACTTTTTTATTTATTTTATTGAACATTTCTTCGGTCATGATGTTTTATCTTCAAAATTCATTAATCACTAAAACGCAAACATCATGAAAAGACAAACCCTTACATTCGGACTGATCGCCCTGATGGGGATCTTTATACTGACAAGCTGCCAGAAGGAAGAAACAGACCAGATGAAACCTGTGGCAGATATGACCATAGCTGAATATGCTGTATCGGACGCTAATTTTTCAATTCTCGTTCAGGCACTGACCAAAGCAGACCTTGTAAACGTACTTAACGGTGAAGGAAACTTCACGGTATTTGCTCCGACAAACGCCGCTTTTAACGCTCTGTTTACACAGCTCGGAATAAGCGGTATTGCTGACCTCTCCAAGGAGACCCTCACCCCCATTCTTCTTTATCACGTACTGGGCACCGAGGCAAAGTCTTCAATGATTTCAACCGGTTACTATAAAACTTTAAGTCCTGCACAGGGTTCATACCTGAGCCTTAAAGCAGATGTATCCTCCGTCGTTAAGCTTAACAAAACCACCAATGTAACTACTGCTGATGTTGATGTAAAGAATGGTGTCATACATGTGATTGACAAGGTCCTCCTTCCTCCCACGGTTGTTGACCTCGCACTGGAGAATGATTCCTTCAGTATTCTTGTGCAGGCTGTAGTGAAAGCCGGTCTTGTCGAGACACTGAGCAGTTCAGGACCGTTCACAATCTTCGCACCGACAAATGCTGCATTTGAGTCACTGTTTACAACCCTCGGAATATCAGGCATTGCCGATCTTACCGCAGAACAGCTTATCCCGATACTTACATACCATGTCGTCAGCGGGAATGTACTTTCAACGCAGCTTTCAGCAGGAACAGTTGAAACCCTCAACGGCCCGATCAATGTGACACTGGCGCCGGCACCAGCAATCAACGGCAACTCAATGATCGTTGCGACCGACGTGCAGGCATCAAACGGAGTAATACACGTGATTAATAAAGTCCTCCTGCCCTAAGGCACTACCATATAATCAGATTTATCCCAGCGACGCCCCGACCGGGCGTCGCTACTTTTTTGCAGATAACCTTACAGCACTCACAACAATAAACTATATTTAACTTCAGATTATTCCATAATGGATCGCTACACCTTATCTGACCTTGAAAAGCTGACCGGTATCATGGCGGGAACCATCAGGATCTGGGAGAGGCGTTACCGCATCATCAAGCCACACCGCACTGACACCAACCGCAGATGGTATGATGATGATGACCTGAAACGGATAATCAACATCTCAATCCTTTACCGTCATGGTCTAAAAATCTCAAAGATCGCCGAACTCACCGGTATGCAAATCGCTGAACAGGTCGCCCTGCTTACCAGGGATTCAACAGACTCCGACACACAGATCGATTCTCTTATTGTGAGCATGGCCGAATTCAATGAGAATGCCATAAATGATATCCTCCTCCGGTCAATTATCATCAGGGGATTTGAAGAAACATTTGAAAGTATTGTATTCCCGTTCCTCAGAAGGGTCGGGATAATGTGGCATACCGGCTCAGTTGATATCGGTGCCGAGCATTTCGTTACAAATATTTTCAGGAAAAGACTTATTACCGCAATAGACACCCTGCCATCAGCCGTAAGCAATTCCGGAAAGAGAGTACTACTGTATCTTCCTGAGAATGAATTGCATGAACTTGGATTGCTGTTTTATACATTCATAGTGCGGAAGGCTGGTCATGAGATTCTGTATCTCGGACAGTCGACACCGTTCAATGCCCTTGCAGATGTCGTCGAGCGCTGGCACCCGGATATTCTGGTCACCGGCTCGCTGACCGGGTTGCCGTTCGCAAGGCCCGAAGATTACCTCAAAAGGATGAGCGCTGCCTTCAGAGACAAGATAATACTCGTCTCCGGAGCATTGGGATATGCAGCAGTTAAAGTTGCTTCTGATAATCTATTTGCCGTCGCTTCCGTAAGTGATCTCAAAAAGCACATTTAAGACCGGCGGTCATCCTCAGAATTGCTAACTTTGTCGGGATGGAAAAACTTAACCTCTTTTTTGCGCAGATAAAGGACATAAACTGGTGGCAGAGACTCTTCCACTGGAGGAAGATCAGGAACCTCAGCTTTGATGCCTATGAGGAGTTCAGAGCCCTGTCGAGGGAGATGGAGAGCAACAGGGATAATATTGACAAACTGAAAAACCGCCTTACCGAGATATCAACACGCAATGAAAACCTATCACAGAAGGTCAGGGATATCGAGATCCTGTCAGCACGCAAGGACGCGCAGGTTGAAGAGCTGAACGCACGATTAAGGGAGCACTCGGGTACCATAAATGAGCTGACAAAAAAGGTTTCGGCATTCGAGGCCTCAAAGGAAGATAATGTCAAAAACTACAATGAGAACATCGCCCGCCTTAACCAGACAAAGGAGAGCCTCGATGCTGAACGAAGGAGACTGAATGACGACCGTCTAAGGGAAGCGGCCGAGCGTTTTGAGGCAATGAAGAAACAGTGGTCCGAGCATGAGGCTGACGTGAAGAACACCATCATCAGGATCTGTGACTCCAACCACGTGAACTACGTTGATAAAGTACCGTTCAAGGGTAATCCCGACAACACCATAGAGATAAGCGGCGAGTATATCATTTTCGATGCCAAGAGCCCGGCCAATGATGACCTCACGAACTTTCCACTCTATATTAAAACCCAGACAGAAAACCTGAAGAAATATGCAAGCCAGGATAACGTCAAGAAATCAATTTTCCTCGTTGTACCTACAAGCACTATCAATGTGCTGAAACAGCTTACCTACAGGATGGGTGACTATGATGTTTTCGTTATCACCAAAGATTCACTCGAACCTGTAATTCTCTCACTGAAAAAGATTGAAGAATATGACCTGGCTGAAAAACTGAGTCCGGTCGACCGTGACAGCATATGCCGCATAATAGGCAAGTTCGCTCATACCGCAAAGCGAAGGATACAGGTCGACCAGTTCTTCTCAAATGAGTTTATTGAGATTGTCCTTAAAAGTCAGAAAGATCTTCCGGAGGATCTTCAGAAGCAGGTCATCGAGTTCGAGAAATCCGAAAAACTTAATCCGCCTACCGAGAAACGTGCAAAAATCATCTCTATAGATGAGTTGCAAAAGAAGAGTGAAGAGATAAATGCCGAGACTCAGATACGAAAACTATCACCGCCTGAATCTGAGAACGAATGACTACTCGCGTATGCGCATAGAAAAGGACTTCATAGGAGAAATTGAACTTGACGATAACAATTTATACGGCATTCATTCCGTCAGGGCCCGGGACAATTTTCCTGATTTGACACCTTTTCATATCGAATGGTTCAAGGCCATGGCGCTGACAAAGAGGGCATGCTATCTTGCTGCAGGCGAGTTCTTTTCTGAGGCTTCCGCGAAGTACGATCTTGACAGGATGCACATTCGGGTGGTCGGAGCCAGGCACCTTGAAGCCCTTACGGAAAGTGCCCTGGAATGCGAGGAAGGAATGCATTTTGATCAATTCATAGTGCCTGCTGTGTCAGGAGGTGCGGGTACAAGCATTAACATGAATGTGAACGAGATACTTGCAAACCGGGCATTACAGAAACTTGGTCATAAGACCGGCGAATATAATATCATCGACCCTATTGAAGATGCCAACATATTTCAGTCGACCAATGACGTGGTTCCGACTGCCCTCCGTGTGACATCAATGAGACTGCTGCAGGATCTCGAAAATGCCATCAATGACCTGCGCAAGGCTACAGAGAGCATTGAACAGAAATACAGGAACACCCTGCGCCTTGCTTACACCCAGATGCAGGAGGCAGTTCCCTCGACATTCGGCAGGCTCTTTGGCAGTTACAGTGATGCACTGTCGCGCGACTGGTGGAGAGTTTCAAAATGCCTTGAACGTATTAAAGTCGTTAACCTCGGCGGAACAGCAATAGGAACATCCATTACCGTTCCGAGGTTTTTCGTGAATAATGTTGTTGCAAAGCTTCAGCAGGTGAGCGGACTTCCTGTGACCCGGGGAGAGAATCTCTCCGACGCTACCAGCAATCTTGATCCGTTTGTTGAAGTACACGGAATCCTTAAAGCGCATGCTGTCAATCTCGAGAAGATGGTCAGCGATCTCCGCCTCCTGGCCTCAGATCTGCACGGAACACGCTCGCTCAGCATTGCAAAGAAACAAGTCGGAAGCTCGATCATGCCTGGAAAAGTCAATCCGGTTATTCCCGAATATGTCATCAGCTGTGTCCACCGTGTATATAGTAACGATCAGCTTATTACCGGGCTCTCTGCACAGGGATGTCTCGAACTGAATGCCTACCTCCCGGTTATCGGACACGCACTGCTGGAGAGCCTGAAGCTTCTGATATCGTCAGATAAGTCTGCAGCAGCGCACCTCCTCCATGGTCTTGAGATAAATACGGGCGTTTCAGAGGCTGAAGTTATTGCCAGTCCGGCAATTACAACCGCATTACTGCCATTGATGGGTTATAAAAAAGCAGCTGAACTGGCAAAGTGCATGAGAGAATTCAACCTGAATGTTTTTGAGGCAAATGAAAAGCTTGGATATATTGAATCAGCAAAGCTGAAGGATATACTCAGACCTGAAAACCTCGTTCAGGGCGGTTATCTGTTAAAAGACCTTGAAGATAAATGACCAGATGGCGGCAAAGGGAAGAGAGACAAAACCCCATGTAGGGATATTCGGACGCCGTAATGTCGGTAAAAGCTCACTGATAAATGCGCTCGTCGGACAGGATATTGCTATCGTTTCTGAAATAGCGGGAACCACTACCGATCCGGTAAAGAAAAGTATTGAAGTACACGGTATTGGTCCGATTATTTTTATTGACACCGCAGGAATTGATGACAGTGGTGAGCTGGGAAAACTTCGTATCGGGAAATCAATGGCAGCATTGAAACTTATTGATCTTGCCATTCTCGTCCTTTCCGGAAATCAATTTGACAATTATGAAAAAGAGCTGACAGAAGAGTTCAGCCGCATGGATATTCCATACATAATCGTGCACAATAAAAATGATATTGTACCGGTAACAGAATCATTCAGGCATAATATTAAGATCAAAACCGGTCACGTTATAACCGCGTATTCAGCCTTATATCCTGAAAAATACAATCCTGACCTGCTCGCGATCCTCAAAGAAACATTACCTGTTTCCGCGCTGAAGACCAAAGGACTTTTAGGTGACCTTTTAAGCCAGGGTGACATTGTCCTGCTGATTACTCCTATTGATATTGAGGCTCCGGAAGGCAGGCTGATACTCCCTCAGGTACAGGTGATCAGAGATATCCTTGATAACGATTGTACTGCCATTGTTCTTAAGGAGAGGGAAGTTGATGCCTTTCTCCGCCATACAGGTATCAGGCCCAGACTGGCCATAACTGACAGTCAGGTATTCCTGAAGGCAGACGCATCAATACCGAGAGACATACCGCTGACAAGCTTCAGCATTGTGCTGGCAAGGCAGAAAGGCGATTTTGAGGAGTATATCAAAGGCACCCCAAAAATCGGAGAACTGAAGGATGGCGACCGTGTCCTGCTACTGGAATCATGTACGCACAATGTTTCATGTGATGATATCGGCAGGACCAAGATTCCCCGCTGGATTTCGAATTTCACAGGAAAGAAACTGCATTTTGATACCGTTGCAGGACTTGACAGTTTTCCTCGACCGATAGATGATTATGCACTTGTCATTCAGTGCGGTGGATGCATGGTTACCCATCGCCAGCTGGTCAACCGGTTGCGCGAGCCGAAAAACAACAATATTGCAGTCACTAATTATGGGATGGCCATTGCCTATGTTCACGGCATATTCAAGCGTGCAATAGAGCCTTTCACAGGTAAGACAAGCAAAGCCGGTGATCTGTTATAACCACCGGCTTTTGAACATTCAGATCCTTTCAGGAAAAAGATTACAGCATGGATCAGGACTTTTTATTCCAGCCCGTCACCCAGCTGACAGACAGCCCTGAATAATCCGCTGCCCCCAAATATGCCTTAAGATGAAGTCCGACAATAATTCCGGGCTTAAAAATATATCCCAGCTCGTACTTCTGGTAATAAGGCATAGCGGGTTTATAAGGTGAATACAGGTAAACACCCAGGGACTGGGCAAAAATAACATTACCGAATATGAATGCCTGTCCCACGTCAACGGACAATTTTTTATAATCAGCATCCGATCCTTCTCTTTCAGCCATGTGCTTCGAGTACCCGTCAAAAAGCAGTTCGGTTCCCGCACTGAGAGAATACATATGCGTCAGCCTTTTCATTACGCCGAAATTAAATCCCAGGTTGAATGGCTTTTCTTCAGGATATGTATCAGTCGCAGGGATTGTCGTAACAGCACCGAATGTCTGGATCCGGAAACGTATTTTTTTTTCAGAAACCGGCAGTTTATAACTGTAGTGATGGTCCAGCGATGGCATTGTCTTATAAAAATACTCCACGCCGGCATAGCCGGTCAAAAAGTTCATGCCGTAATTTGGCTGTTTTGAGCCTCCGTTGGAAATGTGATTATAAGCTCCTGCGACGGTTATATAGGTCTGGCGGCCAACCCTGTATTTAAACCTTGCAGTGACACTGAGAGGAAAAGCAAGGTGAGTACAGAAGAACTGGTTCGTCGGATTTTCAGTTTCATCATAGATCTTAGTGAGATAAGCGATTCCCATTCCGGGTCGTAATGTAAAAAACCATTTATCCCCGTGTGCTATGACAGGCTCTGCGAAAAGCATGAGCGTATAGGCGCTGCCAAGTACCGAAGGGTTCTGAAAGTTGAGGTATCCGGCCTGTATACCTGAGGTCCAGTATGTATGAAAAACCTTCCACTTTTTATAGGAAGTATGAAACTTGTTCAGGCTGAGATCAACCCCGTACGGACAGATCGGCAGGTATGATACATGGAAGCCGGTGAAGGGTACGTACCCGTAATTAAGCTGGAAACCCACCGACGGATGAGATATGGTATCACTGTCAATTGCATTGACTGTCTGACTGATAAGCAGCAATACGATAAGGCTAGCTCTGGTCAGCATGTCGGGAACTAAATAAAAGTATTGGCCGCAATGGTCAAAACGATTATGACTAAAAAGAAAGTAATCATCAGCATTGGAGTATTTTTCGTCTCAGAGGCTTGCAAATTGGCCAAAAATAAACACAAAATATTGATAAATCTTTAATTAAATTGATTTTAATATTTTTCGCATACGCTGCATGCAATGTTTCGGGAATGTGCCATTTTGAATTTTTATATACTTTTGGTACCGTAACAAATGATCATGACACACAGTTGGACACTGGAATACAAAATCAAAATCAACCGTTCCGGGTTGTTTTAGAATATCCCTTGTAGCGACGCCCTGGTAGGGCGTCGTTACACGATAACCGTCTATGTCATTTCCAAATCATTTGTAATCATTTAAATCAAAAGGAATTATGAAAACATTAATTATAACCGGATCCGGTCTGACAGTCGATGATGTGGTCAATGTGGCGCGTCATGGACAAAAAGTCGAGCTTCACCCTGATGCACGCAAAAGGATACTCGAATGCCGCGCCATGCTTGAGAAAAAGATCGTTGCACATGAGATAATGTATGGCGTCAACACAGGAATAGGTGAATTTTCGGAGATAGTACTCAATGATGATCAGATCAAGGATTTTCAAAAATATCTCGTTTACAATCACGCCGCGGGCATTGGTGATCCTGCATCCATTGAAACGGTCAGGGGGGCCATGCTGGGAAGGATTAATGTGCATGCTCATGGTAACTCCGGCTGCCGGCTTGAGATAAGCGAGACACTGGTGGAAATGCTTAACAAAGGTGTCACACCGTTTGCGTGTCAGAAAGGATCGGTAGGTGCATGCGGTGACCTTGCTCCCATGTCCCAGATAGCCCTTCTCCTTCTGGGCGAAGGCAAGGCATACTATAATGGGGAACTGCTTGAGGGCGGCGAAGCCATGAAGAGAGCCGGTATTGCCATACCCGGACTTCAGGCACGCGACGGTCTGGCAGCTATAAATGGCTCCAACATGCTCACCGCCATGAGTGCCATCTGGCTGGTTGACGCTAATAACTTCCTCAAGCAAGCTGAGATAGCCGCTTCGATGTCTCTCGAAGCGCTGAAAGCCAACATGAAACCCTATGCCCCGCTGCTGCATGAAGCCAGAGGTTTCAGGGGAGCAATACGGAGTGCAGCAGCCATAAACAAATGCGTCGCCGGCGGCGACCTTAAAGAAGGCAGGGTGAAATCAAAAGTGCAGGATGCCTATTCAATGAGATCCACCCCGCAGGTTATCGGCTCAGCACATGATATGCTGGCTTACGCCCGAAGCCAGGTGGAGATAGAATTGAACGGAGTGGGTGATAATCCTATATTTTTCCCAGACAGGAATCTGCAGCTTTCCGGAGCAAATTTCCAGGGTTCACCCGTAAGCGTGCCGATGGATATGGCCGGCGCATGCCTGACAATGGTTTGCGTCATGTCTGAGAGAAGGATGAACCGCCTTAACAACAAGGCTCTTAGCGTAGGATTGCCTGATTTCCTTACCAAAGGAGCGGGAATGTTCTCGGGATTGATGCTCAGCCAGTATACTGCCGACATGATGATTGTAGAGCAGAGGATACTCTCGATGCCTGCCTCTATACAGTCGATCCCTGCAGCAGCGGACCAGGAGGACTTTGTCTCCATGGGAATGAACACTGCCATAAAGAACAACCAGATACTCGACAATGCCTATGGCATTCTGGGTATTGAACTGATGGCGGCAGCCCAGGCGCTTGATTTCAGGAAAGAAGAATACAATTTCGGAAAGGGCGTTCAGACGGCAAAGAACGTCATCCGCAGGCATGTTGATTTTCTTGATATCGACCGCCCGCTCTATCCCGATCACACTGCCATGAAGGAACTGGTAAAATCATGCGAGATACTCCATGAAGTAGAAAATGCCGTAGGAAGCCTGGAATAATCCGCACAATTTATATAGGCACATTGTAGCGACGCCCTATCAGGGCGTCGTTTATATCTTGATTCATAGTTATTTATGAGTTCAGGGCGCTGGCGCCACGGAGGGCAGCCGTCTTTCGGTATCCGTTGCCCTCATACCATACCTGTCACTTTCGCGTTATATAATTTTAATGGAATGAATTCATATATCAGCCATGAAGAAGTACCTTATTTTTCCGTTTATTGCCCTCGCCGCTTCTTCCTGCGCCATGCAGGAGCTGTACCTCGACGTAACGCAACCGGCTCCGGTGACTATAGCACCGGAGATAAAAACAATCGGGATAATAGACAGGTCTAATCCCACTGACCAGACAAAAACCCTTGATATGCTCGACAAGCTTTTTACGCTCGAAGGAGACGAACTTGATTCGATCGGATCCCTTGAGGCAATTAAGGGTGTTACCGAAGAATTGGAGAACAATGACAGGTTCACAGAGGTTAAGCTCCTCGACAACCTTGAATTCAAATCATCAAAGGTGGGTACCCTGCCCTCACCCCTGACATGGGATCAGGTCAGCGGTATCTGCAGCGAGAACGGCACTGATGCCCTTTTCGCCCTCGAAATGTATGACACTGATACAAAAGTCGGCTATTCGACTGAAAGCACTCAGATCAGCACCCCCCTGGGCAATATTCCCGGTATTGAGCATATTGCCACGATGGAGACACTGGTGAAAACCGGATGGCGGATCTATTCGCCCGCCGATAAAGCAATCCTTGATGAATATGTCCTTGCCGAATCCGTGGTTCTTGTCGGAAGAGATATCAATCCCGTTGCTGCAGCAAGTGTTCTCCTTAAACGCAGGGAAGCGGTGAAGGAAGCCAGCAGGAAGACGGGATCGGTATACGCTCTTCGCCTGATACCCTACCAGTTCAGGGCGACACGCGATTATTACGTAAAGGGGACTGATAATTTCAAGACCGCTAAACGCAGGGCACAGCTTGGCAAATGGAATGAGGCGGCTGAATTATGGGAAAAAGAGACCACTAATCGTGAAAGGAAGATCGCAGGGAGGGCTAATTATAACATGGCAATCATCAGCGAGATAAACGGCGACATTGATACCGCAATCAACTGGGCTCAGAAGTCCTATGAAGATTATAACAACAAGCGGGCGCTCGACTATGTCGGGATACTTGAGAACAGACGGTACAACAAGGAGGTTCTGGAATACCAGGAGCAGAGGTGATTGCGTGGAGCATGAGCCATGCAGCGAAGTGCAGGACCATATGACAATGCCAGGCTCTGATTATTTATTTCCGAAGCGATATGATATACCTAATGAAAACTGGTTTTCAGGATGATCTTCGGGATAAGACACTGAATTTTTCGATGTCCATAGATAAAGTGGTTCAAGTACGATCCTGTCCGCGATAGGGACATAGGCTGATAAGTAAAATGCCGACTCTTCAAGGAAAGAGAATCCAACTCTCAGTTTCGTTCCGTTATTAATTCCGAAGCCCGATCCAACCCCGGCCTGAAAAGCTAATCCGGGTGCCGACACAGGAAACTGGTCGGCAAGGTGAAAGTCCGCAAAGAAATAACGGACCGGTCCCACACGAAAATATACCTGAGGAAATACCGGCGTTCTGAAGTAGGCTTTCTCAAATTCAGTTGATGTCTCTTTCCACTGATCTCCGTTTGTATAAGCCAGGTTGCCGATATGAAGGCCCCCTCCGATGCCTATCCACCAGGTATCGTAACTGATGTACGGATTTACACCAAATATGAATACCGAAGCATTGTTACCTGAAGTCTCGGCCAGCTGTTCATAATCTGCTAAGTAGAGGTTTGCTCCATATCTGATCATCTCTTTTCTATCAGGTGTAATTTTGGTATAGCTGTAACCCCCTCCGAATGCCTTATATTCCTGATTGAAATATTTGGTATTTGTAACCATGTCACATCCTGAACCAGTATAACTGGTTTTCTCGTCAGTGTAGTTTCCGGTAGAAAAACCTGCGCCGACAGTATGATAAGTATTGTATTTTTTAATCACTGTGGTATCACTCTGATTCTTAGGCAAAGTCTGGCTCATCAACAAAAGTGGCAGAATGGCCGAAAGGGCATAAACCCATCTGAACCTGAGTGAAGTAAATTTCTTATAGACCTCAATGCTGAAAAGAAGGACGGCTGGCAGTAATGCTATGTTCAATGCAATTATCTCGGGTATGGTAAACCACCTGCGCAGCATAAGGAAAATCAGCGCCAGTGATAAAAGGTAAGCGATCTGGGTCTTTAGCTCCGGCAGAGGGCTTTTCCGGATTTCTGTTTTTGACTTAAAAGATCTCTCCCTCCGGATAAGCAACAGTGTCATTATCACAGTGAAAACCAGGTACTGCCACTGAACCTGCTTGAAGACCCATAGCATTTCTCCTCCGGTTTTATTTGAAAGAGGATCTCTGAAAAATTCAAGAACGAATCTCACCATGGCAAAGAGTATCAGAGAGCTGAGTAAAAGACTCCCGTTTGCTTTCCACTTCCTTCTGAAAATGAAGACAAGAATTATAACAAGACCTGCTCCGAAAGATTCATAAAGCTGTACAGGGTGTACCGGCAGGGACCAGAGATCATTGTATGTCAGAAGACCTGATTCAAATTGATGGTAATGTGCAAGAGACATGACAGGGTATTGCACTGCCCATGGCAAATCAGACCGGGTGCCAAAACAACAGCCGTAGAAAAAGCAACCGACTGAACTTATCATCGTACCGACAGGCAGGACAAAAGCGACTGTATCCCAAACATATTCCCTGAATTTCAGGAAGTATCGGGCGATAAAATAAACTATCACCGCAAGCAGTGCACCTCCGAACATCGTCTTCTCAGGATTCTGGATAAAGACATGATTCTGAATCATGAATTCCCAGTCTGACCATGTAAAAGAGAATATCTTGCTACCGACAATTTCAGCTATGCGTATTGAAGCAAGAAGAAGGACCCAGGTAATAAGCGGGAACTTCCTTCGGTAGCCTTCATATATAAGAATTATATATATGACCAGAAAAGCCAGTACATAGAATACCTGGTAAAGCAATCCTCCGTTGGAAATATCCATTAGCAGATGTTTCTCCATGACTTTACGGTTTTGAAGATAATTTTAATATTTATCAAAGAACAATGATAAATTTAAGATAATTTTTGATATCTCAAAGTAAATGACATAGAATTTTTAATTATTTCAAGCTGGCGACTCCGTGGTCAAATTCAATAATTATCAAATTCATGAATCCCTTAATATCTATCTTTATACATTAAAATCACTTTATGAACAAATTATTTCTATTTCTGATCCTGATGCCTGTGAGTTCTATAGCACAGGTGGCAGACCTGAGGCAATACGTCAACCCGCTGATAGGTACTGACAGGATGGGGCACACCTATCCCGGCGCCACGGTGCCCTTCGGCATGGTGCAGCTCTCACCTGACACCGACACAATACCGTATGAGACTGACGGCAAATACAATAAAGATGTCTATAAATACTGTGCAGGATACCAGTACAGTGACAAGACTATTGTTGGTTTCTCACATACCCACTTCAGCGGAACCGGCCATTCAGACCTCGGAGACATATTGATAATGCCTTCCACAGGGCATCTCCAGCTCAATCCCGGTACTGCCGATGCTCCCGGGAAGGGGTATCGTTCTGCTTTCAGCCATGAGACAGAAACAGCCTCCCCCGGCTACTATGCTGTGACCCTTGAGGATAATAACATCCGTGCCGAGCTGACAACCACAACACGAGTAGGAGTCCATCGCTATACCTTTTATGGGGGAGGAGATGCACATGTAATTCTCGACATGATACATGGCATATATAACTATGATGGGAAGAATGTGTGGACATTCATCCGGGTTGAGAATGACACTCTTGTCACCGGTTACAGGCAGACAAACGGCTGGGCACGGACACGAACAATGTACTTCGCCATTGCATTTTCAAAACCGTTTAAATCGTACGGCTTTATAAACTTTGCCCCTGTACAGGTCTACAAGGGCTTCTGGAGACGGTTTGACCAGCAAAATAATTTCCCCGAAGCTGCCGGAGAACAGATCAGGGGGCATTTTGAATTTGACATGTCACCGGGCGAACAGCTGACACTCAGGGTAGCGCTGTCGTCTGTCAGCACAGATGGCGCCGTTGCCAATATGAAGTCTGAGACACCCGTCGCTGACTTTGACGGCACCAGGAGAAGGGCTGAAGAGATGTGGTCACAGGAGCTGGACAAAGTAAGAGTGCAGATGATGAACAACGACCATATGGTTAATTTCTACACGGCTCTTTATCATGCCTTCCTTTCTCCTACAATTTATATGGATACTGACAGACAATACAAAGGTCTCGATCAGAATATTCATACTGCGAAAGGATTCGACAACTACTCAACATTTTCGTTGTGGGACACATACCGTGCACTTCATCCGCTTTTTACAATTATCCAGCAGCAACGCACTGCTGATATGATTAACTCGATGCTCGCGCACTACGACCAGAGCGTCCACCACATGCTTCCGGTGTGGTCACATCATGCAAATGAAAACTGGTGCATGACAGGGTACCATGCAGTTCCGGTTATAGCTGACGCAATTGTCAAGGGTATCCCGGGTTTTGACTATAAAAGGGCGTTTGACGCCTGTGTGACAACGGCACACAACGGATGGTTTGACGGCCTCGATGATTACATGAGTCTTGGTTATGTGCCTGACGAACGAATATCATCATCAGTATCGGTGACGCTGGAATATGCTTATGATGACTGGTGTATCTCACAAATCTTGAATAATTTACCTGCAGAGGCATTGTATGCAAAGAATCTTCGGCTGGATGCAAATCTGGTTCAGGAATTTTATAATCGGTCACGCAGTTACATGAACGTCTGGGATCCATCAATCGGATTTATGCGCCCTCGCAAATCCGACG
>Ga0208980_10001237_pt1 | contig 15327 bp, 11 predicted proteins | sample WetSurMetagenome_3_FD_187993 | JGI IMG/M metagenome (GOLD analysis project Ga0208980, IMG submission 187993) | Wetland microbial communities from Twitchell Island in the Sacramento Delta, sample from surface sediment Aug2011 Site A1 Bulk (version 2) | ecosystem: Environmental > Aquatic > Marine... | reverse complement strand
GACTTGAACCTACGACACCCTGATTAACAGTCAGGTGCTCTAACCAACTGAGCTACTGCGGAATTTGTTGAAATTGAGGGTCAAATTTAACCACTCAGTGAACACGTGTCAAGAATTCTTTTCATTAGATTTCTTAGTGAATTCCAGGTCAATTCTAAGTTTTTATTTAGTAATGACGCTTTTATTTATTGAAGTTATGCACAACTACTTTGGCTTATAAATAGTTTTTAAGATAGGTTTTATTTGTTCATTTTGATCCTCAATATTTGGGTTTCATTCACGTCAAAATCGACGAGAAAATTTTTAATGATTAATTTTTTATTAAAATTTATTTGACAAAAATTCTTTCGAGTAATATTTACAGGAAGATTTTTCGAAACGACAATTTTTGTTTTAAAGTTAAAAACTCTATACACAAAAATAAATTCGATATTGCAAGAGTATTTGTTCTCTCCGACAAAACTGACTTTTTACTCCCGCTAATTGAGACATCACTCCACATTAAATTGCTGATGGTATATCAATTGAATAATCCAGATCATATAAAATTATTTACTGATTGACTAATAAAAGGGACCACATAAAAGGGGAATACTAAAAGAGTTTATCAAACTTCCTATCTCGACTCAACCACAACCACCATATACCGGCTTCGCCTGAAGCCGGTTTTTTTTGGTATTTTTCAATTGTTGAATCTCATTCAATTTTTATTTAATTAGTTTATGAAAAAAATATTCATAATTTCACATGTATTGTGAAAGCATTACTTACCGGTTTATTTTTTAGTTTAATAATTTTTCAGATCTTTTCATACTCTCAAGATGAAAAGTTTAGCCTTTCCGGTTTTGTTAAAGACGCAGTTTCCGGGGAAGCACTCGTAGGTACCAATCTTCTTCTATATAAGGATAGTCTAAATTTTCAAAAACTTCCATATGCCGGAACAACAACTAATAAATTTGGGTATTACGTTTTCCCATCAATCAAACTCAGCCGTTATTATTTGATAACCCGTTACCTTGGATATAAAACTAATATTAGTGAAATAAATATTTCGAGTGAACAAAATAACTTCAAATATTCAGTTGAATTATATCCTGAAGAAATAGAATTAGATGAAGTAATTGTCGAAGGGCATAAAACAGGGAAACCAGTAGTGAGTTCAATTAATGTTTCTCCCGAGTTGCTTTCAAAACTTCCTACACTCAGCGGCGAAATCGATCTATTCAAGTCGCTTGAGTTCATACCGGGTGTTAATAAGCCATCAGAGATATCGAGTGGTTTGTATGCACGCGGTGGTTCCCCGGATCAAACTCTTACTTTAATCGATGGTGTAATAGTATACAATCCTGCACATCTGGGAAATATTGCCAGCACATTTAATACAACTGCTATTAGCGATGTCAGATTAATTAAAGGAGCTTTTCCTGCTGAGTATGGTGGCAGATTGTCAAGTGTGCTTGATATAAAGTTACGTTCAGGTACGAAAGAAAAAGATAAAGGAACAATTGGTGTTGGTACCATAAATTCTTTTGCTGCGTTTGAAGGTCCAATTGGTGAGAAGTCGACATATCTTATTTCAGGAAGAGTTATGTACTATGATCTATGGCAGAAAAATTTCAGCAATAACACAACAGTACCACGTTATAATTTCTTTGATCTGAATGCTAAAGTGAATTACATTTTATCTGAGAACAACGTTATCTCCATTAGTGGATTATATAGTGATGATCATGCATACAGCCCAACCAGTGAACCTGGATCAGATTACGATATAACATGGAGAAATGTCAATCTCAGTCTTAACTGGATTCAAGTGAATAAAAAAACACTGCTACTAAATTCAATCTTGAGCTTTATCAATTATGAATTTTCATCTAAAATCGGAGTAGATCCAAATACAGTTAGCTCATACACTTATTTCTCAAATCCAAATCTTATTGATTTTTATTTCAGACAGAATGCTGAAATTAGATGGCAATCTGACCAAACATTTAAAACTGGTTTTGATTTGGCAACGCATAATTATGATCTGCTTTATAGTGATATTTACAATGAAGCATTAGAGACAGATCCATACGCAGGAGAGGATATATTGTCTACGGAAGCTTCTCTTTACTTTCAAAATGAATCCCAATTTTCTCCGCAGCTATTCACTAACATAGGCGGAAGATTCTATTATTTCGGTAATCAAAAATATTTCAGATTCGAACCACGTATCTCTGCTTCGTACAGTATAACTCCTGATTTAATGGTTAAAGGGGGTTTTGCTATTGCAAATCAATTCCTTCATCTGATAGTTAGAAATGACATCACACTTCCAACTGATTTATGGTACCCATCTACAAGTAAAATTCAGCCTGCTACTTCGACACAATATGTATTCGGTTTTGATTCTTATTGGCTCGATCAAAGCTACCTGTTTTCCGTCGAAGGCTTTTATAAGTACCTGAAAAATATTTATGAGTTTAAGAATGCACCGCAACTTAATCCACTTGACAATTCGATCGAGGATCAATTTACTCCAGGTCAAGGTGAAGCTTATGGCGTTGAATTCTTTCTGAATAAAAGAAAAGGGAAACTTTCGGGATGGGTTGGCTATACACTTTCCTGGTCAGTACGTCAGTTCGATGATTTAAATGGAGGGGAGAAATATTATTCAAAATATGACCGAAGACACGATTTTACTTTCGTCTTAACTTATAGAATAATTAAAGATATGAATATTGGATTAACATGGATTTATGCAACAGGGCAGCGTTACACATTACCGCCCGGGCAATTTATATTTAATCCGATAGGAACCGGTGGAAATGAGGAAGTGCAATTTAACTACACAGGCTTAAACACAGCACAGTTTCCTGATTATCATAAGTTAGATTTGAATTTTAATTATGCGTTCAAAATGTTCAATGCCGATTTTGAAGCATATATAAACCTTTACAACGTCTACAACAGACATAACGCATTTGCACAATATGTTGTCTTCGAAGAAAATGAAGATGGTGAAGAAGTTCCTGTTGTTAAGAGAATATCTTTATTCCCATTCATTCCATCAGCAGGGATTGCAATTAAATTTTAAGTATAATAATGAAAACTTTTTTAAATATTTCACTTACTTTTTTTATTCTGGTTTTAGCTGCTTGTGAAAGTGAAGAAATACTAAGCCCTGAGGAAGTATTCGTAGAATACACAGTAGTGCAAGCTGAAATACAACCTAATAAAAATTTCCCCGCTGTGCGAATAACGAAAACTCTTCCTCTTGGTATTCCTTATGACATACAAAAAGCTGAATTAAAAAATGTCACAGCATACCTTGTCAAAAATGAAATTCAGGTTATTCCCCTTTTGTATACTTCGGACGGACTTTATAAACCGAAATACGAATTTTATGTTCAAGAAGGTGAGACTTATGAGTTATATGCCGAAAGAGATGGGAAATTCATTTATGGAAGAACTACCATTCCCTACATACCTGAAGTTACAGCAGTCAATTATAACACCGGAGATTATTACTTAGATGCAGACATTCTCACTAAATTTGATGAAGTATATGGTGCTCTCTGGAAAGTATCCGGCTATCCGCCTGCTAATGCAGATGACTTCTATTCCGTTACATTACCATCCACATCAACCAATAGTATGGCAGCAGTACGGACTTCCTCAATTCCCGAAGAATACAGGACACCGGCTTACTCAGAAAGTAGATACATTCAAGTATTTGCATTTGATAAGTCATTCAGAAATTATTTTTACAGCAGAACATCCGGGCAGGAAATTACTAATCCTTATATTCAAGGCGGCGGCAAAGTAGAGTGGAATATGCAGGGCGATAAAGTAATCGGAATGTTTATAGGTGTTTCACCCGGTGATATTATCAGTGTGGACTGAAAATGAAAGATCTAATTAATAAAATTTACTTCATAATATTTTCTCTTGGTCTAATTGCCTTAAGTGGATGTATTGAAGATGATATAACACCGCCTTTAACCGGCGACTTAAATTCAACTGCTGAAATGCTTGTTTACATGGAATCTATTGGAGATTTTCCGAATTCCTTTGAAGCTCCGGCTTTAATTGAGGCAGAAGAAGTCTATTTAAACCTAAACTCGTATCTAATAGTTGATATCCGTCCGAAAGCTGAATTTACTGCAGGACATATTGAGAATTCTATCAACGTAGGTTTAGATTCATTATTTGATTTTATTGAAAAGAATTTTAATTCTGGTCAACAAAAAATTATTGTCGTAAGTAAGAACGGTCAAAGCTCAGCTTATTTTACCTGCCTGTTACGGCTAGGAGGATTTAACAATGTATATACGATGAGTTTTGGACTAGCATCCTGGAATGAAGTATTTGCTGATGAATGGCTTGGAGCTTTAGGCAACGATCCCGAAATTCAAAATTACAATAATGAAGATAACCCTAAAAATGATTTTACTCCTTTACCCGCGATAACATTCGAAAATCCTTCAGCTTCACTTAAAGACCGAGTGAATGAACGGATAAAAAAAATAATTGCACAAGGGTTTGTTGAGAACATTCAATATTTAAAATCTTTTAACCCATATGGCAAATACATTGTTTGTTACGGTAAAACTAGTCTGCTATACTATGCAAGAATGATTGGTCCATTAGCAGGTTTAGGCCATCACGATAGATCAATATTTTACAAAGCTGATCCACTTTACGAACTAAGAAGCACTGAATCCCTTCAGATGTTACCAAACAATAGTACCATTTTAATCTATGATGGAACAGGAGAATTAAGTGCTTGTATGGCAGCTTATCTTCGCGTTTTAGGCTACGATGCAAAAACTTTATTGTTTGGTGCCAACCAACTATTTTATGATAGAGTAATATATTACCCGGAATTGACAGAATTTGCATTTTCATATTCACGAATTAGAAACTATCCCTACGTAACAGGAGATTAGCTATGCTAGCTTTTACCCTGAAGTATCTTTGACAGCCTTCAAATTTTCTAGTTCCTGGTAAACAATTGAATTACAGCTTCAGTCTGTGTATAACCAACGGTTACCATTAAATTATTTTAATTAAGTCATCTATCGCCTTTTAAGACAATCGCTTGTCCACTGTTTAATTGTCCTACTGCAACCATAATATTATTTTTTATATCCACAGAATAATAGTTACCTAAAAGATTGGGAAGTTCATTTCCAGTAAAGTGTTTCCATGTTACGCCGTTGAAATGAGATACAAGTCCATAATCTCCCACTAAAAATATATTATTGCTTTCCGTTCCTCTTATTCGTTCTTTATAAATTAATGGATGGGATTCATCTAATTGCCAGTTTTCTGTCGCTAAATCATTTTTATAATATACACCATTTCCAACTATATAAACCTTGCTATTATTTACAAACCAAAGACTATGTTGATTTACATGTAAGCCTGTTGTGTCAAGTTTTATGGCTGAAGTTCCGATTATTTTTAATAGATCCAAGGCCCTGCCATAGTTCTGAAAAGAAGCAATGGCTAAAATTGTTTTTTCATCTGTAGTATAATTAACACTCCCCCATATGTCGTGGATATCCACACTAGTTCCGCTTTCTATACTATGCCAACTGCCATTAGCGTTTCTATGTGCAATAAAACCTTCATTCCCAACCACATAAATTTCATCTTCATTTCCCCACATCTTATTAATTCCAACACCATCGAAAACAGGATCGACCGAAAGTTCCTGAAAGTTTTGTCCGTTCCAGTGAAACCATGGATCAAACCATATGTTATTTTCATTAATCGCACAAACTGAATGAATAACTGGTGGAAAATCCTGATATGTAAGTTTCATCAATTCCCAATTATTTCCGTCCCATATTGCCAAATTATACGGCGTTAGATCAGAATGTCCCAGAGAATCATTCATATAAATCTCTCCTACAACATAAATAGAATTTTCATTTATAATAGCAACATCATAAAGTACACTGCTGCTATGTTCACCAAATGTCCAAGTCTGCCAAGTAAAATTGTGGCTGGTTGTATCCATTGTTGTAACGTTAAGCTTATCGCTGGATACTTGATACTCGATGCTGGTTACTTGATACTGATAGCTTGTGTTTGGAAGGAGTGAATCTATATAAAGTAAAGTATCACCATAACACAGAATAGTATACTGTGCCACGTTATCTTTTTTTAGTGTTATGGTTGTTGGGAGTTGGAAGTTGGTGGTGATTAATGTAAACCAGGCTTCTGTACAGCTAGCGTCTTCAAACTTTAATATAAGAGATTTCTCTGGTGGTGGTTCGGTTGTGTTGCAGCAAGTTATACCGAATAATATCAGTAGCAAAAAAAGATATTTAGAATTATTCCACATTGTTCATATAACTGAAATTCCTTATATGAAACAAAAACTAAATGCATTAAAAAAACAACCCGTAAATAAAAAAGCCCACAAAACGTGGGCTTTAACTTTTAATTTTCGGCCAAATCACGAAATTATCTTTGACTCCTTCAGTCTTCTTGTCATCGCTATAAAGAAACCAATTACCATAATTGCAACTCCAGCCCAAACAAGACTAACAAACGGCTTTATACTTGCAGTTACACTTAACACTTCGTTTGACTGATTTGATGCATTATTCTCAGCATTAATTTTTGTGATAATTAAATCAGCATCTTTGTTACTTTGTTCAATCTTACGAACTTCAATTCTCAGATTGGCTTCCTCAATTTCTGCAGGTGTGTAATTAAACTGGCCGGAACTTATTTTAATTAACGGTGAGATTTCATACTCTTTCCCATCTTTAGTAACAATGAGTTTTGTTCCCATTTCAACATCACCACCCGACATCATTGCTGTCATATCAGGTTTAATAAATTCATCATACTTAATCTTTGCTCCTTCGTAATTTATTTCTGATCCAAGACTGATTGAAACTGAGTGTCCGGCATCCTGACTTGAACCAGCTTCATCATAACCTAAGGGAGAAAAATAAATATCTTTTGTTAAAAGTGTAAGTATAGCTGGTTCACGAACAATGCTGTTATTGAATTCGCTCCTGTACATAATTGGAGCAATTTGATATTCTGAATTTCCTTTTTTAACGTTAACATTAAAAGCGAACTTTGTGTTATTTTCAATAGAATAACCTCCGGTAAATGTCATCTCATAACCAAAAGCGGACTTCGGTTTACCTTTTTCCAGTTCTATTGTCACTTCTTCACTATAAACTGCTGAGCCAATTACGCCAAGTATGAACAGAGCGATTCCTATATGAGCAACATAAGCGCCGAGCATCTTGAAATTTCCTTTGACAATTTTTATTGCTATGTCAACGTTAACAAAAAGAGAAAAAGCAGTTGTGAGCGATAGAATGATTATCATTAACTCACTGACTCCTCCAAAAATGACAAGTAAAATCGTGAACAAAACCGCACCAATCGCTGCGTAGGTTGATTTCTTAATCAACTCTTTAAGATCAGACTTTTGCCATTTGATCAGGAGACTAATGCCATTTAAGAACATAATTATAATTGCAAGTGGAAGATGCATTTCATTATAGAAGAAAGTATCGACTGATTTTCCAAATATTGGTGCCGATGTTCCAACTAAAACAATAATCGCAGAAGCAATCAATACAATCATTGCTGTAAATAAAGCCAACTCACGTGAAATAATACTTTCATCATCATTTATGTTTTCGTTTAAAGATTTCCATCTGAATACGATCATCCCAAATCCAAGAAGTGTAAAAGTTCCGATAAATAAAACCAGGAACAAATAAACAATCATTCCTGGATCTACAAAAGAATGAACTGAGGCATCACCAAGGACACCGCTTCTTGTTAAGAAAGTACTATACAGAACTAACACATAAGTCAAAACACATAACATTAGGTTTGTTTTTGCATACTTTCCTATTCCACCTTTTGATTGAGATTTTTTCTGAACCAATAAAGTATGAATTCCTGCAACACCAACTAACCATGGAATAAGACTCGAATTTTCAACAGGATCCCAAGCCCAATAACCACCCCATCCAAGCATTTCATAAGCCCAATAACCGCCGAGCATTATTCCTAATCCAAGAACCCCCATACCGGCGAGCATCCAGGGGAAAGCTTGTTTAACCCAATCTTTATAATCATTCTTCATCATTGCGGCAATAGCAAATGCAAACGGAACGGTAGCCATCGAAAATCCCGAAAACAAAATTGGTGGATGAATCTGCATCCAGAAATTAAGTAGCTGTGGGTTCAATCCTTTCCCATCAATGATAAATTGATTCATAGAGTAACCAGCCTGGGTGAGTAAAGATGCAAATTGCGAATCAATCTTTATGAATGCCTGATTTGAACTTTGATCTGTAAAATAGAACTGCTGAATGAAAGGAAGATTAAAAAGTTGTGAGTTAAGATGCTCTATTTTTACAAAAATCGGAGAAACCCAAATAAACTCAAATGGGTTTTTAAACCAAGGTGAAACCATGACAAGTAAAAATGAAGTTGCAAGTGTAAATACAGCCATCACTCTTGGTTCAAGGTCGCCTCTTTTAGAAGTATATGATTGCAGAATAATTCCAACAATCGAGGTTAAAAGCAGCCATAACATAAAGCTTCCTTCCTGACCTCCCCAGAATGAAGACATAAGTTGGAATATTCCAAGATCGCGTAAGGAATTATTACTATAGCTATAAATGTAATTGTACTGATACTGGTGAGTTAATATTGCATACCATAAAAAAACTGAAGCAGAAATTACAAGCACAGCCATTCCGTGATAGGCTATTCTTCCGTAATTAATTGTGTTTTTGTATCCCCGATAATTGAGAAAATACATTATCATCGAAATGATACTAAAAGCAAGTGCAAGTGTGAGTATAATACTTCCTACCATTTATACCTCAAGTCTGATTCTAAATTTTTAAATGCTAATTATAATGAAGAGTTTGCAGTTTTCTCTTCATACTTGCTGGGACATTTAGTTAAAATGTCTTTTGCATGAAAGTAACCATTTTGATATTTACCGGTTACCACAACACTTGTAGCACTTTCGAAGTTGTTTGGAATTGTGCCTTCATAAATTACCTTCATCTGCTTACCGTGATCATCAGTCATATAGAAGGAAAAGGTTTTTGTCTGACTATCGATCTGATAACTTTTTTCTTTCACCCAGCTTCCAGTAGCTTTAACAGTTTTTTCAGTTGACATTACTTTGCCAAAATCATCAACATATTCAATATTGCTTTGAGTGAATAAATACCCCATCAGAACGAGAAAGACCGCAATAATTATTCCCCCGAATATATATTTATTTTTCATTTTTTATCTCCGTTTAATTCTTTTTCAATACTTTTTAATCTCTTGTCGAGGGCGAACATGTAGAAAAATATTCCTACCCAAACAATAAGAACAATAATCATTACAATATAGATCGCATTGTTCTGTAAAAAATTATAAAGACCGTCCAAAATTTCTCCTCACTACCCTGCCAATGGGGTGGTTTGTTTGTTAAGTTTGTCCTTTATGATGATTGATCTGTAACCAACTCTCCACATCCAAAAATATAAAACCGTAAAACCGATCAATGAAAGAAAAAATATCAACTGCATATTTGAGTTCATTTTAAAATCAACAACTGGACCTGCGTTCGTATCATCTGCAGAACCGGGATGAAGTCCTTTCATAATTCTGGGCATTATGAAAATAAAAAATGGGACTGTAACAAAGGCAATCAAAGAATAAACTGCAGAAAGTGTTGCTCTTTTATCTTCTGATTCAATTGATGAACGAAGTGCAAAAAGTGCTCCGTATATTAAAAGTATAGCAAAGATGCTTGTTTGTCTCGGATCCCAACTCCAGAATTGTCCCCATGCAAACTTTGCCCAAACTGCACCTGTTACTGTTGCGAGAATACAAAATATCATTCCAAGCTGTGCGGCAGAATGTGCTTTTGCATCTTCATCAAGATTTTTAGTTCTGAGATATCTGAAACTGAAAATTGTTGACATGAGAAATGCAATTACAGTTAGCCATGCAGTCGGCACATGGAAGAAGATAATTTTTGCATTTTCCTCAAGACCGGGGATGAAGGGAAATTCGTACCAGGCACTTGGTTTCTCAACAATTGGAAACGCAATTCCTGCTATTGAAACAAATGCTAAAAGTAAGAATAAGAGAATTTTCCAAATCATAAAAGTTTAACTCAAAAATCCTTTGAAAATGACTAATCTTTCCAGATAAAATCAAATAACATATAAGAAGCTGTCATCATAATTACATCATAACCAACAACAATTGCTAATTCAAATTTAGATTCTTCAAAGCTTGTACCATCGACTGAGAACAAAGTTAGCTGAACACAAGTAAGAATCAAAGGTAATAAAATCGGAAAGGATAAGACTGGATAAAGTGTGCCTTTTGCCCCGGCTTTTGCAATAATTGCTGCCATAATTGTAGACGCAACTGCTAATCCGATATTTCCCAAAACAAAGGTTAAAACGAATAAAGCAAAATTCTGCACAACAAATCTTTCAAACAACGCTGAATAGAGAAGAGCAATAACCAGGTTCATACAAAAAACGAGTATCAAGTTAAAAATCAATTTACCTGAAAATACAGTTGTTGGTGAAGCGATTAATTGAAGTGTGAGAGTCGTTCCTCTTTCCTCTTCGGAAACGAAAGCTCTTGACAAACCAGACATTGCAGTAAAGAAAATAACAACCCAGAAAAGTCCGGCGGTCAAACTTTCGGTTATTGTTTCGTTACCAATTGAAAAGAGAATTACACTTATTGCAACAATGATGAACATTGCTAGTGAATTGATAGCATATCGCGTCCTTAATTCAGAATGAAAATCTTTTTTGAATAAAGAGTATGATTCAGCAATCATTTAAATTTCTCCAGCAATAAAACTTCATTACACAATTCTAAATCTTTCATTTCGTTTGAAGCTATTACAACTATCCTTGATTTCCCTTCTTCCCGAATAATATCGTAAACTACTTTTTTCCCTTCCTCATCAAGATTAGAAGTGGGCTCATCAAAAATTAAAACTTCGGGAGAATGCATTAAAGCAAAAATAAATTTTAACCTCTGCTTCATTCCAGATGAATACGTTTTCACAAGATCATCTTTCCTGGTATCAAGTAAAAATTGTTTTAAATAAAATAGTATTCGTTCTTCATTAAAAGTGACTCCACGGATTTGAGCAAATATTTTTAGATTCTCCCAGGCTGAAAATTCTTCGTAAAGAACAAGATAAGGGGAAACAAATCCGATATGGTTGTGAAGTTTTTCAGGAATAATTTCACCACCTGAATTTTTATGAAGGATTTTACCGGAAGATGATGCAATTAGTCCCGCAACAATTTTAACTAGAGTTGATTTACCCGAGCCGTTTGGTCCAGAGATGCCAAAGATTCCCTTTTCTATCCAATTAAAATTTATATCCTTAAAAATTAATCTTCTACCGAAGAGCTTTGAAAGATTTTGAGACTGGATTAAATAACTACTCATTGAAGATTACTACTTTACCTTTAATGACATCATCACCATTTTTAATAACATAAATGTAAACTCCGGATGCTAGTTTTTTTTCATCATCGTCAATTACGTTCCAGGCAATACCACGCTGATCGCCAGGCAGAATCTGAATGTTCATCGGCTTACTGAATATAACTTCCATTCCGATCGAATAAACATTAAAGTCAACTTCATCACCAAATTCCGAATCGAACGGGAAAAAAATAAGCGGAGTGGATAAAAAGTTCGACTTGTAATTAAAAGGATTTGGATAGGCATAACTTAAATTTTCAGGTATTTGATTTTCGATAGTATCTGCAAGTACAACAACATTATTTAAAATTTCCGAAATTGACCAAACTGATGAAAGACCAGGGCTAAAATCTGAAGAATATTTATCTGCTAATTTTCTCGTACCGCTAATTGTATCTGAGAAAAGAGTGTAAGTAAAATTATATCTTTGATTTGGTTCATTTACAGCTGAAGTTACATCGCCATTTGTCACGATAACATAAAGTGAATCAGCGTTAGTTGTAATACCAAATTTTATAAAATTATTTGATGTTGCATATGCTTCAACATCCGCATATGTGTATTGTGGATATGATAATGTAACTAGTGGTCGTACAAGCGGATAGTCTGTTGCTTCTTCAAAATAATTACCAGGGACTGTTCTGAAATCTGTAAAATATGTCCAAATACCAAATTTGTTATATTCCCTTGCAAATGAAGTACCTCTGAATACAAGAGTATTGCTTATTGCAAACAATGCTCTTTGAGTTGGCATTCTTTCCCATTGTTCTTTTAGAATTTCAAATCCAAAATTCTTAACTAAATAAATATTCCAAATTGCCAAATCATATCCGGAATTATTGGAAAATGCATCGTTAGTATTATTAAAGTAGGCTTTCATATATGAGTAGTAATCATTCACACTATCATAAACAAACTCTTCCATAGACGTAGCGGTTAATTCATAAAAATATGTGTCCGATGATCTATAACTTCCTCCACTCTCCGGAGCGTAACTTCCGAATTGAATTGAATGATGGAATTCATGTGCTACGGTAACTCTAGCGGCGTCAATAGGTAGTTTGGGTGGATTAGCACTTGAATACCAGGGAAAGTCATTATCCATTTCAATGTAACTGGTCCAGCTTGATGTACCGACATTAGTCTCACTCGCTGTCTGCCCATATAAATTACCCAGATCAAGGACATATATGTCGTATTTTTCGTCTCCACCTTCAGAACCATCAGATGGAGGAGTAGGATAACCGAGATAATCGATTTCAAAAGTGAAGGATGAATCCAGTGCTTGAGCAAGCAAATTAATATCATACGAAATCGCATTTATACCTGTAGTTGCATAATGAATTCTGAAAAATTGCCCGGGACTTACAATACTATTTGGTAGTGATGGTCTTAGCAGAAATTTTTTTAGAACATTTTGCTGTTCCGGTGAAAAAAGATCAATATTGGATTTGATACTATTTAATATTCCAAAACCGCATTTCCTGTCTTCAATTGTTAACTCTGCAGGCTGATCATTTTGCGGAAGCAATTCTGGTGCTCTTAGCTGAAGAAATTTGGTGTAAAGTGAATCAAGCTGAAACTGATTTAATTCCTGCGAATACGAATTTGCCGAAAGGAAAATAACAATAGCTATTCCCAAAATTATTGCATTTATTTTTTGAGTGATTTTATTGATATGTAACTCTCTTTTTTATTGGAATAAACTAAAAAATAATTTTTTCTATCGAACCTTGCGAAAAAATAATCAGAAACGTTTTCAGCAGCAAACATCTGATTCAGCGAATAAGTTTTTTCATTTTCCCGATAAATCATTTTGTAAATATAGTTATCATAAACGCTATTTACCGTAAAACTAGTTATACCTTTTATCGATGTTTCACCAAAAAATCCACTACCGAAATCTTTAACGATTTGCTCTGTTGTGTTAAAAATTTGATTTGAAATACTAAATTGATCAGCAGCAATCACTAAAAGGCGATTTTCAGATTCATTTTGTACAATACTAACGACTGTTGGATATTCACTGCTGTAACTATCAGCACCGTAAAGGTTGATTTTTATTTCTTTGGATCTAGGAATTTCAAAATACAATTTGAAAGAATATGGACCCGATTTGATATTTGCCTTTTTAAATTGGAAAGATTCTCCTTCAGATCTCCAATAATATACTTCAGGTTCATCACCAATAAAAAGTTCAGCCGAGCTTACATTTCTGTCAATGAATGGATACTCCCTGAATGTTACGCTTAAATCCTTGTTTTCAAATTTACCCAGATAAAGTTTTGAATGCTTAGTATAAACCAGATAAATATTTACGAATGTACTGTCAATACGCTGCAGTGCGACATCCAGAATTTCTCCGGGCGCATAAAGCTGTTTTCGATCAAGTTTGTTTGAAATGAAGTTATATCTGAAAACCTCCAGAAGAGGGCCACTTTTTGCATAGCAGTAAAATATCTTTGCTGATTTAAAAAATTCATCAACCAGTATTTCCTTGTGAGCATCAGCTAATTGAATGGAATAAAGATTAGATGGAATCCCATTTTTGTTACACAAGAAAATTTTTAGTGAATTATCATTTCCTTCTATAAAAGCAATATCCGGAATTCCATCCTTTTCATTATCGAATGATTTTACAGCACCAGCATTAATTGCAGGAACAAGATTCATATCCTCGCCAAGTTCTTTCTCAGATTTAATAATAGAAAGCTGGCCAGACTCAAATATGCAAGCAATATTTTCAGTCATTCCAAATTTGAATGTTGTAAATGTAGTAAGATTCAAATTTTCCAGATAAGGAATTCTATTGTGAAATTCTCCCCTTTTCTTTCCGAAAAAAATACTTAATCTCCTTTTATCTTTACCAATGGCCAAATCAGAAACTTTATCTCCATTGAAATCTCCAAAATGAATTTCAGATGGATTCTCTTCCATTAAAATTGAAGATTTGTTCTTATAAGCTGCCTGAAAATCACCAAATAAAATTTCTATTCGATTGCCAATTGCATAAACAATGTCTTTAAGACCATCTTTATTCAAGTCTGAACTCTGAAGGAGATTAATTTTTTCCGAATACTGAATCGAACGTGAAAGTCTAAATATTCCATTTGTATTATTTATAAAAAACTGAAGTGAGTTCTCCAGAATATTAAATGCCAGAACATCGTGATAACCATCATCATTCAAATCCATAAAAATTGCTTCGCTAAAACTTGTCCCACCTATTATTTTTCGTTCACCAATTCCGCCATTTGATCTAAAAAGAATTGACAGACCGTCGAAACCACTTCCTGAAACAAGTATTTCATCGTACCCATTTGAGTCAATGTCTTCCGTAAAAATGTTTTCCGGGTACGAATCGAATTCAATCTCTCCAATTTTAGCTGAGAGTGAGTCAATTGAAATGTATATCAACGAAATTTTTCTGAGCTTTCGTTCAACTGCAGCAAATAGATTAGCTTCTTCACTTTTATTTTTTAATGGTCTGAGCTGAGATATATCAAAATTTAATTGAAACTCTTTCAATTCATTTTGTTCATCGGGTATCCCGGTATATATTCCAAGATGTTTTGAAGCACCAGAGTAAAAAATCAGCTCATCATTACCATCAGAATTTAAATCAGTAGAGATTATCTCCTTATACTCCTTGGGCAGTAAATAATTTTTTTGGAAGCAAAAACCATTGATGGGAATCTGGCTGTAGGATAGTGAAGTAAATAACAGAAGTAATAAAATGAAACTATTTTTCAATTGACCGATTTCTGAGTCGGTTTTCTCTCCTGATAAGCGCTTCATTAAATC
>Ga0208980_10001235_pt1 | contig 15332 bp, 13 predicted proteins | sample WetSurMetagenome_3_FD_187993 | JGI IMG/M metagenome (GOLD analysis project Ga0208980, IMG submission 187993) | Wetland microbial communities from Twitchell Island in the Sacramento Delta, sample from surface sediment Aug2011 Site A1 Bulk (version 2) | ecosystem: Environmental > Aquatic > Marine... | reverse complement strand
AAGGTTGCAGCAAGAGAGAACGCGATATCGTTGAAGAAAATGAGGGCAATCAACAAACAAATGGATATTGTTGAGATAATCAAAAGTGATCTGATGAGGGAAAGTAAAAGAGATGAATCCATTAAACTCGCAAACTATATACAGAGGACCATGATCTCAAACCTTGACGGGAGTTATAAGAATATTTCAGACCTTGGAGTGAAACAGGCCCTTTTCTATGTCCTTTTTGGCGCCAGAATGCCGTCTGTGCTTGTCGAGGTATCATTTATCAGCAATCCTGAAGAAGAAAAATTATTATCATGTGATTCTTACCGTATGGATCTTGCAAAAGCTGTTGCTGATGGTGTTCATAAATATTTTTCTCCTGTTCCTGCAGTGCAGAAGGTTGTATCATTCAAAAATGATAAGGTGCATACTCCCAGATAATGCAGACATCATTTGAACAATTGGCGTATTTGCGCAATTAATATTACAGGTAACCTATTGTCCCCAGAGATTAAGATCATCACATATGTACTCTTTATTTTTTTTCTGTTCTTCATACAGGACATGACTGTCTATTTGGTCATTTTAACGGCAATTCCTGTACTTCTCTTATGGATACCCCGGAAATCTCTGATGAGCGGATGGATACCTATCACTATTTTTTTGATATTTACATTCACAGGCAATGCTTTGTTCCAGCAGGGCAGGATTATTTTTAATGCAGGTCCTGTTGTTTTGACGGATGAGGGACTGTCCATGGCATCCATAAGAACGATGAGGCTGTTTTTTATGATAACCGGAGCGAAATTATTAACCGCAACAACAAAAATCGAATTACTTATAGCTGCCTGTGGAAACATATTAAAACCTCTCGAGTTTCTGCGCGTGCCTGTCAGGGAATTCTTTTCGATCATGGCGCTTACTGTGAAGTCGCTTCCTGAACTGAAAAATGAGATAATCAGTACTTACAGAGAACAGATAAATGATGCAGGTATTACAGGGTTCTGGAACCGGGCAAAACAGATATCTCTTTTTCTGATGCCTTTATTCGTGAAAACAATACAATCTCCGGAGAGGTTCTTTAAGGAAGATGCAAAATATGAAAAAGATTGATCTCCTGATTAGAGGAGGTCTTATTTATGACGGAACAGGTTCAGAACCGTTTGAGGGTGATATAGGTATCTCGGGAGACAGGATTGCTTTTATTCATCAGAAATCAGGAGGCAGAAAGCTGAAAGCAGGAACCGGGGCGGATAGAATTATTGATGCCAAGGACATGGCAGCTGCGCCGGGTTTTATAGATACCCATGCACATTCTGAATTTACGCTGCTTGCTGACCCGCGCGCAGGAGGCAAGATATCCCAGGGAATTACCACTGAGATCAATGGAAACTGCGGTCTCTCTGCAGGTCCATTGCTTGGTGAAGCATTGAAAAGAAGAGAAGAGGACCTTAAAGAACTTGGTATTCGGGAACGCTGGTCAGACTTTGAGGAATATTTCAAAATACTGGAAGATAAACGCATCTCCATGAATTTTGCTACACTTACCGGACATGGGAATATAAGGGCGTGTGTTACAGGTTACGAGGATAGGAAATCGACAGTATCTGAAATAAAAAAGATGCGCGTCCTGTTGAAAAAGTCAGTTAAGGAAGGAGCTATAGGGCTCTCGACTGGCTTAATATATCCACCGGGTTTATACGCTGACACAGAAGAACTCATTGATCTGTCGGTTTCCTGTAATAACCTTATCTATACATCACACATGAGGAGCGAAGGGGACAGATTAATAGAATCCATAGAAGAAATAATAAGAATCGGCAGTGAGTCAGGCATAAGAGTGCATATTTCTCATATAAAAACGAGTGGCGATAAAAATTGGCATAAAATAGACAAGGCTGTAGAGTTAATAGATGAGTCGAGAAGAAAAAAAATAGCTGTTACCTGCGATCGATATCCCTATACCGCATCATCTACCGACCTTGATGTAGTGCTGCCGGACTGGGTATACGAGGGAGGAAACGAAGAAGAATTAAAAAAATTAAAAAGCCCGGAAATTAAGGAGAAGATCAAAAGGGCAATATTTTCAGAACATCCGGAAAAGGATTACTGGGATACCATATATATTTCATCTGCATCTTTGATAAAAAACAGATGGATGGAAGGCAAAAGCCTTGCCCGCATTGCAGATCATCTAAATGCTGATCCTGTTGATATACTGCTGAAGATACTTGTGGATGAAAAATTGAGAGTTGGGGCGATATTTTCATCAATGTGTGAAGAAAATCTCAGGAGGTTTCTTTCGCTTCCGTATGTGACGATTGGAACTGACAGCTCTGCAAGGTCTTCAGATGGGCCTACATATAAAGGAAAGCCTCATCCGAGGGGGTTCGGTAGTTTCCCGAGATTTCTCGGACGATATGTCAGGGATAATTCACTGATGGGTTTGAGTGAAGCTATTCGCAAAATAACAATGCTTCCTGCTCAAATATTTAATATTCACAAAAGAGGAATTTTAAAGAACGCTGCATTTGCAGATATCGTTCTCTTTGATTATAAAAGGATAATCGATAAGGCAACATTTGATAAACCGTTCCTGAAGCCTCAAGGGATTGATTATGTAATCGTAAATGGCAAATCAGCTGTATGGGAAGGGGAACTTACAGGGATTCGGGCAGGCAGAGTTCTGAGGAACGGAAGATAAAAGACAGTAGGTAGTAGACTGTAGATAGGAAGCAGGAAGCTTAAAAAGACCAAAGGCAATAAGGTTCGATGAACTCATATGAGTAAACCTGTTATCGGGATTACAACAGATATAGAAGACGTATATTTAAAACTGAAGCACAATTATTGCGAAGCAATAGTCATGTCCGGGGGTATTCCAATACTTATTCCTCCAGCAGCAGATCCGGCGCTATATGCAGAAAGAATTAACGGACTCCTTATCCCGGGCGGAGATGATCTTAACCCGTTATATTACCATGAGGAGGCTTTACCGGGAGTAAAACCAGTTACCAGACAGAGGAGTGATTTTGAAATGTCTCTTCTGAATGAGATATTGAAACTCCATAAACCTGTACTCGGTATCTGTTACGGTATGCAGCTTCTCAATGTTTTCTTCGGAGGGACGCTCTATCAGGACATTGCATCACAGCTCGCAGTAGAAATTAATCATAAAAAGGATTATCATGTAATTGTGATAACAGAAAACAGGTTTTTGGAAAAAGGCACGTTTTCTGTCAATAGCACACATCATCAGGCTGTAAAAGATCCTGGAAAAAACCTTTCTCCCTTTGCGCATTCTCCGGATAATCTGATCGAGGCTTTTTACCTTAAAGACTATGATTTTCTCGTTGGCGTGCAGTGGCATCCGGAACGGCTTGTAGAAGAAGCATTATCCTTAAGTCTTTTAAAGTGTTTTGTGAAGGCATCGGATGACAGGTAACAGAAATATCCTTATTTCATTATTTTAAACATTCTTATAAACAGAAGGAGGATGACATGCTAAGTAGCGGAGAGCTCAGAGAAATAGCAAAAATGCGTGGTGAAGGTGCATATTTTGTAAGTTTGTATTTGAATGTTAACCCTATGACAAATGTAAAGAATAACTATGTGATACATGTGAAAAATATGCTTAAAGATACTGCTGAAAAACTCGACAAAGCTGTTATGAAAAAGATCGCCGGTGACCTTGAAAAAATTGATTCGTATATTTTGACAAACAAAAGGGTGTTGAAAAAGGGACTTGCCATCCTGAGTTCACAGGAAAAGAAATTTTGGAAGGAAATTCATCTGTCCGTTCCATTGAAAAACGAGATCATCGTTGACAATACTCCATACATAAAACCGCTTCTGGATATTCTCGATAATTATCAGCGTTATGCGATACTGCTTGTCGGAAAGGAATCTGCACGTTTATTCCTTGTCCATCTGGGAGAGATAGAAGAATACACAGAGGTTCATTCTGACGATGTGCCGGGTAAACATAAGAAAGGCGGCTGGTTTTCTCTTTCGGAGAAGAGTTATGAAAGGCATACGGATTACCATGTCAGCCTTCACCTGAAGGATGTTATCAAACAATTAGACTCTTTCCTGTCAGGTGAATATGTGGGACGTCTGATAATCGGAGGCTCGGAAGAAGCCTTTATAAAGGTTAAAGCCATGCTTCCGCAGACAGTAGCGGATAAGATTATCGGGACATTTCAGGCAGAGATGTTTGCGAACATCAAGGAGATTCTCGATAAGGTGGAACCTATACTCAAGGCGTCTGAAGAGAAGAAAGAGATTGAGACTGTTGAGAATCTTCTGACAAAGGCTATGAAGAATGAAAATGCAGTCCTGGGCATAGAAAATGTTCTTAATGCAATACAGGAAGGCAGGGTCATGAGAGTTGTAATGCTTAAGGATTATAATCAGTCCGGCCTTGCATGTTCAAAATGCGAAAATCTGACAATTCAGGACCTAACATCATGTCCCTACTGCAAGGGCGATATGCAGAAGGCTAATTACATTGTTGACCTCCTATCACAGAAGGCTGTTGAACAGGGAGCGCTTGTCGAGGTAGTATCTCAGAATAAGAAACTGCAGGAGTCCGGAAGTATCGGAGCGTTCCTGAGATTTTAGTTTCAGAGCGAACAAGACAGGATACAGAACACAAATGCAGAAAAATGTTCTGAAATCATTTGTAGTTCTATGGTCTGTTTGCTGTATCCTGTCTTTATGTTCCTGCTCATCACAAAACCGCCTGGAAGGACATGTTTATTACCGGCTCAATACCAATCCGACAACTCTTGACCCTGCGCTCATAGTCGATGTTACCGGAGGCACCTTATCTGCAAAGTTGTATAACGGACTCGTCAGGATAGGCGAGGATCTCAGTATTCAGCCTGATATTGCTGAAGAATGGACGATATCAGAAGACGGGCTGAGATACATATTCAAGTTAAGACACGGGGTTTATTTCTCAAATAAACGGGAAGTTAAAGCATTTGACTTCAAGTACTCTTTTGAAAGAATATTAAGCCCTAACAATAGATCTCCGAATACATGGGTGCTTGATAAAGTACTCGGAGCAGATGATTTTGTAAAGGGCAGGGCGCAAGATGTTAAGGGTATTCAGGCACCTGATGATTATACGCTTGAGATACGTCTCAAAAACCCTTTTTCTCCCTTTCTCAGCCTTCTTACCATGTCCGCTGCCTATGTTGTTCCGCATGAGGAAGCCGAAAAATTGGGACCTGATTTTTCGAGTCATCCCGTTGGAACAGGTCCATTTATCCTTAAAGAATGGCTGCCGAACAGGGAGATCAGACTCGAAGCAAGAGAAGACTATTTCAATAAACCTTCAAAGGTCAAAGGTATAATCTACAGAATAATCCCTGAAGACCTCACAGCAGTGACGGAGTTTGAACTTGGCAACATCGATGTTTTGGCAATACCGGCATCTGAATATTCAAGATATAAAAAGGATCACAAAAAAAAGAACTACATTTCGTCCATTCAGGGTCTGAATACATATTACATCGGTCTTAATTGCTCAAAACCGCCGTTTGATAATATTAACATGAGAAGGGCGATCAGCTATGCAATTGACAGAGAAAAAATATTAGATACGATGTATGAAAAACGCGGCAGATTGTCAGGAGGCCCTGTCCCTGATGTGCTGAGAAAGTGGGACTTGCCAAATTATTACGAATATAATCCTCAAAAAGCTATGGACCTGATTGCAAAAGAAGGGTTCTCTGGCAGAACGATATATTTTCATATTACAGCGGACCAGGAAATTGTTGACATAGCAGAGGTCATTCAATCTTATATTAAGGCCATTGGAATAGACGTAAAGATAAAACAGCTTGAATGGAGCGCTTATAAAGAGTCTGTCAACAAAGGTGAACCGGATATATTCTATCTGAGCTGGTGGGCAGATTATCCTGACCCCGAGAATTTCCTGTTTCCTTTATTCCATTCATCCAATCATGGTCCGGCCGGCAACAGGACAAGATATACAAACCATATCGTGGATGCACTGATAGAGAAAGGACAATCTACTATATATGAAAAACAGAGAAATTTATATTATAAAAAGGCAGAAGAAATAATTATCGCAGATACGCCATGGGTGCCATTATGGCACAAGACAGATTTTACCATCAGACAGCCGTGGCTGAAGAACTATAAGATATATCCGATCTATAGTATGGATAAAGGGACAGACATTTCGTTTTAACAATACTTACGGGCAGGAACGGTGGAGAGCGTATGATAACTTATATAATCAAAAAAACTATCCTCCTTATCCCTCTTCTCCTTGGCATTACACTGCTAACCTTTACACTCACAAAGGCATTACCGGGTGATCCTGTATTAAGCTTGGTCGGGGAGCGGGCGCAGCCGGAGGTTATCGAGAAGATACGAAGAGAGCTCGGTACTGAAAGAAATATCCTGATACAGTATCTGGGGTACGTAAAACTCCTTCTTGAGGGAGAATTCGGGCGGTCGTATTATACAAACAGAAAAGTCTTCGATGACCTTGTTTTGAAATTTCCCAATACCTTAAGACTCGCATTCGGAGCCATGATAATAGCAATTCCAGTCGGTTTATTTTTTGGGTTTGCCTCTGCAATAAAAAAAGATACCCTGATTGACAGGCTTATCTCGACGGTTTCCGTGACAGGTCTGAGTGTTCCGGTGTTCTGGAGCGGTCTTCTCATAATGCTTTTTCTGAGTCTCCAAATGAAACTCTTCCCTCCGTCCGGGACCGGCGACATCAGGTTTCTGATACTACCGTCAATAACCCTCTCTCTGCCGGCCCTTGCAACCATATCAAGGGTTACAAGGACTACAATTATTGAAATCATTGATATGCCCTTTATTACTGCGGTTAAGGCAAAAGGCATATCCAGTATAAGAATATATCTTATCCATGTTTTAAAAAATGCGCTTATTCCCATTATCACAGTGATAGGTCTTGATTTTGGAAGTTATCTTAACGGTGCAGTGCTTACAGAAACCATCTTCGGGTGGGACGGTATAGGGCGCTTTACCATGGAGGGGATAATAAAGAGGGACTATCCGGTGATCATGGGATGCGTCATCGTGGGAACCCTTATTGTTGTAATCATAAATCTTGTCGTTGACGTTCTGTATCATTTTATCGATCCGAGGATAAGGATACATGAAGACAGCAGGTAAGATATCAATCGCCATACTCTTAGTAATATCCTTGCTTTCTCTCTTTGCGCCTTTTATAACACAATATGATCCTGACATTATAGACCTTGACAGTCTCAGGGAATCCCCGGGTATGAAACATCCTTTAGGCACGGATGCTAAAGGAAGGGATATGCTCGCAAGGATACTATACGGTGGCAGGATCTCGATGTCTGTGGCAATAACTGCTGCGGTCTTATCAATGTTGATAGGGCTCATTGTGGGTATCTGCTCGGGATATTTTGGCGGAAAAATCGATACAGCTATCATGGCTTTTATAGACCTGATACTCTCTTTCCCGGCACTTCTGCTTGCAATAGGCATATCTATAATATTTCCACCCGGCATCTATACGGTTATGATTGCGATTGCTGCAATTGGCTGGGCGCCGTTTGCAAGGATTATCAGGGGAAATGTTTTGACGTTAAGAGAAGCAAATTTTATTGAAGCGGCAAGGTCAATAGGATGCAGCAATCCAAGGATTCTTTTTGTACACCTTATGCCCCAATGCATACCGCTTCTGCTTGTGATAACAGGGATGAAAATGGGCGGGTATATATTGACGGAAGCGGCCTTGAGTTTTCTCGGATTAGGCGTTCAGCCCCCGACAGCCACATGGGGTTCTATGATCAATGCAAACAGGGCTTATATTTCATCAGCTCCGTGGATGGTATTTTATCCCGGAATCATGATTGCACTTACGGCTTTTTGTTTTAATATGCTAGGTGATACTTTAAGAGATAAATATGGCCTGAAAATAAGAGGATAGCTTTTACAGATGAAATGGTATGGTCTTACCTTTCTCTCAGCTTTTCTTCCTCTTCCTGTACTGTTTTGCATTCTATGCACATGGTTGTAACAGGTCTTGCTTCGAGTCTTTTTATGTTTATTTCCTCTCCACATTTTTCGCATATACCGAATACGCCCTGATTTATTCTTTCTATCGCCTCTTCAATCTTTTTCAGGAGCTTACGTTCCCTGCCTTTTAACCTGAGCATGAAATTTCTGTCAATCTCTGCTGTTGCCTGGTCACCAAGGTCGGAGAAAACAGTTTCACCCGGGAGTTCGTTCAGCGCCTCAATAGCCCCGATTAAAAGCTCCTTTTTTTGAGATAATAGATTCTTCTTTATTTGCTGTAATTTTTTATCCTTTGTCGTAATCTTTGTTGCTTTTCCTGCTGGTTTTTTCCCAGCAGTTTTTGTTTTAGTAATTGTTTTAGTAATTGGCTTAGCCTTTATTTTTGTTTTTGTCACTGTTGTTTTTGATCTCTTTTCAATCTTAGTTTTTTTATTCGCTTTCATAGTCTGTTTAGCCTTCATAGTCTGTTTTTTGGGCATATATGCTCCTGAACACTAAGAGTAATTTCTTACGTTAACAAAAACAACCAACCTTAGTCAATGAGACTTTGATTGGTTGAGACTTTGATTGGTGACTTTGAATGTTTAATCAAATATAAATATTGGCTATAATACTGGTAAAATAATTCAGAGAAAATTATGATTGAAATTGATATACCAGGATTTGGACTCCTCGAACTCGAACATTTTGTAACTGATTTCTCAGGCACACTTTCTGATGATGGTAAAGTGTTGCCTGGAGTGATTGAAAAACTCAATGAGCTTTCAGAACAACTTAATATACATGTGCTCACATCAGATACATTCGGACGCGCACAGCAGGAACTCAAAGGGGTAAAGTGTATTCTACATATTCTTGAAGGAGAGGGACATACGGTTCAAAAGGAAAAATATGTTTCAGCACTCGGAGAGAATAGAGTTGCAGCAATGGGAAATGGCAATAATGATGCCGGTATGCTCAGGGCAGCAAGGTTGGGCATTATCGTCTGCCTGAAGGAAGGTTGTTCAATTGAAGCGCTTAATGCATCGCATATTCTTGTCAGATCACCTGTAGATGCAATTGATCTTTTTCTCTATCCCAAGAGGCTTATTGCCACTTTGAGAGTATAAGAACCGGTTATAGAGTGCTAAAAAGAATTTTTAGCATAGGTGAGTAATTACTGTAAAACTCATATTCTTTCCCCTGCCCATATGTTGTTCCTATACATAAAAAACAACGTATAGATAATAACAATTAGATATATTCAAATAATCAATATATAATTTAATCCGAGGGGTAACGGGGCTGGGCCCTGCCTGGTCTGCAAAACCAGAGAATGGTTATAAAAATAGCCATGGTGGGTTCGAATCCCACTGTCCCTCTCCACAAGCCACTTTTTCCATTCTTATAGAGATATCTTTAAACTAATATGGCAGAAGCATATGTTTTTCATATGTCGTCTGCCATATTATAGTGTTAGTTTGTTGCTTGACCAGCAACGTTAGCTCTTTCAAGCCTTTCATTTGTGGCATGCCTTGCCAGGATTTTCCTTTATCGCCTTTTTGATATTATCCCAGAAGGAAGCCTCTCTCTCAAGCGATTTTTTGCTAATGGTTTTCATGTTTTATCACCTCCTTTCTGCTACATAAGATAAATCTATCAATATATGAAAATCTATTGCTATTAACTATATTTCAATGCTATCACATTTTTAGAGATTGTCAAGGTTTGAGTGTAAAAAAAATTATGGGAAAAATGAATATGCTTGATATATCTTTGGTAATTCGTTGAAAAAATCTTGTGTAGCGCCTTTATCCCCAGACTTCTTTATAGGTTAAGAATATTATTGTCGCAAACTTTAGTTTACGCAGAATATACGCAGGCTATCGCCTCAGGCGATCCACCGAGCCCGAAAGCCTGCGATACAATTACAACACAGCCTCCAAGCTGTCTTAGTAACTCTTGGATTATTTTGCGCTTGCTACCTTGTAAATGACGATAACCGGTTTTCCATCCTCCGGCAATATGTTCGCATTTCCCTTGAAGTGTGAATTAGGATTAAGGAATCTCTTTATCGCTCCTGTCTGTGGATAATTTGCATTGCTTGAGATGGATATCCAGCAGCTTTCGAGGCAGGTGATGCATCCGGTGTTCTTTTCCTCCGATGCCTTCCTGTTGCCGCCGAATTTGATGATAAATGGTTTTCCTTTCTCATCAATAAAAATCTCGTTAAGGGATAGCTCTTTACCGAGTCCGGGCCATGTGGCTTTAACTTCAAGGGTATCTCCTTCAACATATTTCCCGATGGTATCCTTTGTAAGATTGTTACCCGGTTTTGCGCCAATTTTCAGAAGAGCATCGTGAAATGCAAGATGATTGGAATAGGCCCTTAGAATTGCTCTGTCCTGAAATTTGCCGTCTTTAAATACAACTCCCCAATGGACATTCGGCTGATGGACATTCATCTCATGCACTTCTGTGTAGATGAGGACTCTTTTACCCTTTTCATCGATGATTAGAGGATTTTCCTTTGTCGGGAAAACCTGTGATTCACTTGCCATTTTTTTTGAAGTTGCCTTAAGGGCGCCTTTTTCAGATGAATCGGCGAATACGGTCAGTCCTTTGACATAAAAAAGTCCTGCAATACAGAGACCAACGACCATTACCTTAAAAAATCTGCTTCTGTTTATACCTTTTTTCTTCATGTTTCCTCCTGATTTTGTTAGAAAGGATCACTTAATCCTTTTTTCGATTTATAGCGGTTGTAGAATAAGGGTATCAATGATACACCAATAATAAGAACCAATCCTACCAAAAATGCCGGTGATATTTTTCCTTTAATTACATCCAGCAGGCTGCTTGAAAATACGATAAATGCAATACATGCAGGAATCATGCAGATAAAGGTTGTTATCGCATAGTGCAGGAAATTAATCTTTGTAATACCAAAGGCATAATTCAGGAGATTAAAGGGGAACAGCGGTATTAATCGGGTAAAGGCAACAATTTTCCATCCATGCTGTTCGACTCCCTGATCGAGCCTTCTCCATCTGGGACTTTTTAATTTGCCGGCTATCCAGTCCCTTGCAACATAGCGTGATATAAGAAATGCTACACAAGCGCCTATTGTTGCACTTGTTATGGTATAGACAACACCCCAGAATGGACCAAACATTATTCCTCCTGCAATGGTTATAGGAAGGCCGGGCAAAAACAGGGAGGGTGCTACGGAATAAACCATCATATAAATTAATGGCGCTAATGTTCCATAACCCTGGATAAGCGCTCTGAGTGAATCCTGTTCCAAATAACGGGTTGCACCGTTAATACGGATGGCAAATATAGCTGTAATGATAAATGAGAGAAAAAGGATACGTTTCAGCATATTTCCTTTTTTGTCCTCTTTATCAAATATGAATGTTCTTTCACGGGTTACAGCACCGCTGGACATGTTCTTCAGTTGTTTCTTCAGTTTTAAACGGTTTAGGTAAGTGAATGGGGCTTTGGAAACCTTAACGTTTCCAGCCATAGTTTTTTCCGGTTCAAAAAGGAGATCGAGGATGTGGCTGGTTGGAGCTAATAAATTTAAAAAATGCGCACAGCCGGCACAATAGGTGATAATCCTGTTTCCGTTAGTCTCCTTTTTTCTGAGAAGGCCCCAGTTTCTTGACAGTTCAGGTGATAAGCAACCGACAGATCCGCCCTCGCCACAGCAGAGTGTTTTAACTCCGCTATGGGGCATTTCTTCAACCGATAATCCTTTCCTGAAAGTCAGATCCCTTACTGCAGAATGTACGGGTTCTTCAAACCTGAGCGCACATGGGTCATGAATACTGATAGCTCCATCAACATTCTCTGTTCGAGGACCACCGTGCTGCGCCATAAACTCATAAACGGTACTGACAGAGATTTCATCGCCATATTTCCTGAAGACTTTATAACAATTAGGACAGGCAACAATAACCTTTTGAATCCCATGCTTAACAAGATAATCTTTCATCTCATGAAACATCGCATGAAAGTGATTTTCCCTTCCCAGGTCATGTGAAGGCTTTGTGCAGCAGTCAAGCACAATTCCGAGTGAAGGGAGAGTTTTTTTCATATGTTCAAAAAGCTTTAATACCTTGTCAGGCCTTGTCCCCGGTAAAGTACAACCAGGGAAGAATATCGCATCGCAGCCTTCAGGTATGCTGTAAAAGGTATATTTTTTTGAAGTTCCCCGTTTCTCATAACCAAGAATTCCATTATGTTCGGCATAGTTTCCGTTTCCACGAAGAACCGTCTCTTTTCTCATTTCAAGGAACATATCAGCGGGGTTTATCTTAACCGGGCAGACGGCAGCGCAGAGGCGGCAGAGACTGCATTCAAAGGGCATGCCCTGATGTCTAATATCAGAAGGATTATATGAGTCAGCGATTTCTTTGGGTTTACCATATCTTCTAAGAAATTCACATTCCTTCTGGCAAAGCTTGCAGTTGATGCACTTTTCAGAGATGAGATTTATTTCCTGCTGGAAAGATGAAATGACAGAATGTTCTGAAGAAGATATTGCCGTGCGCATATTTTTAATCTATACAAATAAAAAGCTATAAATCTAATATTAAATATCTATGCATATCAGGAGAGGTATAGAAAGCATCTATATTTTCACTTTGAGTAAAATAGAACATGAAGGATTTCGAAAAAGAGATTAAAATTGCATATACTGCTAATAATGAAGAGTTAAAGCTGCTTGTGTATCATCCTTCCCAAAGGGTTCTTGCAAATCTTATTTACAACAGCAATCTTACGGAAGATCTCGCTGTGATTCTTGCAGGCAGAAGGAATATAAGTCCGGAGATACTCGAATCGCTCTCTATTGACAAGAGATGGAAGGAAAGTTACCGTATTGCCCTTGCTTTATGCAAAAATCAGAAGACACCTCAGGCTATATCGCTCAGCCTACTGAAAACCTTGAGGATTTTTGATCTCGCTGACCTGACCAGGAATCAGCAAATATCCGTGAATGTGAGGATGAGGGCAGAGTCTATCATCAGTGAAAAGATACTTTCGATGCCTCTGGGGATCAAAATGACACTGGCAAAAAAAGCCAGCAGCAATATCCTCATGAGACTCCTGGAAGATGGCATGAAAGAGGTTGTAGCAATCTGTCTCGATAGTTATTCAATGACCGAGGGTATCATATGTAAAGTCCTCAACATGAAAAATATAGCATCACACGTTGTTCATCAGATCGCAAAACACAAAAAGTGGGCATTCAGATATGATGTACAGTGGTCGCTCATCAGAAACAATCACGCACCACTCTCGCGGGTCGTGCATTTTCTGAAGAAAATGAAGTTGAATGACCTTAAGGAACTGTATGCTGCCCCTGAAGTTCCAAAAAGTACAAAGCCATTTATTTACAGAGAAATCATGGACAGGGAAGAACTTTAAACTTCTTAATGCTTATTCCCCCTATAATTAGAGTCTGTGCATAAGGTAATTTGCATTTTTTAGACAATTCTAAAGAATTTGTCTACAATTGTAATATAAATGATGTGGTTAATTAATGTGGTCAATAAGAATAGTTATTTTAGTAGGTAAAAGCAAACAGAGGAGAGCACAATGGAAAAGGTGAAATGCTGGGAAGTTTTTAAATGTAAAGAAAAAGTTTGTCCGGCATACAGGTCGCATGACCTTAAATGCTGGCTTTTTTCAGATACCCATTGCCGGAATGAGATCCAGGGGAAGTTTTTAGAGAAGATAGAAATGTGCCTTGGCTGCGATGTTTTTAAAAAGAATACGGATGTTGCTTCAATAAAAGCCACTCTTTCGGTTGTAAACAGACAATTCAGGGAATTCAGGAAAATTATCCAGGCCCGGGATAAGGAACTGGAGAGTATTGGCTTAGAGATGGCTTTAGGCCTTTCCGAAGTCTTTGAGGCACTGAAGAAGATTTCCTCAGGAGACCCTACCGTAAGGATACCTGAAACATCCAGAGTTGAGTTGATAAGTAAATTGAAACATGTTGTTAATATCACCGCTGAAGAAATCGGTGAGATCGTTGATCAATCTCACGAATTTGCTATGGGGCTTGCCGAGCATTTTGATGTTTTGCACAAGGTATCAACAGGTGACCTGAATGCAAGGGTAACTGGAAAGTCTGATATAGAATTATTGGAAGCCCTTAAGAAAGTAATGAATAACACAATCGTGAGTATTTCAAGAGAAATCAATCAGCGTAAACGTACAGAGGCAGCCCTGCAGAAAGCCCATGATGAACTTGAACAACGCGTTGAAGGGCGAACCGCAGAACTGACGGCAGCAAATAAAAAAATGAAACAGGAAATAGTTGGCCGCAGGCGAGTTGAGGAGGCTCTGAGAGAAAGTGAGATCAGATTCCGCCGTGTGACCGAAGCTGCTTTTGAAGGCCTTGCGGTAACTGAGGGGGGCAGATTAATTGACGTCACTGGAAAATTAGCAAAGTTATTCGGGTATCAACGAAGCGAACTTATCGGCAAGTCCATAGCAGATCTCATAGCACCGAATGTCCGGAACGATACATTGACAAAAATTCTCTCAGGATATAGCCTGCCTTATGAGAGCATATGTTTAAAAAAAGATAAAACCGTTTTCTATGTCGAAATCTGCGGAAAGAACTATTCATCAAAGGGAAGGGTACTTTGTGTTACTGCAATCCGTGATATCACAAGACGCAAGATGACAGAAAAAGTGCTCCAGGAAAGCGAAAGTAAATATAAGACGCTTACAGAAAACTCACTGACCGGAATATTTATACATCAGAAAGGGAAGTTCATATTTGTCAATGATAAATTTGCAGAAATGCACGGTTACAAACCTGGAGAATTATTACGTAAATCGCATCTGCTGTTAGTTCATCCAGATGAGAAAAAAACCCTGAAGGAATTTGCATTGAAAAGATTAGAAGGTAAATCCGTTCCTCAACAGTATGAAGTTCGAAGGATCACAAAACAGGGAAAGGCTATATGGTGTAAAATGATGGCAACACTCATACAGTATAAAGGGAAACCGGCAATTATGGGCAATGTTATTGATATTACAGAACGTAAGTTGGCAGAGGTAGCCATCAAGGAAAGCGAAGAACAATTGCGGAATCTAACGACCTACCTGCAAAAAATAGGGGAGGTTGAAAGAACTAATATTGCCCGTGAGATTCACGATGAGCTGGGCCTTGGATTAACTGTTTTAAAAATTGACCTGTCCTGGTTGCGAAAGAGACTGCCTGAAAATGAGATTCCCCTGCATGAAAAAGCAGAGACAATGATACAATTGATTGA
>Ga0208980_10001234_pt1 | contig 15332 bp, 30 predicted proteins | sample WetSurMetagenome_3_FD_187993 | JGI IMG/M metagenome (GOLD analysis project Ga0208980, IMG submission 187993) | Wetland microbial communities from Twitchell Island in the Sacramento Delta, sample from surface sediment Aug2011 Site A1 Bulk (version 2) | ecosystem: Environmental > Aquatic > Marine... | reverse complement strand
CGCGCCACAGTGTGGACACACCACGATAGATTCGTTCATAGTCACCTCGTAAACTCATCACGACCGGCGATTACTCGTCGGCCGAGTCATTCTACGCTCAGTCCGGATCGAGACACTCGATCTTACGCAATGGCCGAGTATCTCCACCTTGCGCCTTTGCTAGTTCGATTGCTTTTTCCCTGGCATCGGCCATCGTTTCAGCGTCTACTAGCATCGCCGATCCATCATAAAAGCTAACGCGGAAGCATCTTAGGATTGGTTCCATAGTCCCCTCTCACTATCTAATCGCACGCCAAGGCGCTTCCATGTTACGTGGTCTCAGCGCCAAAGCTCCCACGCTTGCTACCCACGGCCCCGAGCTATTGCCGGGAGCTTGCAACCAGTGCTAACCTAAATCCCAATGCAGCGCAAGCTCAATCCCCGCGTCAAGCGGTTCCTGGCGTATCTCGAAGGGGAGGCTCTATTAGACCCAGTGCGCGCCGCGGAACTTGCGGGTTACGCTAGACCCCCAGAAACCTCTCGTAAGCTCATGAAAACATGGGCCGACAAGGTTGCCGAAGTCGAATCCCGGCTCCGCTCGCGCGTAACTCTCTCTTCTGAACAAGTCCTCCAGCGCCTAAGTGTTGTGGGACAAGATGTTGAGCACAAGGACCATGTGAGGGCGCTTGAGATACTTGCGAGAATTCATGGCATGATGAGTGATAAGCTCGACATCCGCGTATCACGCCATGATGTTTCAGCGCACTTGAGCCGCGCACTAGAGCGAATCGAGCGAGCTGAGATACCAGCGCCTAGTGCGATCCCGCTGGCGATTGGTGATGGGTCGGAGAATTAGCTAATCGCTACCAGTAGACCCGAGAGCCTACTGGTAGAGTTAACTAACGCTTGGGGCGGACGATTATCCCAGCCGTGGATGCCACGTCAGTAGCGCACCCATGGCCCACTTGCGTTGAATCCTCAACCTCTCCCGTATCTAGTCGCAAGAGAATGACTAGATATGTCACAGGGAGTGCGTCGCATATGCCACATTTGCGTTCTTTGTCCATTAGTCTCCTCCACAACCTAATCGCACGAGCTGAGGCTTTCGTGTTACCACCGACCTGGCACCCAGTTCACTCGCACCCATCCCGCGCCCCGTGTGCCCATGCGATCGCGTCATGCTATTAATGATGATACAGCTTCGAAGAAAGGCGCGCCCACTCGCCCACTCGCCCGCGTCGCAGCCAGGTAGCGCTTGTGTTGCAGCCAAGCTGCGCTGCTTTAAGAGTAGATAGAGGGGAGGGGGTGGGGGTAGTGACTAGCTGAGTAGGAGGGGGTACCCCGGGAGGTAGGTACGACGTTTGCTATTAATCTAGGACTCTCATCCAACTGCACCACTTTGGAGAAAGTGCTTGCTACCGAGGAATAGCCTATCTGATATCATGGCTTGCTACTGCTCTCCAGTGGGGCTCTCATCGTAGAAGACAAACGGCTGCATAGGTTCATCAGAGGTGACTTCTAGTACATGGCAGTCTAGTACTAGGTAGTAGTGAGTAGAAGACAACTTGACGATCTGGAACTCGTGCTCGTCAGCATCTTGCCAAGAGTCCTCTTTGGATTCCATGGCTATCTCCACACTCCAGACTGATCTCGACCGAATACATAGGTGATCCCCTCAGTGGTGTGGACATAGAGCACTTCGCCATTCATAGTAATCTCAGTAGCAATCTTCCCAAACAGCCTATTCACCTGTACATCACCAAAGAATGGGAAGTTAAGTATTACTTCGGGTTCTCTCCATCTCCATAACCCCACCAATCCAAGCAGCCAGGTGAATAGGCCTCTCCGGCTAGTCTTCATGTGAGGTCTTTCTACTTGTTAGTTGTTTAGCCCAAGCATGGAATGGGCTCTCCTCCATAAGCATCTGCTTCAAACCGTCCATGTATTCCTTCCTAGCCTCTGGATGCTCTCGAAGGTACTTTGCAAAGAGCAGGCCGATTACTACAACCTCATCTCTACTCATCTCTATCCCCATCGCCACGGCCCGAGGAGGTCCGGCGAAGGGAAGGGGCCGCATGCCAGAGCCCCCGAGGTCCCTCCCCAGGCCGTAGCAAGCATAAGGTACGTCCTCCCCTCCCCAGAAGCAAGGGAAAGATTCCTGCTTGACTTGTATGGCCAACGTATGTACATTGTCGGTGTGGGCAGGAGGGCAGCAAGGGGATGGCCCCACTGGGAGCTTGAGACAAGACACCCAGCTTTGGCTTCCTACCCACACTAGGAGAGGAGAACTAGTGAGCAGAGAGGAGCGGCGCGGCGTGGAAGGGAACACGCAGATGATTCCGTGGGGCACCCGGGAAGGCCCGAGCGGAGAAGCGTCGAGGGGACGGCCTCACAGTGCTGGGGTGGGTGGTTCAACTCCATAAGCCGGTATCAAGCCCGGCCGCCGCTCCTTTCTGCTGACGGTTTTCATGGAGATGATCTTGTGAGCATGTACGGGATGGTGTTTGGGGAGAATCGGGCGGCGGGGTTTCTCTTAGGCCTGCTGGATCTGACCAAGGCGGACGTTGGGAGGTTTCGGGACTGCTGGGTGACTAAAGACGGTCGGATTGCGGTGTACACGAGGAACGGTGGTGGGAACCGGGACTGCTGGGATTCTGAGAACCTGGAGAAGGCATACTCGGCGGAGTGTGGGTGTCCGGGCTGCACGATAGGATTCAAGTTGCCGAAGCACCCCCTGTACGAGTCGGACCGGGACGACGAGTATGACCCGACGTACGCGACGGTGTACTTCCGGATTCCGGAGGGAGCGAAGAAGCTGTTGGAGGGCCTTGGGGAGGCTCATGATCCGGACGCGGAGTGGCTGAAGGCGATTGAGGATCTGAAGGCTGGGAAGCGGCCTGACGTTGTGGAGGCTATGAGGCCGGTGATCGAGAGGATCTGTGGCTTGGGCGACAAGCCTCATAGCGTGGAGGCGCCCGCTGTCACAGATTGACGGGAAGCAAAGTGCGAATATTCTTGGTTGAGTATCTTGATCCTGATACTGGTGAGTGGATTCCCTGTGAACGTAGCGACATATTCTATGAAAACGAACTTGATATGGCCGAGAAAGAAGCAACAGACTGGGAAGGAGACTACATGTATCGGGTAACTAGTTATGTTAGGGAAGTCAAATGAACCCGCACACAACCTATCGCCATTCCACCCAAGCCAAGCGTCTCCTGGCCAAGATAGCCCACCATTGGGGCCTCACTAGAACCGCTACCTTGGAGATCATCATCCGAGCCCATGCGATTGAGTTGGGACTGGTGAAGCAGAAGGAACCCAAGAAGGAAGAGGAACTGATGGAGTTCAAGGGATAACCATGACTAGCAAATGGTGTGGTAAGTGCGGTGGTGAGATTGTAGAGGGATTCTGCTCTACTTGCCATTACAACTATACAAGGTGGAGTCAGGGGTGGGAAGTAGACCAATATGTAGTACCATATCTTCGAACACCACTTGCTGGATTGCCTTCGATCAAGCCAGATAAGATGGAATCCGAGGGGGGCTACGAGCCATATTGGCTATAGGAATCTCTATGAGCTACTACCCCGAGATTACTCTTCGACGTAGCAGCAACGGATGGATTTGTAGTATTACTACCCCCCATGATACTACTGACTCGGTGCATGTAGATGGAGAACCCCTTGTGATACGCGAGTACATCCCAGGAAAGGGAGAATACTGTGTGCTGACTCTCCACTTGGAGCCAAAGAAGTGACCCCCACCAAAGAAGACCACCGAGTGGCCATCCAGTGCATGAATGCCCGGTATGCTAAGGAGGCTGCTGAGATTGTAGCTGAGTATAGGAGAGTTACCCTAGCCAGGATAGTAGCAGGAATTACCGAACTACTCAAATCCAACCATACCAATGGGGTGGAGAATCCAAATGCAGAGCAAATCAGGAATCCCGATAAGCTGGCTTAGGAGGGTCAAAGAGTTCACTGAGGGGACCTTAGATGAGCAGCCTACCTCAGATCAAGAAGCTGTGCTCAGGCGAGAAGCACTAGCAGCGATAGATGCTAGGAAGAGAGTAGAGAAGTACTGGAAGGAAGACCCCACATGGCGAGTGATCGGGATATTCTGAGGCTAACCGCCCAGAAAGCTCGGCTAAAGAGTAGCTTGTACTGGGCAGAGAAGTCCACCAAGCATCTTTCTACTGCACTTAAGTTCTACGAGAATATCCTAGAGGAACTATCAGCGGTAATGTGGGAGTTCAACATAGATGTCCCCCAAGACCACTCTGAATATCCCATGGCAATACTCCAAGCTCTCCGCACCCGCTTGAAGGAACCCGAGGAAAATGCCAAAGAGCATCCGTAAGTCCACTGAGCCCGCTCCAGAGGAGGATATCTACATTCCACCTACTACTACACAGCGCCACCTTATCTCAAGTGGAGTGGCCCCATGTGGATGCCTTGAATACTACGATGCAAAGAGGAAGACCAAGGTAGCTATGTGTGAGATGGTGAAGCCTAGACCAGAGAGTTGTACGAGAAAGGTTGGAGGTAGTGAGCGATGAAGCGTGCCTGGGAAGTGGAGCGCAGGGCTGTGGTTAGATGGCTCCGCTGGAGAGCGGAGGCGGACCAGGGCGACGGAAACGATCACGAGGCCCGACTGACGAGGGATTACGCGAAGAGCATCGAGCAAGGGCGGCATGTCATGGAGGGGCCGCCAGTGCAAAGGCGAGGAAAGAAGGCGGAGAGGGCGCGATGACCGAGAAGAAGCGGCCGAAGCTGCGGTGGGAGGGGACGACGTGGGCGCGCAGGAACTCGGAGGCATGGGCGTGGCTGGTAAGTGGCGGTCGCCCCAGGCTGTTTCCCACGCGCTGCGACGCGAAAGCTGCAGGGATAGGTTCCCCGGAGCGAGTGATCCGAGTCCGCGTGACGGTGGAGGAGTTGTGAAGCGCCTAGTCTGCTTGCTCATCGGCCACCGCCCAGAGTGGATGTCACCGACCCACAACAACCACTGCGCGCGGTGTGGGTACTGCGCGTGCCGAGCGAGGAAAGTATGAGCCTGACAGATGTGCAGCGCGATCGAATTCGGACGACCGCCGAAGGCCTGGGCACCGACTTCGGCAATCACGTCCTCTGCCTACTCGCCGACCTGGAGCGAGCGGAGGCCGAGCGGGACCGGTGGTATCAGACCGCGCAGAACGAGGTTCAGCGTGCGAGCGATGACCGGCAGAACTTGGAGGCCCACCTCGCCCGCGTGGTGGATCTCTGCGAGGGCTGGGGCCATGCCCTCGGATGTGATCGGCGTAGCACAGGGGCCACGAACGCGGAGTGTACCTGCGGACTCTCCAAGGCCCTCGCCGCCGCGAAGGAGGAAAGATGAGTAGCCCTGATTATGAGGCAGCCCTACGGGAGTTGTACGCGGTCCAGAGCAAGCTCGCCGAAGCAGAAACCCGCATCAAGACACTAGAGCACCTGGTTTCGGACGATGCTGCCGCGGAGGAGTGGCTATCGCAGCGGGCCAAGAAGGCCGAGGCCAAGCTCGCCCGCGTGGTGGGGATCGTGGACCGCAACAGGGCGGGGGCGGGGGACGCCTGGTCGATCATGGTAGCAATCCTCGCCGCCGCGAAGGGGGAGCTGTGATGGAACTACCCCCTCAAGTGGAGATTTTCCACCAGTTCCAGGTCCTTGAGATCATTCAAGCATTGCAAGGTGCAAAGGAACTCATAGATTCACTAGAGCCAGCATTGCTAATAGCTGCGATTCATGGAGAGTCAGGTACTCCCGAACTACGAAAACTGAATGAACTGCGCATGGATAAGATAGAGAAGGCGCTAGTGCTACTAAAAGGTGAGTAAGTGGTTGAGTTCATCTCTCTAGCTAAAAAGAAGGCTGAGAAGTCTGAGCAGTACTTCAGGCATTGCTGTGTAGTGTGGAAGGGAGGAAGCATCCTTGCCTGGGGGATCAACAATGGCTTTGGCCATGCCGAGGCCAATGCGCTTGCCTCTATGCGTAGTGCTAGTGGTGGCCCCCGGTTGCATCTTGAGCGTGCTAAGTTCCTCTCCATCCGAATTACCCGTACAGGCCGCCTAGCCATGGCCAAGCCTTGTGCCAAGTGTGCTGATCTACTGAGATCCTACAAGATGACTGGTTGGTATAGTACTAGTGATGGTAGATTGGAGCCTTGGAAGTGATGCTAACCCCTCTCCTAACCATCCCCTTGATACTCCAGTCCTACCAGATCACCAAGCCCTTGCCACAACCATGCACCAAGGCCGAGTTCGAGCGTGGAGTCGCTGCCTGCATCCTAATCGAGCGTAATGCCTTTCCTGAGAACTTTCCTCCTGAGAAGGTCTTGGCTATGTGCGACCGAGCAGTCCAGTGTGATGCTTGGGCTGGGAGAGAGGAGTAGTGCTACACTCCCCGTGTGGCGATCAAGACCTACACCCTAGAAGACATCAAGGCACTCTACAAGGACCCTAAGAAGCTCGAAGCGGTCCCCCTCCACCACCTCAAGCAGATCGACGACTACATCTCTGGTCTCACCCGAGGCCACGGGTCTGACGACCTTCCTCCCTCCCCAGGAGACCTAGCCCTCAAGCTGGGCACGGGGAAGATGCGCTGGCAGATGGCCCGGCACCTCCAGCTAATCAACGAGAAGTTGGTAGCATTGGTCAAGCACAAACTCGGAACCAACTTCCTGATGATCTGCGTACCCCCGGGTCATGGTAAGAGTCATCTCTGCGATATCTGGCTCCCACTCTGGGCTCTAGCTGACAATCCCACTCTAGACATCATCATCGCTGGTTACGGTGCTGGATTCGCTCGTGAATGGGGGATGACTCTTAGGAATCTAGTACTAGAGCACACCGAGTATCTCAATATCTGCTTGTCACCCTCTTCTATGGCAGCAGACGAGTGGAAGCTCACTGCTGGAGGCTCAGTCAAGACAGTAGGTGTAGGTGGGGACATCATGGGTAGGCACCCAGACATCCTCATCCTAGATGATCTAATTAAGAGTAGAAAAGAAGCTGATTCCCCCACTTACCGCAAGTCTACTTGGGAGTGGGTCCAGACCAGCGCTGTAACTCGTCTAAAGCCTAACGGAGTAATGGTAGTCATTGGTACTCCTTGGCATGAAGATGATATATTGGCTCGTATTCAGCGCGAGTCCGAATCGGGATCTGGCATCAAGTTCGATATCCTGCGCCTACCCGCCCTAGCCCAAGAGGATGACCCGCTCGGTAGAGCCCTAGACGAGCCTCTCTGGCCTGAGCACTGGCCCGATGACCCCAACTACACCCAACGCAAGAAAGGGTTGTCCAGGTACGACTGGGCTGCTCTCTACCAAGTCAGCCCCTCCCCCGAGGGCGGAGGCATTCTCAAGCGCACTGACTGGCGAGGCTGGACCAAGCTGCCCCTTGACCCTGACCAGTGGATTCAGTCCTGGGACTTCGGGCTCAAGGACAACCAGACTTCCAACTACACCGTGGGCCAAGTCTGGTGCCGCAAGGGAGCAGAGTTCTACCTAGTAGACGCCACCCGAGGCCAGTTCAGTACACCCGAGGTCATCAACGAGGTGAGGAGATTCTCTGGTAGATATCCCCAAGCAGTGGCAAAGCTATTCGAGGACACCGCCATGGGGCCATCAGTGAAGGCCATGCTCCAACGAGAGATCCCAGGAATCATCCCAATCAAGCCTACCAGTGGTAAGAGAGCTAGAGTAGCTACAGTAGAACCAGTACTCAACGCCAACAACCTCTATGTACCCCAGCGAGAAGATGGAACCCAAGAAGAATGGGTCAAGGACTTCATCGAGGAGTGTGCTCAGTTTAAGGGAGTCAAGGGAGACACCGACGACCAAGTAGATGCATTCACCCAAGCTATCACTCACATGCTCCCTGCTGGATGGCTCAGCATCTCCAAACAACACCAAGAAGCCACAAGAGCACCAATAGGTAAGTCCTCAGCAGAGATATTCGCCAAGCAGATTCACTCTCAGCTCAAGTCCGATATCGACAGGGCTGGAAGGAAGTTCAACCATGCCCGAGCCCATGCTCTAGGGAGAGCTACTTTCAACCGCAACATCAAGAGGTGGTAGTCTGTTGACTCTTGGGTGTACCATCATCCCGAGGAGGGGGCTATGTTCTGGCAGTCCAAGACTCTTGGTGCGGCCCTTCAGTTGGTGGCGGCACTCCGAGTGGAACTAGAAGCCCAGCGCACGTACTTTGAGTCCCTTCTCAATGCGGCTGGGGTAAGAGAGCGCCACCTGCTAGACCACCTGCTAGAGCACACCAAGAAGCCCCCTGCCTACGAGCCTCCTCCACCAGACCCCGCCAAGCTGGCCAAGCCTGGCCCAGGTAGAATCCACTTCCCCGGGTACAAGAAGTCTCACAGGCCCCCTCTACCAGAGAAGCCGAGTCTCCCAAGCTAGGAGTTCCAGATGAGTAATCGCCGGATGGGATTTCCAGCTCAGGGGGAGACCCAAGAGATCGTCTCCTACCGAGACAGAATGTTCACTACTCAGTCCACCTTCCGCTCTCAGATCCTTCAAGAGATAGTAGAGGGTCTACACTATCTCGCAGGGCACCAGTGGATTGAACCAGATGAGGACAACCTAGTAGACTCAGTACGAGGTATATTCTACAAAGCACTAGGCTCCTCAGTAGACGAGTATGGAATTGAACTTCCCCGCCCAGTTACCAACTACATCAAGCCAGCGGTGGAACTCGAATGCTCAGTCCTTGGCAAGCGCCAGTGGATGAGCAACGTGATTACCACCAGTAGAGACACCCGAGTCGAAGCTGCTGCCAAGGTAGCCAAGGATGTCCTAGAGTTCTGGTTACGCCAACAATCCTGGCCTGAGAAGCGTAACGAGTTCATCCGAAAGTTCGTGACTCAAGGTACAGGATTCCTCAAGACATTCTGGGATGATCCTCTTACCAAGGTCACTAGAATCTCCTCCCCAGAAGCAGCAATGTGCCCAATGTGTGGGCATAAGTTCTACTCTAGAACCATTCCCAAAGCTGCTTTAAAGATGGACCTGAGCAACACCGAGTCCATTCGAGACATCATCACTGATGTTGAAGGAGAGCAAGAGCAGGTAGAGTTGACTCATTGTCCTCTCTGTCGTGGTGCTGATCCTCTCCAAGATTATGAGCCTGATGAAGAGGAAGCGAATTCGCTAGTAGACTTCCTTGGTAGACCACTCGGAGTGGATGTCCCGACTGGATTCCCCTGCATCGCAGTGCCCAGTGTTACCTCCATGTATCTAGAGAACTCCGGCATTGGGGTCGATCCCATTACCTGCAACATCTACGGGCAGAAGGACCCAGTTAGTCTCGACTGGGTAGAGGATCGTTATCCAGACTTCGTAGACAAGCTCCAGCCCGTGCCCCCCACCGAGTTCATGTCAGAGCATCCATTGCTAGGTAATTGGGAGATTATAGGTAGGTACTCTCCCACTCTCGATGCTGGGATGTTCGATGACTACGTGTGGAGATACGAGATCACTCGCAAGCCCAGTCGAGTCTATCCAGAAGGTAGATACATTCTCCTACTCAATGACCAAGTAGTAGTAGACGAACCTCTCATCAAGAAGATAGAAACCGAGGAGGGCACACTCACCGTCCCCCGAGTCCAGTACCACGCCGCCCGCTTCGAGGTGAAGGACGGGATCTTCTGGGGCCAGCCCCTACCCTCATTCCTGATCTCCCCACAGAACCGAGTGAATGGTCTGGATGCCCAGGTCATCGAGGCCCGCGAGCGGATGGGCTCACCAAACCTTCTCGTGGACAACATGATGGAACTCCAAGGACCAGAGTTTATCCAGAACTACGGGATGGGGAAGATATTCACCTTCACTCGCAACCCGATGGCCCCAACGGAGAGGCCCCAGGCATTCGGCTCAATCCTCATGCCCTTGGGTGTGTACCAGGAGAGGGACCGCTGTGTAGCAGACATGGCCAAGATCGCTGGTCCCCAAGAGGTAGAACTAGGAGAAGCTCCCCGCAACATCTCCACCACCTCTGGTCTCCAGATCCTCGGAGAGAACGCCGAGCGCCGCAGAGCTGAGCGTGACCAAGCGATCATCGCCTGTGTAGAGTCCTGCTTCTCTCACGTCCTCAAGATGGAATGGACACTCCGTTCCGAGCCCATGGACTACGAGTTGATGCGTGAGGATGGCTCCTGGGAGAAGAAGCAGTACAAGCGCCAAGCACTGATGGGCCAGACCAAGGTGAGAGTAGAGAAGCAAGCCTATATTGATAAGTCTCTCTATCAGAGGGAGGCAGCGAGAGAAGCCCAAGCCGATGGTCTCTATGATGTCACTAGTCCCATCGCCAAGAAGAGACTACTAGAGCTTCGAGGTCTACCCACTAATGTCAACGAGGACTCCAACCTTCAAGTAGACCACGCTGAGCGCCAGTGGGTGGACTTCGTGGATGAGGGTACTCTCCCAGTAGTAGATGCCACCCTTGACGACCCATTCATCCACTACCAAGTGCTAGGCGCCAAGATGCGGGCCACAGATGGCCAGGACTTGATGAACAAGATCAACTGGTCTGGATTGGTGAGATTGCTCGCTGGTTGGGAGGAGCGCCTGAACCTCCTGATCGCAGCAGATCAGCAAGCCCGAGCCACCTACGGAGTAGCCCGAGGAGACCAAGCCAACGAAGCCTATGCCAAGATGACTCTCTCCTACCAGGCAGCAGCCCAGCAGTTTCAGATGCTCTCCGTCCAAGGAGGCCCCTCCGCAGCCCAGCCTCCTCAACCTCCACCTCCACCGATCTTCCTACCTGATCTACTACAAGACAAGATCATCCATGTATGGAAGAGCCTAATTGAGGAGCGTGGTGGTATCGAGCAAGTGTTCACTCAAGGTGATGTAACCCAGCCATTGAACCCAATGGAGACTGCTAAGAGCATAGAGAACTTCCTCTCATTCCGATCAGCATACGAAGCCTACAAGCTGATGGGTCCTCCTATGGCTCCATCTCCAGGTAGTGGTGCTACCCAAATCCCAGCAGACAAGGGCTCACCGATCACTACATTCAACTCTCCTCCTAGCCCTCCGGAAGTTCCAATGAACCCTTCAATCAAGATGACTCAGTAGGAGGATTGAGATGCCATTGAAGAGCATGGAAAAGGCAATGCACGAGTACAAAGAGGGCACGCTACACTCTGGAAAAGGTGGCCCAGTCGTCACCAATCGCAAGCAGGCCATTGCTATTGGGCTCAATGCTGATCGACGCTGGGCCAAGAAACCCAAGATCGGTGCTCAGCGCAAGGGCATCGCTGCTGCGAAGCCATAGGAGGAGAGATGCCTACTCTAGCGGATCAGACTAAGGGAGTCGCCAAGAAGAAGCCTGAAGAGATGACTCCAGACGAATTGGCTAGGGCTGAGAGCGAATCTGAAGGCTTTGAGAAAGCTCGCTACACTGAAGAGAAGCGGAAGAGGGCTACCAGAACTGCTCCACCTCCTACTCCTACAGGTACAGGCAACGTAGGGATTGAGGTAGCCCCCGAGAGGCGCCTAAAGGATCTCTCCAACCTCGCTGGCGAACTCAAGGGGTCGGTGCCAGAGGTTACTGGCCCTGGTGTTGCTGGGACCAAGGCCACTGCCAAAGACATCGCTGCCCCTGGGGTGATCGAGAGTCGGCGCGCCAACATCGCCAAGACCTTCGCCGACGTCGTCAAGACTGGCTCAACCGCTGAACTCCAGGCCATGGTCACGAGTGGCAAGGGACCAGATGGAATCCCCCTGAGCCTCCCCCAGACCGCCGAGCTGAGAGCAGTGCTCAAGACCCGTGGGGTCAGATGAAGCTCCTCCAGTGTTCCCACTGTAGACGCTACGCAGTAGGTCCGCCTACTCGTAACCATCCTGCGGGTGAACCCCTAGTGATTGGTCAAGTGTCCAGTGGGTTGATTACCTTCAAGTGCAACCGTTGCAAGAAGACCACACGTAATCGGTCTGTGGAGATAGCCTCTCTCCCTGAGTTATCTATCGATGAACTCAAGGCTCTTGGCTTCTCCTACTTGACTGACTGTGCTACCGTTGAATCCAAGCAGGGAGAACCCCTGGGATAGTTGAGGATTGATGATGCCTGAAGAGACAGTAGAGACCGTCGAAGAGACCCCCGAGGTTGAAGAACCATCCTCTGAGGATGGAGAACTGGAATCCCGGGCCGCCGAGGTAGACGCTGAGCTGGAAACCAAAGGCGAGGAGGAGGAGAAACCCGACTCCGAGTCTCAGGTCAAGCGCTCTAATGCTCTCCAACGCATCATCGATGAGATGTACCAAGGCGACGAGGATAAGTTCTACTCTGGTTTCCGAGAACGGGACAACCAGATGGCCCAGATGGCCCGGAAGATCGAAGAGTTGACTTCCGCCCTCTCCAAGTCTCCCGAGACCACCGAAGCTGAGGACAAACAAGCTGTCGCCGAGCATCCCGACGTGAAGTGGATCGTCGATGAGATGCAATCTCTTGCTACCGACTACGAGTCACTCACCACGCGCCAGAAGGCAATTACCACCGAGTACAACGAGCTACTCGCCAAGTCCCATAAGCTAGATGGTAAGTACGAAGCTGCTGATGATATCGACAAGCCCAACATCCGAGCTGAGCTAGTCGAGACCCGAGTAGCAGTTCGTTCTCTCACTAGCGAGTATAATGACAACGAGCGCCGCAAGCGTTCATCCGAGCGTCAGTACAAGGACTTGGAGCATCGCAAGGACATCGCAGAGAAGACCGCTCTGGCCGAGAGAAGGCAGTCAAGGTTACGCGAGAGTGAATCACAGGAAGTGCAACGACAATCTGGGGAGCAGTTCACATCTACTCTCCAGACCGAGGTGCAGCGGTTTGGTATCGAGAATGGATCTCCGCTATTCAAGCAGATATTCCATGCAGCCAAGAGCCAGATTCTTGAGTACATGGGTAGCCTGCCTGAAGGTTCTCCTGGGATCGATATTCCAGCAGCAACCAAGTCTGTAGTCACAGATATCGTTGGAGCCCTGAATCTCACTCCCAAGAAGCAGTTCACCCAAACCTCCAAAGAGAAGGCCCAGACTCGTACCATCACCACTAAGCCCATTGCACCTGTGATTCGTGAATCTAAAACCTCAACTACCCAGCAGATCACTCCTGAGTTCGCTAGAGAGCGGGCTAGGAAGATCCTATTGGGTGCAAACAGGAGTTAACCTATGCCTGCTGTAGCTGGTGCATGGACCTCCATCGACTCCGCGATCAAGACAGCGTATCCGTCGAAGTCGCTTGAGGCGATGGTCAATCAGGAGACCCCGCTCAGGAAGTGGCTGAGCACTGCCCTCCCTGCCAACGCAACCTGGACCAAGGGTGGCAAGCTGACCTTTGGTGCATGGCTCGACACCGCCAACAACGTTGGTCAGATGCTCGACAACACGGCGCTGCCCCCGACGACCGAGCGCACAGAGACGACACTCGTGCTTCACCCTACCGCCTTCGCCTCCAGCTTTGGTATTGGTGAGATTTCTCGCTCTGCGGGTATCTCGGACCAGGCTGCCTGGAACGGTGGTGAGATTGTCCGCAGGACCGAGGAAGCCACGAGCGACCTTGGTAAGTTCATGGAGCAGACGTTCTGGCTCGACTCCACAGGCATCCGCGCTTACGTCGAGTCGGATACTACCAACGCATTCGTCTGCAAGCTCCCTCAAGGTGTCCAGTTCCTCTACCCGAACCAACTGATCTCAGTCCGCACCGCTGCTGGTGCTGGTGTCCGAGACAGCATGGATCTGATCCGAATCACTCTGAAGAACCCCGACACCCGTCTCATCACCTACGATGCCAGCTCTGCAACATTCGGGCGTAACGCAGACGCCACGGTGGTCGCCGATGATCCTGTCTACGTGACCACGCATCTCACGCAGACCTTTACCGCAGCAGTAGCCCAGGGGATTCGTGGCATCGTCGATGATGGCACCTACCTCGCTACCTACCTTACTGCCACCCGCGCCACCTACGCTCCGAAGCTCTATGGCCAGGTGTTCGCGAATGGTGGAGTTCGCCGGAACCTCACCGAGTCGCTACTCATCAAGTCGATCCATCAGGCTCGTGGCCGCTCTGGGAAGACCCCAACCGACGGTTGGTGGGGGCCAGGGCAGATCGAGAAGTACTGCGAGTTCGTAGCCCCAGACCGTCGAGCAGTGGTGACGGGGAAGACTGCTCTCCCGAACCGCGCCACTGGCTACCAAGAAGGTGATCTGGTCCACTACGCTCCTGGTGCAACGATCAACTTCCACATGTCCTACGACGTGTGCCCTGCCGAGATGTTCATCCTCGCGCCGGACACGTTCTTCCGCTATGTCGCGCGGGAGCCAACGTGGCTCGACAAGGGGAATCTGCTCAAGCTGATGCCTGCAACGACTGGTTACGGGTTCTTGGCAGGCTACGTTGCCTACTTGACCGCAGTCGAGAACATCGCATCGGACAACCCCTACGCGAACGTAGCCATCCGAGACTTGAAGGACTCCGCTTACGGTGACTAAGTAGTAGGTATCTGAGGGGAGGGGACTCGCCACCTCCTCCCCTCTTAAAGAGGAGATTGTCAAATGCCTTTTACAGAAAGACCACTCACCAAGTGGTATCCCTACTACTTGGCAGACTCAGTTCGTAAGAAGGCTGGGTACCTCTACGATGACTTCAAGGGGGGCTCACCGTTCATGTGGACGAATGCCACTACGGTTCCTAGCTTACCAACCGCATCAATCACGCAGGTTGACTCAATAATCACACCGGCAGGTAACTACTACCACTTCTACCAGACATCGGAGCAGACGATTCTGCCTGCATTCGTGGCTGGTGGTGGTCTAGACCTAGCCTGTGATGAAGTCAACAACGAAGTCTGCGAGCTGGTTCCAGGTGGCAACGACGCTGCCTCCTCACTAGCGAGAGTGATTGGTACTTCTCCTGACTTCTTCATCAAGGCCAAGATTACCCTCGCCGATGCCAGTGGCTCGGATCAGGCGATCATTGGTTGGAGAAAGCAGGAAGCATTCGCAGTTCCAGTTAGCTTCTTGACCACCGGCGATCCCACCTACACCGATGTCATCGGAATTGGCTTCGCAGGCACCAAGGCTGATCCTAACCCGATCAGGATGGTCAAGGACCTGAACGACGCAGGATCTTGCACAGTTCAGGCTGCTAGCTTCACATGGGCTGACACTCTGACTCATGTACTTGAGATGAGGGTCATCGGGCGCAGAGCCTACTTCTACATCAACGGGTGCATCCTTGGAAGCAAGATTTCCAGGGACGGTGACAACAACTCGATCACTGCGCAGAATACGGTCTCTGGCCCCAACTGGTCATTCGATAGTGGAGACACA
>Ga0208980_10001232_pt1 | contig 15340 bp, 10 predicted proteins | sample WetSurMetagenome_3_FD_187993 | JGI IMG/M metagenome (GOLD analysis project Ga0208980, IMG submission 187993) | Wetland microbial communities from Twitchell Island in the Sacramento Delta, sample from surface sediment Aug2011 Site A1 Bulk (version 2) | ecosystem: Environmental > Aquatic > Marine... | reverse complement strand
GACATACAGATGCTTTAATCCTTTTGACAAAGGCAGGGCCGCAAAAAATCCCAAACCAGCAGATATAGGACTTATGGGTGTCCTCCCCGGTATAACCGGCACATACATGGCAAATGAAGTACTAAAGATAATTACCGGAAAGGGGGAAATCCTGAGTGGCAAATTACTCATCTTCAACATAATGACAAACATGTTCAGGACAATTATTATAAAAGCCGATCCTGAAAACCGAAATATTAAGGAACAGGTCCATCGCAATTAATTATATTATTAAAAATCAATAAATGAGGTTATTACTGATAAGCAACTCAACCAATCCAGGAGAATCATACCTCGATTATCCAAAGAACAATATCAGGGAGTTTCTTGGGAATGAATCTGTAAAAGCACTTTTCATACCTTATGCGGCCGTTACATTTTCATATGATGAATACGAGGCAAGGGTATCGGCCCGCTTCAGAGAGATCGGACATGATATTGTTTCGATTCACAGGTTTACCGATCCTGTTGCTGCAGTAAAGGATTCAAATGCAATAGTTGTGGGAGGAGGCAATACCTGGAAGCTTCTTAAAGTGATCCGCGAGAACGGATTAATCGGCCCGGTTAGTGAAAAAGTATTTTCGGGAACACCATATATCGGATGGAGTGCTGGTTCCAACATGGCGTGTCCGACCATTATGACGACAAATGACATGCCGGTAACTGAGCCGGATTCTTTCGCCGCCTTCGGACTGGTGCCATTCCAGATAAACCCCCACTATATTGATACCAACCCTGCAGGGCATGCTGGTGAAACCCGTGAACAGCGCATAATTGAATTTATTGAAATGAACCCGGGAATTTACGTGGTCGGCCTCCGCGAAGGGACTATGCTTCGAGCAGAATCGGGAAAATTGAGTCTGTCAGGTCCCCGAAAGGCAAGGTTGTTTATTAAAGGTGCCATGCCTGTGGAGGCAGGGAATGAGGATAATTTGTCGTTTCTTCTTCGTTCATGAAGTTGTTACTTAATATACTGAAATGGACAATAGCCGTCGCCGGAACGCTGGTCATCGTTCTTTTTTCACTTTCTAATTTCCTGAGTGACAAGGTTGCAGAAATATTCCTGAGGTCATTAAACCAGGATATATCCACCAAAATAGAGGTAAGGGAATATAGTTTATCCTTTTTGAAAAGATTCCCGAAAGCTGCAGTTGAATTAAAAGATGTGATAATCTGGTCTTCACCCACTTTCGATAAAAAACAGTTCGGAAAAATCAACACCGACACTCTCCTGACTGCTAAGACTGCCTTTCTTGAGTTCAGCATGAGAGATATTATAAATGAAAATTACAATATTGACAGAATAACGGCTGACAATGGAAGACTGAATATCTTTTCCGATAGTTCGGGGAATGTGAATTATGAGATCTATTCTGATACTTCTTCTGAATCGGATGATTATTTTGTAATTAATCTCGAGAAAATAAATGTATCATCAATTGCCGCCAGGTATGTAAATTCTGGCACAAGTCTCGATCTATCAGGATTAATAACCTCCGGGAGTTTTAAAAGCCGGATTGCCGGAGAAATATTGGATCTGACCTGCAATGCAGATCTTGTTATCAGCAGAATTGACATCCTATCCAGACCTTTCAGGACCAATGCTTCTGTAACGATCGACCTTAATCTTCACGAGTCAGACAGTGGTATTTATTTCAGGAAAGGATCTATGAAGCTCGAGAGCTTTAAATTCGGATTATCAGGCTCAATTAGTTCGGATGATATTATGAATCTTTATATAACAGGGCAGGATATTGATCTTAAAAGGATCAAAAAGTATTTCCCGAAAGAGTTCCTTGACAAATATGAGGAGTATTCTCCCTCAGGGATTCTGAAGAGCGAATGCAGAATTTACGGTTTGCTTAGCTGGCAACATAATCCTGATATTGAACTCCGCTTTTCTGTTGAAAAAGGTAATATTGAATATGGAAAATCAAATATAGCGGTAAATGATCTTTCATTTTCGGGGCTTATTACCAATGGGAGGAAAGGAGGCCTGGATTCCTGGGTTATCGACCTTGAAAAGATCAGATTCACCATTGGATCGACACCATGGGCTGGAGCTTTTAAGCTTTCTGACATTTCAAATCCATTAATTGATATGACATTTTCCGGCGAGATCAAACCCGATGAACTTTTAAGATTTTTCCCGATACCTGAAATAACATCGGCCGGAGGTTCATTCAGGCTTAATACCCATCTCTCAGGCAGACCAGGGAATAAAAAGAGCTACGGATTCTCTGATCTGATCGCCCTGTGTCCCGAAGCCAATATTGCATTCAATTCATTCTATCTGACCCATCAGGATAAGCGATGGTCTGTTGATGATGTCGACGGGAATATAATGCTTGCCAGGAACGTGTGGGCAGAGGATCTTGTATTTTCCTACAGGGGCCACCGCTTCAGGGTTGATGGTGAATTTGCGGAGCTGCCTTCCTGGCTTGCCGGGCGTAATGTAAAATTAAAAGTTAATGCAGATATATCAACTGAGGCCCTTGATCCATTAATATTTACAGGTGATACCAGCAGGACCCGGGCTGGAGAAAAGAAAGCATTTTCCTTTCCGGAAGATATTGAGGCAAGGATCAGGTTCAAAACAGATAATCTTGTATACGGAACATTTTCAGCAGAAAATATATCTGGAACTATCAACTACAGCCGGGGCATAATGGATCTTAGCGAACTGAATATTAATGCCCTGGGTGGGATTGTAAAAGGGGAGTTCTTTATTGCACAGAACAGGGCAAAATCCTTTGTAACTCACGGGAATTTCACCTTTAATGATATTGACATTAATAAAACATTCCTGGCTTTCAGGAACTTCGGACAGGATTTTCTTAAAGCCGGGAATATCGCTGGCTCCCTTTCCGGAAATCTTTCAATACTAATGCCGCTTGATTCAATGCTTAAGCCCGATACTAAAGCAATAACAGCAGAGGGTAAATATATAATCGAGAATGGCGCTTTAAAGAATTTTGAACCAGTAAAGGCATTGTCGGGATTCATTGAACTTTCAGAACTCGAAAATATAACTTTTTCAAGGCTTGAGAATGACCTGTTTATAAAGAACAATTTCCTTGCGATACCGCAGATGGAAATAAGATCATCTGCGGCCGATTTTTCTGTTAACGGGAAACACTCTTTCAGCAATGATTATGAGTACCATGTAAAAGTTTACCTTTCGGAGATACTGAGTAAAAAAGCAAAGAAAAACAGCAGGTATTCAACAGAATTCGGACCAGTGGAAGAAGATGGACTTGGCCGCACCTCCATTTTCCTTAAACTGAACGGGAACAGCGATGATATGAAGGTGACTGCCGACATGAAAGCAACAAGAAACAATATAAAACAGAGTCTTAAAAAGGAGAAGGGAAGCCTTAAGAATATACTCAATGAGGAGTATGGATGGTTTAAGGGCGACTCGTCCGTAACTACGGGTACATCAACTAAACCGAAATTCAGGATACAATTTGAGGAAACCGATACAACCTCAATTCAGGAGGAAAAAACAGTAGTCGAGGGAAACAAGGGTATAAACCGTATTTTTAAGAAGAAAAAGGGATCGGAACAGAATCTCTTAGATCAGGAGTGAATATCTACAGACATAAAACCCGTTGGAAGCTGGCATTGCTTATACTGGCAGTAACAATCGGCCTGTTATCGTTATCCTATACACAGAGCCTTGTTAAAAATCTAAAGGACGAAGAGCGGAAAAAAGTTGAATTGTGGGCTGAGGCTACCCGCCAGATAATCAGCTCCTCCGATACCACCGAAAACCTGGCCTTCCTGGTCAGGATCATTGAGGGAAATAATACTGTACCGGTAATCTGGACAGACGCTGCGGATAATATTATTGCAACTAAAAATTTTGATTCCGTCAAAGTCAGGAATCCGAAATATCTGCAATCAAGGATTGTGAGAATGAAAGAGAAGACGGAACCAATACTGATAGACCTGGGCGGCGGCGATATTCAGAAGATTTATTACCGCGACAGTATAATTCTGATCAGGTTAGCCTGGTATCCATATGTTCAGCTAAGTGTAATCATACTTTTCATTCTTGTATCTTATCTGGCCTTCAGCTCTTCAAGAAAAGCGGAACAGAACCAGGTATGGGTTGGAATGTCGAAAGAAACAGCGCATCAGCTTGGCACTCCGACATCATCGCTTGCAGGATGGATAGAGATCCTTCAGATGAAGTATCCGGAGGTAAAAATAGCTGAGGAGATGGGAAGGGATGTAAGTCGTCTTGAAAAGGTCACTGAAAGATTCTCTAAAATAGGGTCTCGTCCCGTTCTGGCTGCAGAAAATATTATTACCACTGTTACCCAGACCGTTGAGTATCTTAAGTCGCGGAGCTCTTCGAAAGTAACATTTAAAATAACGGCTCCTGAGTTAAGTGGGATTGTGGTTCCGGTGAATGTTGCACTTTTCAGCTGGGTTGTTGAAAACGTCTGCAAAAATGCAGTCGATGCTACAGAAGGAGAAGGTAAGATAGACATTCACATTTCAGAAACGGCCGATTCGGCCATTGTTGACATCTACGACAATGGGAAGGGGATTCCAAAATCATCTCACAAAAAAATATTCAGGCCGGGTTACACAACAAAACAAAGGGGATGGGGTCTTGGTCTTTCCCTTTCAAAAAGGATAATTGAAGAGTATCACAACGGAAAGATTTTTGTCAAACATTCCGAACCCGGTAAAGGAACATGTATCAGGATAGTACTGAAAAAGGTTTCCCGTTAATCATTATATTTGGAGCTCGTTGAAAATCAAATGAAGAGGGAAGAAGTTGAGATCATGGCCCCCGTTGGCTCCTATGAATCGCTTATGGCAGCTATCCAGGGAGGTGCCGATTCTGTTTATTTCGGTGTTGAGCAGCTTAATATGAGGGCTGCTTCATCAAACAACTTTACAACAGAGGATCTAAAAAAAATAGTAAGTCTTTGCAGGGAGAATGCAAAGAGGAGCTATCTCACTGTAAATGTTGTTGTTTACGACAATGAGATTCAGCAGATGAAACAGATAATCGATGCTGCAGCCGAGAGCGGGATAACTGCTGTAATTGCATCGGATCAGTCGGTTATAAATTATGCATTCTCAAAGGGAGTGGAGGTTCATCTCTCAACCCAGCTGAATATAACCAATTGCGAAGCCATAAAGTTTTATTCCCGATGGGCAGATGTTGCCGTACTTGCCAGGGAGCTTAATATTGACCAGGTAAAATTCATTTCCGATGAGATCGGAAGACATGGAATAAGGGGACCCGGGGGCGATCTGATGAAACTTGAGATGTTTGTTCACGGTGCACTTTGCATGGCAATTTCAGGCAAATGTTACCTCAGCCTCCACGAATATGGGAAATCGGCCAACAGGGGTGAATGCTACCAGATATGTCGCCGTTCATATGTTGTAACAGACCGTGAAACCGGTTATGAGCTGGGAATAGACAACCAGTTCATTATGTCGCCTAAAGATCTCTGTACCATCGGATTCATTGATAAAATACTTACTGCGGGTGTTAAGGTACTGAAAATAGAAGGAAGGGCCCGGTCAGCTGAGTATGTAAAAACAGTAGCATCGTGCTATAACGAAGCCGTAACAGCTGTAGCTGAAGGCAATTATACATCTGAAAAGGTGGAGGAATGGACGACAAGACTGGCCACGGTTTTCAACCGCGGATTCTGGGATGGATATTATCTTGGACAGAAGATGGGAGAATGGACCGGCATGTATGGATCAAGCGCTACCAAAAGAAAGGTATACCTTGGTAAAGTGACAAACTATTTTGCCAAAGCCCGTGTTGTTGAAATCCTTCTTGAAACCGGGGACCTGGAAAAAGGGGAAACCATCCTTATCACAGGTCCTACCACCGGAGCAGTTGACTATATTATAGATGAAATCAGGGTAGATCTGAAGGAGACCGGTAAAGCTGTGAAGGGCGAGTATTGTTCAGTCAGATCGGATATACAATTAAGACGATCAGATAAAGTATTCAGATGGGTGGATGCAGACAGGGATAAGCACTGAAAATATTACCTCACTTCTGAAAATTCTTTCGCCACTTTCATGATCCGGTCAATATTGACTGAAACATCATCAGTATCAGTTTCAATAATTCTTAATTTATTTTCAGGTCGCCGTTTAAGTCCATAAGTATATGTCTTGTCGTAGTAGTTTAATGCAATCTCGATAGCCCTGGTAAAATCTCCTGATTCGATACTCGCAATCGATTCCCTGGTATTATCACCTCCGAGCCTTTTACTGATCCTCAGCACAGAAGCTATAAGCTCCTCTTTTGAATGCCTTGAATATTCTTTGAGAAGCCGGGGTAACCTGGTTTTGACATCCATTATAAGTGCAATTACAGGTGATTCCTGCATCCTGTTATAAATCTGGTTGGGCAAAAACACTGTTCCAATATTTTTACTTTCATCCTCAAGCCATAATGGTCTGCCGGGGTCAATAGCAGATACCTCTTTATAGAGTAGATTTGCGAAATATTCCGAAGATGGCTGCGGTGGCTGGCCGAGAGATCCGAAAGCTGATCCCTTATGACAGGCAATTCCTTCAAGATCGATCACCTGGTGCCCTGAAAGACCCATTGTTTTGAGTATCTCTGTTTTCCCGCTTCCGGTCAGGCCTCCAAGTATGATCATTTTTCTCTTCTCACCAAGATTTTCAAGTATATGATTCCGGTAGCTTTTATATCCTCCATCCAGTATCTGGGTTTCAATATCTCCCAATGAAAAAAGCCATGCCATTGCTTCTGATCTCATTCCTCCCCTCCAGCAATGGACAAGCAGCTTACCATCAATGGCAGTTTTTATTGCCTCATTAAGCTTAAAAGACATCTTAGGACCTGTCAGGTCAAGTCCGTGAAGAATGGCTGGTAACCTCCCCTCTTTCTTATATTTTGTTCCAATTGCCGCTCTTTCCGAATCGTCGAATAAAGGAATATTAATTGCCTTCGGTATGTGCCCGGCATTGAATTCACCAGGTGACCTTACATCAATTACAGGATACCTCGAAGCCAGCTCAAGGAATTCGGATACTTGAAGTTTCTTTTTCGGACCGATCATCGTACAGGCTGCAGACTCAAAAATTTTTACTTATTAAAATATTTTGCGAAGAGCCGTTTAAGATCCTCCAGACGCACTGGTTTTGAAATAAATTCCTTTATTCCTGAAAGTTCTGCTTTTCTGCGTGTTTCAGGCATATTATCGGCTGTAAAAGCAACTATAATATTGGATTTATCGAACTCCATAATCTTTCTTGTCGATTCAAATCCGTCCATTTCAGGCATTATAAGATCCATAAAGATAAGGTCATATTTATTAGACCTTGCCATATGATATCCTTCAAATCCGTCCTCAGCTACATCGCATCGATAACCCATCATTGAGAGCATCTTAACGATTATCGCCTGATTCATCCTGTTATCCTCCACCACCAGTAAATGGAGATCCTTATTGACATTTTGAATTTCTCCTGTTTTTGATGTATTCTCAAGGAAAGTGAAACTCTGGGATACCTCCTGGTACAGATCATTCTTGTCAATCGGTTTGACAAGGTAATGGTCGACACCCATATTCAGGCACTTCAGAAAATTTCCTTTACGGTCATTTGAACTGACCATCATTATAACAAAACTGCCTGTCAACTTACTCTCCCAGAGCAATCGTGCTACCTCAAACCCGTCAAAATCCTCTTCATCATTAATGACAAGGAATTGATATTTTTCCTGAGAGTTAGCCATGTTGGCCTTTATCTGGTTTACAGTTGTCCTCTGGAAAGTAGTAACAGCGGGCTTTAGTCCAACCTTGTGAAGCAGCGTTATGAAATCCTCATCCCTGTTTTGGCTACCGGTAATTACAAGCGTTTTTATCTGGTTTAAAGTCTTAATGTCAGAGAAGCTGAGTCCTTTACTGATTCTTTCATTCGAATAGGTCTTAATGGTGAAAGAGACTTTGGTTCCCATCATTCCCGACAGTCCGGATGGACTTGATGCGACAAGTTCGCCCCCCATCATTTCAACAAGCTGCCGTGCAATAATGGTCCCGAAGCCAGACTCGTCAGAACTTAAGAATGCAACTGTGTCTGAGTCGACATAGTCACCATATACTTTTTTAAGTGTTGCTTTATCAAAGCTCTTGCCAGTATCGAGTACTTCAAAAAGAACGGTTATAATTCCGCTTTTTGTCTCTTTGAGGCGGCATTTCACATGTATTTCACCTTTTTCAGTATTTGTAACAGACTGATTTATTATGTTGGCTAGTATCTGCCTGAGTCTGAAAGAGTCACCAATAATTGTTTCGGGAATTTTATCGTCAATTGAACAGATAACATTTATCTCACTGTCTGATAACTGAGTCTTGGCCAGGTCGATTGCAAAAAATATCTCTTCGCGGATATTGAAAGGGGTTTCATCGAGGATCATTTTACCAGACTCAATTTTCGAAAAATCAAGAATGTCGTTTATTATACCCAGAAGGACCTCTGTCGATCGCCGTAAAAGACTTACGACATCCTTTACTTCAGATGAGAGTTCGTGCTTACTTAGAAGGTCTGCCATTCCGATTATGCCATTAAGCGGAGTTCTGATCTCGTAACTCATTCTTGCCAGGAATTCAGATTTTGCTGTGTTGGCACGGGCCTCTTCTTTCCTGGCCGACTCAAGCATCGTGATGTCGATGAGTATCTCAAGCGATGCCTCCTCTCCCTGAAATTTAAATGGAATACTGCTGCGATATAGTATGATTTCGCCTATTTCCTTTTTAATTATCACAAACTGTTCAGGGCTGAAAGTCCCTCCAAGGTGTTTGGAAAAATAATCATTATCCTCAGTAAGTGTGGTTGACGGGAATATTTTGCCAAGCATATCCGAATCATTTTCTAAAGAATAGAATCCGGCGGCAATTTTATTAGCTTTCAGAATTTCTCTGTTCCCATTGTAAATTATTACACCCACCGGCATCTCCTCGATAAGTCGGATCAGCATCAGTTCTGAACCTGATAGACGTGTCATCTCCGATTTTTGTCTTTTTATATACAACCAAAGAACCGTAATGATGAACTGTATCATAATCAGGGTTCCTATCACAATAAAAATCGAGTTTCTTATTATATATTTCTGAAAGAATGTTGTGGATGCAGTAAAGACCAGCCCCATGTCACGTTGAAGAAGCTGCGTTGAATAATAAGAAGAGATTATTTCCAGGTTTTTGCCGTTTGCCACAGCCGTATGGGTTTCCCTCGATACAGAACCTTTTGACAATTCTTCGGCAATATTTTCAAGCCTTCCGTATTTAATTATACCCGGGAAATTATCGAATATTATTTTCCCGCTGTCGCTTAAAACCCATTGCCACTGGTTCTCTTTAAGGTGATATTTGGAAAAGAGTGCTTTAAAATATCTGGTGTAATCAACAGTTACTACAATATTTCCCGTTGGTTTGCCATCTTTCAGAATAGTTGCATAATAAGTAAATTCTTTCCCCGACTGACGCAGGACTTCCATGCTTTCTATTTTCCGCTGCTCGAATGACAGATAATAGGCTTCAAGCCAAACGTTCTTTGACTCATCTTTCCCAAGCGTATATTCATTGTAGTTATCGTCATAGACCCTGATCTTGACAACGAAATCCTTATATTTTGAAAAAAAATTCTTGAGGGCTTCCGTTGAATTTTTCTGGATCTGTGGAGCCGATTTATCAAAAAATCTGCTCATGTTCTGTGACCTGGAATCCTGAGGAAAGGTTATTTCAGTGAGCTCGCTTACAAAGCCGTTATTAGTGCTGTCAACCTCCAGTCCGACGATCTGGGTCTGGCGGTCGAGAAGTTCAAAAATATAATCTATCTGCTTTTTATACAGGTTGTTATAATATAAATAATTGGTCATCAGTACTAGCAGCACTGCAGAATAGACGATTATCAAGACTCTTCTCATTGGATGCCGTGACTAAGTAGTTGAAAGATATAAAGATAATTTATTTCATTATAAACCGTAGTCATCTGTATTTCCGATTGCCACCTTCAAGGATATTCAAATAACTTCTGTATCTGAGATAGTTGATCTCTCCTTTTTTAACTGCATCAAGCACTGCGCAGCCTGGCTCTTCGAGGTGAAGACAGTTATGAAACCTGCAATCATGCGACTTTTTAAATATCTCAGGAAAGAAATGGTATATCTCCTCCCTTTCCATATCAATCATTCCAAATCCCCTTATCCCCGGAGAATCGATCACATATCCTCCGAATGGCATGGGGTGCATTTCAGGGAATGTTGTAATATGTTTTCCCTGGCGGTGATAGCCAGATATTTCACCGGTTTTAAGATTAAGTGATGGATTAAGAAAGTTCAGAAGAGTTGTCTTTCCGACTCCTGAATTGCCTGAAATCAGCGATATTTTATCCTTCATGGTGGCAATTAGTCCTGAAAAATCCGGTTCATTTTCGAGCGACAATCTGAAGCATTTATAACCGATGGAAGCATAGAGAGAAATCAGGTATTCCATTTTCTCTAGCTCAGAGCCGTCATACAGGTCTGTTTTATTGAAGATGATGGCGGTCTTTATTCTGTAGGCCTCAGTTGAAACAAGGAATCTGTCGATGAACTCCACTGGTGTCTCAGGAAGCTTAATAGTAACCATTAAAAATACCTGGTCGATATTTGCGGCAATTATTTGTGATTCCTTTGATAGGTTGGATGCCTTTCTGATAATGTAGTTCGTACGGTCCAGTAGTTCAATTATTATTCCTGTACCGTCCCTGGGACTTATATCAACAACTACCTTGTCGCCTACTGCAACAGGATTAGTGGTCCTCATTCCCTTAACCCTGAACTTGCCTTTAATTGTACACTCAACATTACCTGAGCCGTCGCATAGTACCCTGTAACGGCTTCCTGTTGATTTGATCACCACTCCTTTTTTCAATCGCAGAAATTTGCTACAAAAATAGTTAAAAAAAAGGGGCCATTCAGCCCCTCGGTTATGATTTAAAAGATGCTAGTTCTCAGAAGCCATAAGCAAGAAAGGCTTCATCTCGAAGCTGTGGTAATAAGGTCTGAGCCTTTCGGTATTGTAATATTCCGAAACCTTTACCAGCTTTTTGGTAGCGGTCACAACATCGATCGGGACATTGTCATACCTGCCGTTCTTAAGGACCACAATCCTGCCATGGATCCCTTTCAGAATAAGGTCGAGTGCAAGATTACCATAAACCATTGGAACAATTGAATCCAATGCGTCGGGATCGCCACCGCGAACCATATAGCCAAGTTTCTGGTAAATAATATTAATGGTTTTGCCCTTATTGAATTTTGCTGTAAAGTCTTTTATTCCAGCCGAGACCATTTCGCCAATACCTCCAAGTTTTGCATGTCCGTAAGCATCCCTCTCCTGGTCAGAAAATACCATTTCACCTCCCTTGTACATTGCACCTTCAGAGACAATCACAATGGCATACTTACTTGGGTTTGCATTCCTGTCCTCAACGAGAAGTTTAGTAAGAAGTTCCATATCGAATTTATATTCAGGAATAACACACCTGTTAGCCGCTCCTGCCATTGTAGGCAGTATGGACGTAAAGCCTGCATACCTGCCGAAAACCTCAAGTACGAGAAGCCTTTCATGCGATCCGGCAGAGGTCCTCAGACTATTGGTCATCTGAATGGTACGTGTAATACAGGTGCTGAACCCGATGCAATAATCTGTTCCGGGGACATCATTATCCATCGTTTTGGGAATTGCCACCACTTTAATTCCCTGCTTATAAAGATGAACACCATAGCTGAGTGTATCGTCACCACCGATCGGTATAAGATAATCAATACCCAGCCACTCAAGGTTTTTAAGTATCTCGGGGGTCAGGTCATTCTTTTCAGCATTATATTTGTCTCGTAAATGCTCGGGAACATCATTTTTCCCTACATGACTTGGTCTTGTCCTTGAAGTGTGAAGGAATGTTCCCCCTGTTCTTCCTGCCCTGTTTACAATGTCATCTGTAAGTATCTGGAAACAATTGCTGTTGTCAGCTTTTGCATCCCTTTTAATTTCCATAATTCCTGCCCAGCCTCTCCTGAGTCCGATAACCTTATAACCTTCCCGGTTAGCCCTGATGGTAACCGCCCTGATAGCAGGGTTAAGTCCTGGGACATCTCCGCCACCTGTCAGAATAGCTATTACACCTTTTTTTGTTTTAACATTTACCATGATATTTTTTTTAATTGTATGTCCGGAATTTTGCGACCCCTAAAGTAAAATATTTTCATTTCATTACAAATTAAGGTTAATTTTAATGTCTGAAAAATGAATATTTTAAAATTTAATCCGTTTTAATCTAAAAAAATGAAAGTATCTGAACGAATAGACTCTGACATCAAGGCCGCTATGCTGGCACGTGATAAGGTCAAGCTTGAGGCTCTGAGAGCGATTAAAGCAGCTGTAATCCTTGCCAGAACCGATAAAGGCGGATCTGAAATACTTTCCGAGGAAACAGAATTTAAGATCCTCAGGAGGCTGATAGGCCAGCGCGAAGAGGCAGCTGCAATTTACAAACAACAGAACAGGCATGATCTTTATGACAAGGAGGTGAGTGAAGCAGGATATATTTCCGCTTATCTTCCTGCCATGATGAGCGAGGCAGACGTGGCAACCGAGCTAAAAAAGATACTTACCGAAGTCGGACCTGTTACTCCAGCTGAATTCGGCAAAGTTATGGGTATGGCATCAAAAAAACTGGCCGGGAAAGCTGAAAACAAAGTGATAGCTGCAAAACTCAAGGAGCTTCTGGGCTGAAGATGGGTGCCGGAAAATCAGTACTAATTACAGGGGGTAGCGGTCTCATAGGGAAATATCTCACCTCTCTCCTTCTTGAGAAAGGATATAATGTATCTCATCTCTCAAGAGGTATCGGACATCCCGGCAGAGTAAGGGTGCACATCTGGAGTCCTGAAAAAGAGGTACTCGATCCTGTGGTGTTTACAGGCATTGACTATGTCGTTCATCTGGCCGGGGCAAATATCGGTTTGAAACGCTGGTCAAAACTGAGGAGAGAGGAGATAACAAGCAGCAGGGTTGGTTCAGCCAGGCTCATTCATAAAACAGTTTCGGAAAACAATATTCAGCTTAAAGCATTTATTTCTGCTTCTGCAACAGGCTATTACGGTGCAGTTACATCGGACAGGATCTTTACAGAGAGTGACCATCCTGCCGAAGATTTTCTTGGAACAACCTGCAGATTATGGGAGGAATCAGCAGATCTTTTTGAAAGATCAGGCATCAGGACCGTAAAGATCAGAACCGGGGTTGTACTTGAAAAGAACGAAAGTGCCCTGTCGAAGTTCCTCTCCGGAACGCGTTTCGGTATCCTTCCGATTATTGGAAACGGGAAACAGTTCCTCCCCTGGATACACATTTCAGACCTTTGCAATATCTACATTAAGGCAATTGAAGATGATAACATGAGAGGATCATACAATGCCGTGGCTCCTGACCATACAAATAATAAAAGGTTCGTAAAGGTCCTCGCATCGGTATTGATGAAGTCCTTTGTTTTTCTGCCTCTACCATTCATTCTGCTCAGAATTGCTATGGGGGAAAGTTCTGTTATTGCTCTGAAGGGGAGCAGGGTTTCATCCGAAAAGATACAAAACACAGGTTATAAATTCAGATTCCCAGATCTTGAATCTGCCCTGAGGGATGCAATAATGTAATTGACAGGTCTTTGAAAAACTATTTTACAGTGAATGCCTTGTCCTTAAGTATACCTCCGCGGGTCGAGAGTACACGGGCTTTCCCTTCAATAGTGCTGTTCTTGTAAACCCTGATGAGCACTTTGGCAGATCCAGTTTCTCCTCCCTGTGTAAACGGGACAACCTTTGTTACTGGCCTTCCGTATTCGGGATTTTCGAGGAAAAAACCACCTCCATACAGGCGTTCCCTGGGAGTCTTCCCCTTTTCAAGATCCAGTATTTTGTACGCAATTTTTATCGATGAGTCAGCCTTGGAACTAAATTCGCAGACCACTTTATCGTCGTTCACAATTTTAACCAGAGAAGCCTGTTTCAAAGCTGTCGGAAGTTTCCCGGTATTTTTGTAACTGACCTTTACCTGGTAATCGACGGAATCTGCTTTGTATGATTTGACTTTTCTGATCTCAATGTTCTCCCATTCCAGGCAGGGAAGATACTTCATCATTTCAATGTTGAACATGGCTTCGTTGCGGGCCCATTTTTCGAGATGTTTTGCAGGCGGATTCTGTGAGAAAAATTTTGGATCAAATCCCCCGATTTCAATATCTCCGTAAACCGGATGTTTTGCAGGTTTCCAATCAAAAAAACCGAGGCTGTCATTTTCGGTATCATCCCATTTTACCATATCAATCTGGTCAATCGTTCCATCACCGTCATAATCCTTGTTCCTTGCCCCGTTCCATATTTCATCGCCGTACCAAATTGCTCCGAACTGAAAATATCCAAAGTCTGGTCCATGGCCAAAAATCGGAGACCCGCCACCATAATCATTATATACATCTCCTGCCTTTTCATAACCTGTGATCTTCTTTCCGATCTCATCAAATTTCTTATACCACGAAAGGTCCTCTGGGAACATCCGTTCTTCGGAGGCTGATGTTGAGGGTGGACGAAGATGCATTGGGACAGAGGTGTCCATTGAATTAACGATATAAACATTCGGATGACTCAGAAGAAAGGTCACTACGACCCTTGTTTCCACTTCACTCAGTGGATATTCTCCTGCCCCTCCCTGTGAATAGCCGCGACCTGTAAATTCAGTTTCGGGTCTCCAGTTCTCAGGGTAATTTCTGTGAAGGTCAAGCCCGCCAATCCCATCTTCATTCACCTTACCGTCACCATCGTTGTCAATCCCTTCCTGGGCTGTTGACCAAATACCCTTTCCCGGAGGAACCCTTTTCATGATACGGCCTGTTGAATCCTTCGGATCAGAAATCATTGTTCCGTTTTTTTCATCCTTCCAGCGCATTGTAAGTATGACTCCGTTCCCATCAATATCATCAGGGGCGTCCTCATCCATAAGGCCATCACCGTCATTGTCATCAGGTCTGACTGTACTCCGGTTGCTTTGTGCTGTATTCAGGTACAGGTTATTGCCGTCGGGATTGTTCATCGGCCTCAGGTAAATGGCATTTTTATCAATCAGAGCTGTTATATCCGGGTCGCTCCCATAATTTTCTATAAGGTATTTTGCCATCCAGAGAACTGTTTCAGTTGCAGTCACTTCACCACTGTGTCGTCCTCCTTCCAAAAAGGCTGCGG
>Ga0208980_10001231_pt1 | contig 15351 bp, 18 predicted proteins | sample WetSurMetagenome_3_FD_187993 | JGI IMG/M metagenome (GOLD analysis project Ga0208980, IMG submission 187993) | Wetland microbial communities from Twitchell Island in the Sacramento Delta, sample from surface sediment Aug2011 Site A1 Bulk (version 2) | ecosystem: Environmental > Aquatic > Marine... | reverse complement strand
TGCCGCGTGTACTCATGTTAAAAGCGGCTCGCCTTGCTTCGCCTTGCCAAGACTTATTGGCTCGCTTTGCTTCGCCTTTTAAATTGCCCCCCATGCGGGTGGCGGCGGCAAAATACTATGCCCTCCGTTCCGTCCTACGGCAAGGGTTCGCTACGCCGCTCCTACGTCGCGCCCTTGCCTCCGTCCTCCACTTCGGGCGGCGTATTTTTTTATGCCGCCGCCCCTCCGCTTGGGGGGTGGTGCTTCGCTTGCTGTCCCTGCCCGTCCCTGTTGCGCGGCTTCCTGCCGCGCCTTCCGCCGCGTCCTGCGGCGGTTGGTTGGTGTCGTGGTGTCGGCTTTGTTTGTTTTGTTTTTCGTTTTTGGGGGTGTGTCGTGGTTTCTGTTCCTGTTGTGTTTCGTGCGCGTCTTTTCGCTGGCTTCTGGTTTCGTTCTGTCGTTGGTTCGGCTTTGTCTGCTGGTGCGGTTTCGTGGTCTGTCGGTTCGTCTTCTCGTTCGTTCTCTGGTTCGGTTGTTCGCGCTTCGTTTTCGTCTTCTGCTGCGGCGGGTGCTTTTGCGTGTTGTTGGGCGCGGCGTTGTCGGGTGTCGTGTTGTGTTCGTTCGGTCGGCGGCTTGTGGGTTGTGTCCGTGCCTTGCTTGTGCGTTCGTTCTTTGTTGTCCGTTCCTTTCGTGGTGCGCTAGTCGTGGCTTTCGTTGTTGTCGGGGGGCGTTTTTGGCGTTCCCCGTTCGGGGTTTTTTGGCGGTGGTCTCGTTGGTGTCGTGTGTCCGCGCCCGTTGTTGGTGGTGGTCTTCGCGCTTCTCGTGCCGCGTGTTTTCGTGCCGTTGTTTTTTCCGTTGGTTCTCGCCGTTGTTTTGTTTCGCCTTTCGTTTGGTCTCGTGCGCCGTTGTTTGTGCGTGGCGTGTTGCTTGCGTGGTGGGGTTTGTTCTGGGTGGCGCGTTTCCCCTTGTTTTGGTCTGTGTTGTTTCTTGGTGTTTTCGGGGTGGTGTCGTGGTTGGTGTCGTAGCGGTTGCGGGTTCTCGTTCTTTGTCTTCTTCGTTCGCGCCTTTGGTTGCGTCCGTTGTTCGTTCGGTTGTTGGTTCTGGTCGTGTTGTTGCCGTTGGTTGTTGTGTTGGCGCGGATTCGGCTGTTTTGGGTTCGGGTGTTCCTGCTTCTTCTGTTCTCTGCTTTGCCGCGTTCGGTCGTGGCGGTGTGGGTTCGTGTTCGTTGTCGGCTGTGTCTGCCGTGTCCGCGTTCGCGGCGGCGGGTGGTTCTGTTTCGTGGTGGTCTGGTGGTGGTTCGTCCGTTGCTTTGCCTGCCCGTCTTTCGGCGCGTACTGCTGCGGTCGTTGGTGCGGCTTCCGTGTCGTGCGTGGTGTTCTTCTCTTCCCCGTCTTCTCGTGGTTCGTTGCTTGCCGCGTCTTTGGCGGTCGGTCGTGGCTTGCCCGTGTTCGCGTTCCCTTGTGGCTTTTCTGGTTCTGCTTTGCCCTCGTTGGGTTGCGGTTCGTGGGTTGCGGTCGGTGGTTCTGGTGTGTGGTCTGGTGCGTGGCGTTGGTCTTCTTCTTGTTTTTATGTTTTTGATTAAAAAACAATAACTTATTGATATTTTTTATACATTTATGTATAATTTTACTCAGAAAGGAAGCAATAAAAGACACTTTAGGCGGTCTGTTTGGTGTCTCTAAATATGAAAAAACCGCAAGGCTTAAAAGGTGCGCGACTTTTAAGCCTATGCTCTTTAACAATTCGGATTTGCAATTTTTGCGGTTAGTTCGTGGACGTAACCACGCGCAGAAATTGGAACTTTTAACTTAACTTTTGGAGGTTTTATGAAACTGAAAATTTACAGACGGTGTTTCGTCTTAATTAAAAAAATGGCGGGTGAAAATTGCCCTTTCGACATTATCAGTTATTCGGTGGCGTATGAGTTTGGGCTAGGTTTTCGCACTGCTGACAAATTAACCAAGTTTGTTATGGAGGGATTATGAAACAGTTATCTAGTGGTTGCTGGGTGAAAATCGGCGAATTTAGCGGCACAGCTCTTTATTCGTTCGACAAAAATTCTTGGTATTCAACCGAAGAAAAAGCCCGTGAAGTTTTCGAGACCAAGCAAGCAATAACAAACCGTCAAAGTGCTACCAACACCCAAGCGGCTTAATTTAGTTCTTTCTTTTACCGTCCCCGTGCTACCAACGCGGGGACACAACGGAGCATCTATCATGTGTAAAGCAAATTTTAAAAATATCAGGGTTTCTGCTGTTTATGTTGGCGATGAAGCCGCGCCCTTTATGCCCAACAACTACAACAACCACCGCGTAAGCGTGTACAACGCCAGAAACGGCAAACGTACCAGCTTTAAATTCTGGGCTTCGATTATGAATCCTGAACTAAGAACACGCTATGAAGTTTTAAACGCTCTTTATTGTTTCGTTTCCGATGCTGTGAGCGGTCTTGATTCATTCGAGGATTTTTGTAGCAATTTTGGTTATGACACAGACAGCCGAGAAGCTGAAAAAACATGGAAAACCTGCAAACGCTCAACTGATAAAGCCTTGCGAGTTTTGGGCGTATCACGCTCAGGGCTTTACGACTTCCTAAACGATTTAAGCGAAATAGCCGCTTAAAAACAAAAAACCGCTTGAGTGCTACCAACACCCAAGCGGCTTAATTTAGTTCTTTCTTTTACCGTTCCCGCGCTACCAACGCGGGGACACAACGGAGTATTTATCATGAATGCTAGAGTTAAAAAAGTCAACGACGACACCCAAAACGCAGTTGTACCCATTACACCTGCACCCGTGCAATTAGGCACACTACAAGCTACAAACCCCGCCGCACTTGTACAAGGCGCGGCAGAAATGGCGAAAGAATTAGCCGCAGTTATTGACACTCAAAAGCTGTTCACAGTAATTAAAAACAAACGCTTTGTGAATGTCGAAGGCTGGACAACTTTAGCCACCATGTTAGGTGTGACAGCTAGAGAAGTCGAAACTATTGAACAAGACGGCGTGTATATCGCTACCGTTGAATTGGTAAGAATGTCGGATGGCGCGTGTATCAGCCGCGCATCGGCAGAATGTGGCGCACCTGATGAACTGGACAAATACGGCAAGCCTATTTGGTCAACACGCCCAAAATATGCCCGTAGGTCAATGGCTCAAACCAGAGCAACTGGTAAAGCGTGTCGTTTAGCCTTTAGCTGGATTATGTCCTTAGCAGGTTATGAAGTGACACCCGCCGAAGAAATGACACCACTAGCAGAAGCTGAACAAGAGCGCACAGAATCCGCACGGATTAACAAAGCTCAACACAGAATGTTAGAAGCAAAAATCAACGAGTATGGGCTAGACCGTGAACGGGTGAAAGCGTGGGTTTTAGCGGCTTGGCAAGTTGAACACTTGAACGACTTGAACGCATCACAGCTTAACAAACTGTTGCCACGTCTTGAAGAATGGGCGGCGCGTGAATATGCGAAATCCGCACAAAATTACGCGGAAGAATCAGAACAGTTTGAAGAGCCTATCACTTGGGCTAATTATCGCGGTTGAGGTGCATCATGATTACTCAAGAGCAACTCAACGCAAGAAGAACAGCCGCTAATTACATTGATAATAGCACTGAGTACGCGGCAGAAATGGCGGAAATTAGACGACTACAAGAGATTTTAACGCCTCGTGTTGTTGTTCCAAGACCGCAAACAGTAACAATTCCAAAAGACAGCCGTTATTTACAACAAGGTGAATCAATCACTGACCTTTTGAAGCGTCAAAGTAAAGAGAAGCTGGAAAAAGAGCTAGTCGGGAAAAGAAGACCTGACGTTATAGCGTTTTTGGAAAAGATGATTGCAGGATAGCCAACACAGCGCAAGGACGCGCTTTTTCATGGGCAAAAAAATGAGCAAAAGAACTGATAGATTAAGTAGAAATAGAGCCATTGCCGCCTTAAACCTAAAAAATAAAGGCATGACAAACACGGAAATTGCAAAACAAATGGGCGTTGATACTAAAAAAGTATCTGACATGATAAAGCGAGGAGAACGACTAATAGCTGATTAAGTAGCTATACGGAAAACCCTGCAAAAAACACAACCTGAAAGCCGCTTAAATCGTGGCTTTCATTTTCAACTTTTACCCATACGTTAAAGAACTCTTTAGCGTATAGCTGGAGATATGAACATGATTGAAAATTCTGTATTAGAAACAATGATTGAGCTAGGCGGGAAATTTGAAAAACGCCTTGCTGAACTTTACTACTGCGCTGATTCTGAAAATTCAGCAAAACTAGAAACTGCATTCAGCGACATTTTTAACCGTTACAAAAATTTAGCCATTATCGAAATCAGCGAAGAAATGTTTGATGGTGATTTATGAAACGCACCGCAATCTATTTAAGAGTATCTACGGGTGAACAAACAACCGAAAACCAACGGCGCGAACTTGAACAAACCGCAACCCGTGCAGGTTGGCAAATCGTAGAGATTTACGAAGATTTAGGAATCTCAGGTGCAAAAGGGCGTGATAAACGCCCCGCTTTTGACCGACTGTTAAAAGATGCTGCAAAGCGAAAATTTGATGTTGTTGCGGCGTGGAGTGTTGACCGTTTAGGACGTAGTTTGCAGGATTTAGTTAGCTTCTTATCAGATATTCACGGATATGGGATTGATTTATACCTATACCAACAAGGCATAGACACAACAACGCCAGCAGGTAAGGCGATGTTTCAAATGTTGGGAGTTTTCGCAGAGTTCGAGCGTTCTATGATTCGTGACAGAGTTAATGCAGGACTTGCTAGAGCTAAATCAAAAGGCATAACACTTGGCAGACCAACAACAAATAGGGAAAAAGAAAGATTGATAATCGAGACATTAAAAAGCGGTACTGGAATACTCAAGACCGCTCAAATTCACGGCGTTGGTACTTCGGTTGTTCAACGCATTAAGGCAGAAATGAGGTAATTACGAAATGATGACAAACCAAGAACGCAATAAATTAAGCGATGTATTTCAATCACTGCCGATTTCAGAATCATTTGAACAATGGTTATTATCATTAAATCGCAAAGATAAAGCCGATTATAGAAATTGGTTTGATAAATGGTTTTATTCGCTCCACTGCGAATATATTGCTGACGACATCCCATTTTAGGAATTAAACATGACAATCGGGCAAATCGTAAAGAAGAAACGCGAAGCTAAACGCTGGAATCAACAAGAACTAGCGGATAAATCAGACGTGACACAAGCAACAATTAGCAGGTTAGAAGCTGGAGTTTTTGACCCAAAGATAAGCACGTTGCGAAGTTTGGCGGCGGCTCTTGGTTGCCTTGTCGTTGATCTGTTACCAGACAACGACAAGAAAAAATCACGCACTAATTCTGCTCTCCAAATCACGCCAGAAGTCAACCATTGACACATTCAGGGCGGTGCAAATCGCCCTCACTTCAAACACATCAATTCTTCTCTCTCCCCTCTCGACTTTGCTTATCTGTGTTTTATGCCAACCTAAGCTATCACTAAGCAAATCCGCTAAATCATCTTGCGACAAACCCGCACGTTCTCTAAGTTCCCTTAATAGTCCACACATAACCCTGTATTCTGATTTGTATATTGTTTTCATACAGAAATGTATAACGCCTATTGCATATATACCCAAAATAGCTACATTTTTATTCATCAAAAATGTATAATTGATGTGTCATTATTTAACTTTTGATGGTGAAAAATGGAAACTATAAACACAAAACAACTGGCAGCACTAATCAACGCAGGTGCTATTAAGTCAGTATCAGTTAAGGGCGTTGACGGCGGTTTTTTGATAACCGTTGATAACAAGCTCATCGAGAAACAACGCGGCAATGCGCGTATTTTTCGCAAGTTACAAGCGGCGGCAACGTATTTAAAACACAACGGAATAGGCACGTTTTCTGTTGATGTTTCAAGTTGGTGTCCAGAACAAAATCCTCTTAAATCTTAGGAGGGTTTATGTCAGTCACTAAATTAAAAACAGAAGTTAAAAAGATAGATTTCGATACAGCCTTACAAACAACATCATTTCCTCACGTTGTCGAAACAAGGCAAGGATTACGGAAACTGGCAACAATAGCTAATTTAAAACATTTGTTCAGTAGTTACGGCATAACAGTCAGTTACGATGAAATGCTAAAAGAGCAAGTCATGATATTAGGAAATAACTATGACAATGCACACAGCGATTTAGTAGCAAATTCAAATCTAGCACACCTACAGTCACTATTAGCCCTTAATGGTCTAGCTGTAAGTTGTATGAATATGTTGCCCGCCATCTTTGCTCAATACACAAAAAACCCAATCATTGACTGGATTAAATCAAAAAAATGGGATGGTTACACAAGAATAGCCGACCTTGCAAACACGCTAAAAGTTGAAGAATCGGAAGAAGAATATCGTTTTTTAGCCTTGAAAACTTGGTTGATTCAGTGTGTTGCCGCCGCCGATGGAGCGCGACACACACCACGCAAGGACGCAATAGCCAAGTTTGAGCTTGTTTTTATTCTTCAGGGCGGACAGGGAGCGCGTAAAACAAGCTGGTTTGGCAAATTGCTACCTAAACATCTAAGCCAGTACATGATTGATGGTGTCCATCTTGATCCTGCGGATAAAGACAGCGTTAAACAAGCTACATCTTGTTGGATTTGCGAACTTGGCGAATTAGACAGCACATTTAAACGTGCAGATATTTCACGCCTTAAAGCGTTTCTATCAAAAAAGACCGACACGCTACGCCTACCCTATGACCGCGCAACCTCGCAACTTGGACGGCGTACTAGCTTTGGCGGTTCTGTTAATCCTGAACAATTTTTGAGTGACAACACAGGCTCACGGCGTTTTTTGCCTGTGCAAATTATTAGCTGTGACAGCCTACATAACATTGATATGCAACAACTCTGGGCGCAGGTATGGGATATGTACATAAAAGGTGAACAGTGGTGGTGCAGTGAAGAATTAGAAGAAATGCTCAAGACTAGACATGAGCGGCACTCTGAGACAGTGCCACTCAATGAACTAATAGCGGAAATCTTCGATATTGAAAAAGTAGAAAAAGGCTTTGACCATCGACATTACACAGCTACGCGCATTTTAACAGATTGTGGGATTAAAGAACCTAAACCAAGTCAAGCCAATATGGTTAATTCATACCTTAAAAAATGTGGTTTTAAACAGGTTCAGAATGGTGGGGTGCGCGGATATTGGCTTGAAAAACGCCCGTTCATGCAAGCTCCCTAATAATTATTTTTGAAAAAGTTAAATTTGCTTGCTTCCTTGCTTCTTTTCAACAATAGCGCGGCTTTAAGGCTTATTAACCTGCTTCTATCCTGCTTCTATCCTGCTTCTATCCTGCTTCTTTTAAAGTAAAACAAATAGGGAAAAAAGAAGATTTAAAAGAAGCAAGAAGCAAGCAGGTTAAAGCAAGAATGAAGCAAGTAAAAACCGCTACAACCCGCGTCAATTCTGAAAAGAAGCAGAGAAGCAGGTATTTTTGAAGTTTTAAAAAAAAAAACTAAAAAAACATGGTGCAAACATGAATAAACAGGTGGATTTAAAGCGACTTAGAGAACTAGACCTCCAGTGTTTATGCGGCTTACAGGGATTTAAGCAAGATGCAAACGATAAGAAGCAATACAAAAAAGAGGGCTACAGAATCACAATAAATGGTTTTGCATGGTACGACCATGAAGCAGGTCTAGGAGGCGGTGGTGCAATCAACTTAATCATGCACCTAATGAACTGTACTTTTAACAATGCAGTCGAGTATTTAGCATCACAAGATTTAAGCGCGGTTACATTTACCAAGACCGAACCAAGCCAAAAGCAAGCAAGCGGCAATAGCTATGTTCCTGTACGCTTTGATGAAAATTTACCTCACGTCATCAACTACCTAACGCAACAACGCGGCATCAATCCTAAGTTGGTTCAGTGGTGCATTGATAAAGGCAAAATCTATGCTGATGGTTTTAAGAATGCGGTGTTTATGTATGGCTCAGGCGGTTGCGAACTACGCGGAACAAATCAAAAGAAATGGAGAGCTGGACGCGGCAAGTTAATTGCGCCGTTCTTACTGCCAAGCAGTAAGCAAGCAAATGGCGTTATTGCCATCGTTGAGAACGCTATTGATGCTCTCAGTTATCGCCAAATACACAACGGTCAAGCGGTCGCATCAATCGGTGGTAATGCCAATAAAACAATAATGGCGGTATTGGTTGAACTGGCTAAAACAAACAGCCTTGAGATAATCAGCGCATTCGATAATGACGAAGGCGGCGAAACCGCACACACAGCATTATTGAAGATTGCCGAAGGATACGGCATGGATAACAGAATTTGCAGGGTTAAACCAACCTGTAAAGACTGGAACGATGATCTTACAGAAATGGATAATTCAGAAATTGGAATTTAACGTACACTAAGAGAATTATACAAAACCGAATGGAAATCATAACAGTTATAACTTTTTGATAGTCCATGTTACACCATGAGAAACAATGTTATGACATTCGTTACCATTTCAGAAGCAGCAAAATTAGCCGATAAATCAACACAGACAATATACAGACATATCAAGTCTGGCAAGCTATCACGAGAATCTAACGGTACGATTCAAACCGCCGAACTAATCAGAGTTTATGGTGAATTAAAACCTATTGAGAATCATGCACCAACACCAAGTTATAACATAATTCAACATAATGAGATTGATGTTATAACACTGTTAAAACAACAAATTGACAAACTAGAAAGCGATTTACAGGCATTAAAATCTGAAAGTTTAGAACGTGAAAGGCAAGGCATAGAACGCGAAAAGCGGTTAATGGCATTGTTGGAAAATAAGCAGGAAACAAAATCTCAGGGCAGTTTATTTGATAGATTGTTTAAAAAATGAACCTAAATCTTCTCTTTTCCCCATTAGATATATAGATAGTCATATTAAAACAGGCGTGTAAAATATCATCATAAGCTAACTAAACCCGCTATTAGTGGGTTTTTTTATAACTGGAAAATTAAAACTGATGATAGCTATTCACGCCTTACTTGAAGAATTTAGACAAACCGCCACTGACTCCCGCAATTTAGGTGATAAATTTGAACGTCTGATTGCTAACTATCTAATTACTGACCCGACTTATTCAGATAGATACACTAAAGAGACAGTTTGGCTATGGAGTGAATGGCAGCATCGTTGGGGTAATGATAAAGGTATTGATTTAGTAGCAAGGGATGTGAATACAGGTGAATATTGTGCGATTCAGTGCAAATTTTATGACCCGAACAGCACTATCAGTCAAAGTGACATAGCCTCATTTTTTACTCAATTAGGTAAAAAATTTTCAGATAATGAAGGTGAAAAAACCTTTTCCAGTGGCTTGATTATTTCAACAACTAACAACTGGACAGATACAGCTAATCAAGATTTATTGAATCAACAAATTCCTATTACACGCTTAACACTTGCTGATTTAGAGAATAGTCCTATTGATTGGGAACAATTTAGCTTAAATCGTCCGCAAGATATAAAACTAAAACCCAAGAAAAAATTAAAAGACCATCAGCAAGATGCTTTAAACAGTGTCAAAGTTGGTTTTGAAGCTGTTGATAGAGGCAAGCTGATTATGGCTTGCGGTACTGGTAAAACTTTTACTTCACTGAAAATTGCCGAAGATATTACGCCACAGAACTCTGCTATTTTATTCTTAGCACCGTCTATATCCTTAGTTTCTCAAACATTGAGAGAATGGACTGCCCAAGCTGATTTAATCTTTCATTCATTCGTTGTTTGTTCAGATAGCCAAGTGGGGAAAGATGAAGAGGACATAAAAACCTGCGATTTAGCCTATCCACCAACTACCGATTCTATAAAGCTAAAAAATGCTTTTGACGTGTTATCAAAACAAAAACGCACAGTCATATTTTCTACTTATCAATCTATACAAGTTATTGCTGATGCTCAAAAACAAGGCTTGCCTGAATTTGACTTAATTATTTGCGATGAAGCCCATCGAACAACTGGTATTGAAATTGAAAATAAAGAAGCCTCGAATTTTATTAAAGTTCACAATCAAAACGTCATAAAAGGCAAAAAACGCTTATACATGACCGCAACACCGCGTATTTTTGGTGATAGTTCAAAAGCAAAAGCAGACGAAAAAAATGCCATTTTATATTCGATGGATGACAAACAAACATTTGGTGAAGAGTTTTATCGTTTAGGTTTTGGTAAAGCGGTAGATATAGACCAACTTACTGAATACAAAGTGTTAATCGTTACAGTCAGGCAAGATTTAATGGCGAAAATTGCCAATGATTACAATGCTTTTCACATTGAAGGCAAGAAAGGTAAAAAAGCCATAGATACCAAGTTTGCCACCAAAATTATTGGCAGTTGGAAAGGATTATCCAAGTTAGGCTTAATGGAAATTGACGAATCAGGACAACAAACAGCATTAGATACTGATTTATCGCATATGCGTAGAGCGGTAGCTTTTTCTAAATCTATTAAAGATTCCAAAGAAACAAAAGAAATTTTTGCTGATATAGTCAAACTGCATCCAAAAGTACCAGATGGCACAATGATTGAATGTTGTTTAGATCATGTTGATGGCACTATGAATGCTCTAAAGCGGCAAAACCTTTTAAACTGGTTAAAACAAGAACCCGAACCTAACCAGTGTCGCATATTATCTAATGCCCGTTGTTTATCCGAAGGTGTAGATGTTCCAGCTTTAGATGCCGTTATTTTCTTTGATACCAGAGAATCTATCGTTGACATAGTGCAATCGGTAGGGCGTGTTATGCGTAAATCAGAAGGTAAAAACTACGGTTACATTATTTTGCCTGTTGCCATTCCATCCGAAAAAGTCGAAAACTACAATGCTTATATAGACAGTGACCCGCAATTTAAAGGAATATGGAAAGTCATTAAAGCCTTGCGAGCGCATGATGAATCGTTAGTTGATGAAGCTGTTTTTAGACAAAAAATTAACATCATTGATGGTGGTACAAGCGGCGGTGGTGATGGTGGTGGTACAACCATTGATATACCAATGGACTTTCCCGACATACCGATTGATGAACTTGCCAATGCTGTTTATGCCGCAATTCCTAAAAAATTGGGTGATAGAGAATACTGGGCAGAGTGGGCAAAAAGTGTAGCTGTTATTGCCATACGTCTAACTGAACGTATAAAAAGCCTGTTACAGCATGAGCAAGCTAGAGAATCTTTTGACCGTTTTTTAACCAGTCTTAGAATTAGCCTTAATCCGTCTATTGGTGAAGATGAGGCTATTGAAATGTTAGTACAGCACACCATTACCCGCCCTATCTTTGATGCTTTGTTTAAGGATTATTCCTTTTCTGAATATAACCCCGTATCGCAAGCAATGCAGACAATTCTGGAAGTGATTGACAGTCATGCAGTAGATAGCGAGATTGAAGAGTTAGAGAAGTTTTACCTGAATATTAGGGAAAGAATTAGCGTTGCTAAAAGTGACAAGTCCCGCCAAGACATTATCAGAAATTTGTACGATACCTTTTTTAAAACAGCATTTCCGCGTATGTCAGAACGCTTAGGGATTGTTTATACGCCTGTTGAAGTGGTTGATTTTATTATTCACAGTGCTAATGCCGCCTTGCAAAACGAATTTAATCAGTCTTTAGGTGATGACAATATTCACATCATAGACCCGTTTACTGGTACAGGAACATTTATTACCCGTTTATTGCAAAGCGGTTTAATTAAACCTGAACAATTAGCGCATAAATATAAAAATGAAATTCATGCTAACGAGATTGTGTTATTGGCTTATTACATTGCTACTATCAATATTGAAGCTGTTTATCATGAAATAATGGGCGGTGATTATTTACCATTTAACGGTATTGTTTTAACTGATACATTCCAATTAGCTGAACCTAAAAAAGATTTAACTTATCAGCATGAAATGAATGAAAGTTTAGGAAAAAATAGCGAACGCGCAAATAAACAAAAACAAAAAGATATTACTGTGATTATTGGTAATCCCCCTTATTCAGCAGGGCAAACCAGCGAAAACGATAATAACCAAAATCAAAAATATGAGAATTTAGATAATAGAATTAGGGAAACTTACGCGGAATATTCAACTGGCACAAATAAAAACAGTCTTTATGATTCTTATATTCGTGCTATTCGTTGGGCTTCTGACAGAATAAGAGACAGAGGCATTTTGTGCTATGTCAGCAATGGTTCATTTATTGATAACAATGCAATGGACGGCTTAAGAAAATGCTTGATGGATGAACACGCTAAAATTTATTGTTTTAATTTACGCGGCAATGCCAGAACATCAGGCGAACAGCGCAGAATGGAGAAAGGTAACGTATTTGGTGAGGGAACACGCACTCCTGTAGCAATTACCTTGTTAATCAAAAATCCGCAACATCAAGGTGGTTGTGAGTTGTTTTATCAAGATATTGGCGATTATTTAGACCGTGAGGAAAAACTAAAAATTATCAGTCATTTCAAAAGTATTAGCGGTATTCAATGGCAAAAACTAACACCCAATGATAGCCATGATTGGATTAACCAACGCAATGCAGAATTTGAAAGTTTTATTGCAATGGGTAATAAAGAAACTGGAAATACTGAGAAAACTATTTTTGATATTTATTCAGGTGGTATAAAAACAAGTCGTGATAATTGGTGCTATAACTTTTCTAAAGAAAGCCTTGTTAATAATATGACAAGTATGATTGAATTTTATAATTCTCAAATGTCAAATTATGAAAATTTATCGAATGAAAAACGCCCAGCAGTTGAAAATTTTATTAGTTTTGATACTAAAAAAATTAGTTGGTCAAGAGGATTAAGAAACGATTTAAGCCGTTTTAAAAAAAGAGAGTTTAATAAACATTTAACTGTTAAAGGAATGTATAGACCATTTTGTAAGCAATGGGCATATTTTGATAAATACTTTAATGATATGGTTTATCAAATGCCTAAAATTTTTCCAAATGAATTATTGGATAATTTAGTAATTTATATTAGTGGAATTGGCGCGGGTGGAAAAGAATCATCGGCGTTGATAATGGATTCATTACCCGATTTAAATTTGCAACATTCAGGTGGTCAAGGCTTCCCCCTCTACACCTACGAATTAACCCAAACCACCGACAATGACAACACAACAAGCGGATTAAAACCACAAGCTGATATGTTTGGCGATGCAACGGGCGATATATTTGAAACCCTAGCCGAACAACTCAAAAAACCGCATTATCAGAAAAAAGAAAACATCACCGATGACATCTTAACTGACTTCAAAAACCACTATAACGACACAAAAATCAGCAAACAAGACATTTTTTATTATGTCTATGGCGTTTTACATTCGCCCGAATACAAACAACGCTTTGCATCGGATTTAAAGAAAATGTTACCGCGCATTCCATTTGCTCAAGATTTTTGGGTATTTAGCCAAGCAGGGCGTGAATTAGCTCACTGGCATTTAAACTACGAAGCGATCGAACCGTACCCATTACAGGAAACCAGCACCCGTTTAGAAACCGATGCAGACCATTACCAAGTGCAGAAAATGCAATTTGCTAAGAATGCCAAGCAAGTTGATAAATCCACGATTTTCTATAACGGGCATATCACCTTATCAGGCATTCCATTAGAGGCTTACGATTACATAGTCAATGGTAAATCAGCGATTGAGTGGATTATGGAACGCTACGCAGTAACCACAGACAAAGATAGTGGTATCAAAAACGACCCGAACGATTGGAGCGAAAACCCACGTTATATTTTGGACTTGGTTAAACGTATCGTAAGAGTAAGTATTGAGACGGTGCAGATTGTGAAGGCATTACCAGCCTTGAATGAGCATATCAAATAACTAATGGTAATGTGCTGAAATATAGCGAATTTTGAAATATGCCCTAGTAACGTATCGAACACTACTAGGGCGGCTATCTCCTACGCTTCAGGCAGGATATAGACAGTTTTCGCTTTCAGTGACGTATCGAACACCACCCAAAAGCTAAACCTAACTTTACCTATCACATCTAGCAATAAATAAAAGCTGTGTTTATGTTAGCACGGCATTTTTAGTGGTGCTAGTTTAATTTAATACGAAAGGACGTAATCATGATTTTACAAAACAGTTCATACAATTTAGTGTTTATCTTAACGAGCCTTTTACTTTTGCCGTTTGCTAGTAACGCAGCAAATCAACCATGTTCAGGTAAGAAAGGCGGTATAGACCATTGCAACGGTTCTCAATTTGTTTGTAAAGATGGAACTGTCAGTAAATCACAAAGAAATTGTGCGGCAGAGTTTGGCGGCGCAAGTAAACCAAGCGCGACACCAGCGAAGCAGATCGCCAGCGAGAACACACCAACACCAAGTGCAGCAACCAACAACACACCAGTTCAAAAATCTGGCAACATCCTAAAGCTAGATTATGAAGGTTTTACAGTGTGGCTTGATTGCAATAAACGTGGCGCAGTCAAATTTCAATACAATGCCCAGCGTGATACAGGCAATCAACCACGCGCTGAAAGTTTTGAACTTGACCCGAATGTACCCAAGGAATGCCAACAGACAACAGCAAAGGCTTACGGCAATAAATACGACAGGGGGCATCAAGTCCCCGCGAATCATCTTGATGCTTCGGCAGTTGCAATCAAACAGTCTAATTTTATGACCAACATCTTACCTCAAGCCGCGAATATGAATCGTGGCGCGTGGTTACAAACTGAGGAAATTGTCGAATGTTACCGTGACATTGACGAATTGCTTGTTATCGGTGGTGTAATTTGGGGCAATAACACGGCGGATGATTATTTTCTGCAATCGCACGGCGTAGCAACACCCGATGCTTTTTGGAAAGTCATTATTCGTGGTAAAGGACAAGATGAGAGAGCTATTGCGTGGATAGTACCGAATACACAAGATGCTACCCGTAAAAAATTAGACAGCTATCTTGTTACAGTTGATGAAATTGAACGGGTAACAGGTGAGAAAATACCAGTTGCGGATTACGCGAAACACGATAAACCAAGTGAATCTTGGTTGATACCTAAAGGTTGTAATAAGGGGTAATTCATTAATGGGGTTTGTATACCAGTTTCCTTAACAAAGTGTCTTCAAGTTGAATGGGTATATTCTGTTGACTCCATATCTTTCATGCGTCAGAATCTGCAATCGGTTCTGACTGTAGGTTACGCGAATGATTTCAGTGTATCTATAGCAGTGAGCGCATCTTATTGGGGGACGGTAAGGATTCCTTCGTAAATGAGTAATATCTTAGTCGAATCAGCTTCAGTCAAAAAAAGCAGACAGATATTAACACTTTGTAAGGTTA
>Ga0208980_10001229_pt1 | contig 15363 bp, 9 predicted proteins | sample WetSurMetagenome_3_FD_187993 | JGI IMG/M metagenome (GOLD analysis project Ga0208980, IMG submission 187993) | Wetland microbial communities from Twitchell Island in the Sacramento Delta, sample from surface sediment Aug2011 Site A1 Bulk (version 2) | ecosystem: Environmental > Aquatic > Marine... | reverse complement strand
TCATGCAGGTCCGCTGTGGGATTTTGATTTGTGTTACGGTAATGAGGATTATACTGATTTTAACCTGCAGACCGATACCTGGCTCTACACAAAATATCCAGATGAATATGGAGGAAGAATGCATTGGTGGGCAAGAATGATGGAGGACTTTGGCTACCGCAGCATGTTTATATCACGTTGGAAAGAGCTTAGAAGCGGAGCTTTCCATACCGACTCGATAATGACTTATCTTGATAGTACAATTAGTTACCTGGGAGAAGCAATTGATAACAATTTTACCCGATGGCCAATCCTTGGAGAATATGTATGGCCAAATTATTTTATCGGAGAGACTTATGATGATGAGATTAATTATCTGAAAAGTTGGATCACAGACAGGGTAAACTGGATTGATGCAAATATAATGGTTGCTGAAGGTGTGTCGGAGAATCCATCAAAGAACGATATTCTGGTATTTCCCAATCCTGTCAGCGACAAAATGAATTTGTATTTTTATCTTTCTTATTCCGGCTTGTTAAAAATTGAAATATTTAATCTATTGGGACAAAAAGTATTTTTTGAGGAATTATTACCTGAAACCCAGGGCTATCAATATTTTAGCATAGATATTCAAAACCTTGCATCAGGATATTATGTGCTTCAGGTTTTACAGGGTAGTAAGCAGATTGGCCGTGAGAAGATACTGGTTGCGCATTAAGAATGGATTTATTTTTACTTAAAAGGCTTATACAATCTAACCAACTTAAATAATGAAAAAAAAGAGAATTATTTATGGCTTTGGGATACTCCTGGTTATAGGGTTAATTTCATCAGGTGTATATCTGAATTCGTTGCTTCCCATTATTACAGGCTATGCAGCAAAAAACCTTTGTTCCAATATTTTCGTTTCAGGAAGAGAGGCTGATGATATTGAGGCTATCGATCTTAATTTTTCTTTTATTAAGTTTACAAGGAACAGGGTGGATTATAAAGACAGTAGTGTAACCAGCAGATTTTTATGGGGTAAATCAAAAGCAATTTTCAGGGAAGGATTTGGCGCCACGCTTATAAGAGATGTTCCTGAAGAGGTCCTTCGCAATGCAGTTTACCCTGTCGATACAAATCCAGGCTATGTCCAGGACACAGCCTGCTGGCCACTTGGTGACCGAGTTCCTGATTCAATTTCTACAGGTATAGACAAGGCTGCTATCGGGGAAATAACAAGTAAATTAATTAATGATAACGGATACAATGGCGATGCTTTTGCCTTTTTAGTTCTTCATAAAGGAATCCCCGTCGCCGAAGCTTACAAACCTCAATTTTCTCGGAATACTCGATTCCTCAGCTGGTCGGTTGCTAAAAGCTTTACCAATGGACTTGCAGGTGTTTTAGTAAAGATGGGAAAATTAGATATTTCACAACCGGCAAAAGTTGAAGAATGGAAAGGAGATGATAGGAGCAAGATAACAATTAATGATCTTATGCAGATGCAGAGCGGTCTGAAATGGAACGAAGATTATGGAAGCAGGTCCGATGTAAACCTTATGCTTTTCAATGAAGGCGATATGAGTAAGTATGCTATTGACAGGCCATTGAAATTTCCTGCTGGGACTCACTGGTATTACTCCAGTGGCAGCGGTAATATTTTAAGCTATCTTTTCCGGAAAGAGTTTGATAGTGATACATCATTTTATGCATTTGTCCAGGACCAGTTTCTTGAACAGATAGGCATAACTGATGCAATATTTGAAACTGATCCTTCAGGCGATTTTATAGGCAGCTCATACATATATGCCACAGCAAGAGATTATGCAAGGTTTGCATTGCTGTTTCAAAATAATGGTGTATTTAATGGTAAAAGAATTCTGCCTGAAGGCTGGGTTAATTATACAAGAACTCCTGCATCAGATAGCAAGGGAGCATATGGAGCACTTTTCTGGTTAAACAGGGGAGGGGAATATCCATCTGCACCTGAAGAAATGTACTCCTGTCAGGGTCATGATGGTCAGATGATCTTCATTCTGCCTTCAAATGATCTGATAGTTGTCATCCTTGGCTTTTCCCACAAACCTGAACATGAGATGGATTTTGACAGACTTCTGAAAGATATCCTGGGAACTTTACGATAGAAAAAGAACTACGCACTAATGCTGTAATCACCGTACGAAACTGACAAAATTGCTTACTGATGCAATTCCAGAATATTCAGTTCGTGCTATATTATTATTAATGACGACGTCAGCTTTGGCCAGCATTTTCAATTCTTTAGGATTGCCTGATAAACGGTTTATGAGCAAAGAAAAGAGTTTCCCAAAAAAATCAACATTGTTAACCATCTCATTGATTATTACTTCCGAATGGTCATGCATATTAACCGAAACCTGATATTCATTATTTCTTGCGGTCACAACAATATTGTCAGGATACTTAACTGATGACAGGTGGGATACTTTTTCTTTGATAATATGGTATTCAATATCTGAAAATTGGATAACTCTCTTATCATGAAGGAGAAATAACCTGGAATCAGATTTCCGTGATTTGTTTAATATGAAAGAATAGGCCAGGTCTACTTCTTTGTCGTGAAGACGGCTCCACAGCAAACCATTTATGCCCAGTTGAATCTTTTTAGATTTTACCAGATCAATGTTTCCCTGCGAATTAACGAATTCTGCACTGGTATTAGGTGTAATGAAACTTCCTTTTACAACGCTTTCAAAATCAAATGAATTCCATACTACTGGATTATTTTGCGTATTTATTTTTCCCAGAACGTTCAAAGGATTTGAAGTTTGTTTAGCCCAGGTATAATTAAGATAAAGCATCACCATGTCAAAAGAAAACTCGACTTTGACTGTATCCTCTTTAAATATGATCCGGCCCTTTGAAAAGTTAATATCCCAGTCAGTACTGTCAATTACCTTCAATCTGGTGTTGAATTCATATGATGGCAGGTATTTTCCGGAAGCATCAATTCTTGTATAATGAATTTGAAGGAATGATACATAACCCTTTCCCAATTTTAAAGCATGTATCGTAAGTATAAGATAATCTTTACTTTCAGAGAAGATGCTAAAAATAAATTTATTAAATGCAGAGAGTAGCATGTGGTGACAATTGTAGAGCAACAATATAATTTAGCAATTTACATTATTTTAAGCTTAACCAGATAAACCTTAATTTATAGATGTAAACCATTTATTAACAAAATCCCGGGTAAATAGTTATTTATTCCCTGTAAGAAACGCAATAACTATATAATTTACCCGTATTAGAGAATCTTTATTACTTTTTACTAATTTAGATCAATAAGAAATCCTTCTTTTTCTAAAAAATAACTAAAGAACTGAAGCTATATGAGTGAAAATTTTTCAATTAGTCCGGCTGGTGAGAAATTCCCGCTGCCAAAGCCTGAAGATTATAAGACTGAATTCAAAAATCTTAAAAAGCGTGTAGAAAAAGAGCGAGCCAAAAACAGGGAGATTGTAGTAGTGATGGGAGTGGGGTTTGTTGGTGCTGTTATGGCAGCTATTGTAGCCGATACCGTTGATAAAAAAGGGAAACCTTCAAAATTTGTTATCGGAATGCAGCGCCCAAGTGCACGAAGTTTCTGGAAAATTCCTTTGCTGAACCGTGGCGTTTCACCGGTGAAAGCTGAGGATCCTGAAGTTGATCCGATGATTGCTCGTTGTGTAAATGATAAAAAAACGCTGATTGCGACCTATACATATGATGTTCTCAAGCTTGCTGATGTTGTTGTTGTTGACGTTCAGTGTGATTATCTGAAAAAAGAACTTGGGAATGTCCGTAACGGCCAGACCGATATGGCTGCACTTGAAGCATCTCTGCATGATATAGCTGAGAGGATCCCGCCGGATGCGCTGGTACTTATCGAAACAACAGTTGCACCGGGAACCACTGAGCAGGTTGCTTATCCGATAATGCAGAAGATATTCAAAAAACGTGGAATAAAAACTGATCCTTTGCTGGCCCATAGTTATGAGAGAGTCATGCCTGGCCGGAATTATGTTGCAAGCATTCGCGATTTCTGGAGGGTTTGCAGTGGTATTAATGAAAAGGCAAAAAAACGTGTTGAGAAGTTTCTTACAGAGGTATTAAATACTGAGAAGTATCCTCTTACTGTGATGGACAGACCTATAGAATCTGAAACTGCAAAAATCGTTGAAAACAGCTACAGGGCGACAATTCTTGCTTTCCTCGATGAGTGGAGTCTTTACGCTGAGCGCAACGGAGTGGATCTTATAAAGGTGATAAAGGCCATTAAAATGCGTCCGACTCATAGCAATATGATTTTCCCGGGACCAGGAATCGGCGGTTATTGCCTTCCTAAAGACGGGGGTTTAGGAGTATGGGCTTATAAGCATATTCTTGGTTTTGACGATGATATTTTCAAGATCACGCCAATGGCAATCGATATTAATGATACCCGTGGCCTGCATGTCGGCCAACTTACCCGCGACGCTTTGCGCAATATGGGTCAACCGATCGCAGGGGCAGATATTCTGGTGCTTGGCGCAGCTTATCGTGAGGATGTTGGTGATACACGCTACAGCGGTTCTGAGATAGTGATCCGCAAGCTTGCAGAGATGGGAGCAGAGATAAAGGTTCATGATCCTTATGTTGAGCACTGGTGGGAATTTGAACAACAGGATACATTCCCGGGTGTCGGGCAGAGCAAATCGCGTTTTTTCCGTAACCAGGAGAAACTGAAGGAAATATGTATTGAACAAAATATGAATAAAGCTCTTAAGGGCGCTGATGCAGTTATATTAGCAGTACCTCATAAAGCATATCTTGATCTGGATCCTGATAAGATCGTCAAAACAATCGGGAAACCTGCAGCAATAATAGACTGTTTCGGAATCCTTTCAGATGATAAGATCAGGCGTTATTTCCAGCTTGGTTGCGAAGTCAAGGGACTTGGACGCGGTCACATTCAAAGGATAAAAGAAGGAGTTCGGAAACAATAGATAAAACTGAAATGGATTTGGCGAATGAGGCTGTATCAAAAGCCTCATTTTTTTATGTCAACCAGCAAAGCCGGACGCAGATTCTTAAGATATGATATTCCTATAATTAATATTATGTAAAATAGAATAATTCAATAATAGTATATAGATCGTTTCTTCAATAACAAGATCCCCTGCCCTGTCGGAATATTTAAATTAAAAGAATTAGATTCCAAGGTAATCACCGATTAACTCCGGATCGGTAGTATCCAGCATTGGTAGACTTGGTATAACAAACAAATTAAAATCAGGATTATCAATAGCTGCCCAGATTGATGTCCGGATAAACTTATAACCATTTCTTTGAGCAGCTGTAATAATTTCAGAATCCCCTGCTCCATCTCCGTAAGGCAGAGAAAGAATTGTGACAGGAACAGGAGAATGTTTGTCTATTATCTCTTTAGATTTTCCAAGTTCATAGTCGAGGAATGCGTTATATTCAGCCGAAGTTGCAAATTCATCTTTATTTCTATACAGGTACTGGTGTGAAAATGTATGTGATCCGAACGTAAACGGCCGTTCTCCGCCATCCTGTGTATAACGGCTCATCTCATCAACTTCATCCCAGGTCAGAAATGAATCATGGCCCATCATATATGTCCATAGAAAAAAGGTGGCTTTCATATGGTATTGCAGCAGCAAAGGCCTCACCAGTGTGTACCATGAATGATCTCCGTCATCAAAAGTTATAATAGCCGAATTGCCTTCTGGCATCTCCCCTGCTATCGATATTGATTCTAAATCACTGAAACTAAGCACTTTAATCTTATTGTTATCAAGGTATTTTAAATCTGCTTCAAGATCTTCAATACTCCGCTCATATAGATTGGTTGCTTTACCCTGTACTATACGATGATACATAAGTACAATGATTTTACCCTTTTCTCCTGGTACAGGATTATCATCTGGAGAACAGCCGGAAATTAAAAGCAAAGCTAAAAGATAAAAAACTATGGCAGAGTTTCTCATAGGTCCGGGAAGTTTTATCCAGGTTTACTTACACAATGTTAATTAAAAAGCCTCTCCGTTAAACGGAAAGGCTTCTAAACATATTTTATTGAAGATTATATTTTGAGTCTATTGCTTTTCAATCGAATCGAGTTGGGCTTTGATGGCGTTGTACTTATCTGTCATTTTAAGTCTGTAATACAATTCTTTCAGACTTCTCATGGCGTACACATCATCAGGCTTCAGCTCGTGAGCTTTTTCCATATAAGGAAGAGCTTTTGCAAATACTTTCATTGCTTCTTCAATAGCTGCATTGTATTTATTGACATCCATTATGTCATTAGCTTTGACGAACATATCTGAAGCTTTATTAACATAGGCTGCACCCAGACCATACTGGCTGTCGTAAAGATCAGATTTTAATTCAACTGATTTAGTTAGTCCGGCAATAGCTTCATCATATTTATTCTGGTTAAGATAAATTATACCTTCGGCAAAATGGAGACTATAGTTTTCCGGATCATCAGCTTTGGCAACAGCAAGATATTTAAGGGCTTCATCATTTTTACCAGCTTTGATATAAAGGTCAATAAGCTGCAGATTAATATTTTTGTCACCCGGGAATTTATCAGGCAGACTCTTCAATAATGCTTCTGCTTTAGCTGTATCTCCGGTTTCAAGATAACTCTGGGAGATCTGATAATAAGGAGTAATTCCCAGGTATTTCATCTCAGCACATTTTTCGAAATATTTGATGGCCTCCTCGTGTTTTCCGGAATTCATTGCGGCGAGGCCGGCATTATAGTACATTCCGGTGTCGGTAACACCTACATATTTATCGCTTTCTGTAATTTTAATCTGAGTTTCAAAGGATTTAAGGGCCCCAGCAAAGTCCTTTGCTTCAAACTGTGCACCCCCCTGCGAATAAAGGTCCAGAGCGAGATTATTATAAACCAATCCGGTTATAACTTTCTTTTTTGTTCCACCTTTTGGATCAAGTTCCATGGATTTTTCATAAGCAGCATAAGCTTCCCCAAGAGGATCAGAGTAAAATTCCTTGAATTTCGGATTATCTGATTTATAAACTGCCTGAGCAAGCTTTCCTTTTGTAAAATAGGTATTGGTCCAGTTCATTGTTTTTGGATCCGTCATCGCCTGATCAAGCGCTTCTTTGGCTTTATCCAGAGCACCCTGTTCAATATAAGTCATGGCACTCGTTACTTTGCCCTTCTGTGCAAAAGCACCTATAGAAACACAAACTACTGCAACTAGCAGGAAAAACTTTTTCATAATTATAATTCTTAATAAATTGTCATTAAATTTTTTTCAAATGTAAAACATTACTTATTAATCTTCAAATTCTTTGCCATTTTCCTCAAGATTTTCATTGTTTTGTGTAATATCCTCAATATTAGGTACTTCTTCTTCATCATTTATATACACGCTAGCAACTGATGCTATTATATCATTCTCTTTCAGATTAATAAGCCTTACGCCCTGGGTTGCTCTTCCCATCACCCTCAAGGCCGAAACGGGACTCCGGAGTATGTTTCCAAATTGCGTGATTATCATAAGATCGTGACTATCAGTTACATCTTTCAATGCAATCAATGAACCTGTTTTTTCTGTAATGTTTATTGTTTTTACTCCTTTGCCACCCCTGTTTGTTATGCGGTAATCCTCAATATCCGATCTTTTACCATATCCTTTTTCAGAAACAACAAGGATCTCCCTTTCTTTATTTTCAATTGTTATCATACCAATAACAATATCGGAAGTCTCATCAGCCAGTCTTATACCTCTGACGCCGGAAGCTGTCCTCCCCATCGGTCTTACTGATTCTTCCGGAAACCTTATGGCCCTTCCGGATTTAACTGCAAGCATAATATGATATTTCCCGTTGGTCATCCTGGCTTCAAGAAGCTCATCTCCCTCCCTGACAGTAATTGCGTTAACTCCGTTAATTCTTGGCCGGGAGTATGCTTCAAGAGAGGTTTTCTTAATGATCCCCTTTGTTGTACACAGCACAATAAAGTTATTATTAATGTATTCAGCGTCATTCAGATTCTTCACATTAATAAATGCCCTGACCTTATCTTCAGGTTCAATGTTTATAAGGTTTTGCATCGCTCTCCCCTTTGAGGTCCTGGAACCTTCGGGGATACTATAAACCTTGAGCCAGTAACATTTTCCGTTCCGAGTGAAGAAAAGCATTGTATTATGCATCGTGGCGATGTACAGATGCTCAATAAAATCTTCATCCCGTGTTGCACCACCTTTTGCACCGGTCCCTCCCCTGTTCTGTCTTCTAAATTCGGTCAGCGGAGTCCTCTTTATATAGCCCATGTGTGAAATGGTGATGACCATTTCATCATCGGCATAGAAATCTTCCGGATTGAATTCTTCAGCATTGGGAATAATTTCTGTGCGTCTCTTATCACCGTATTTATCCTTTATTTCAAGAAGTTCATCTTTTATTATTTTCATCTGAAGCCCTACGTCTGCCAGAATATTCTTAAGATACACTATCAGAGCCATTACTTCCTTATATTCCTCTCTCAGCTTATCCTGCTCAAGTCCCGTCAGTTGTCGGAGCCTCATCTCGACTATTGCTCTTGATTGAATATCTGACAGGTTAAACCTCTCCATCAATCTTTCCCTGGCTTCATCAGGTGTTTTGGATGATTTTATTATTGCTATGACCTCATCTATATTATCACTTGCAATGATCAAACCTTCAAGTATATGGGCTCTTTTCTCCGCCTGGCTGAGATCAAACCTGGTTCTCCTTAGAATAACCTCATGCCTGTGCCTGACAAAATGATCAATCAGGTCTTTTGTGTTAAGTGTTTTTGGCCTGCCTTTGACAAGTGCAATATTGTTGACATTGAAGGATGTCTGAAGCGATGATAATTTGTAAAGATGGTTCAGGACAACGTTTGCGCTGGCATCCTTTTTCAGAATAATTACAACACGCATTCCATTGCGGTCCGATTCATCATTTATATAGGATATTCCTTCCAGTTTCTTTTCGTTAATAAGGTCGGCGATCTTTCGTATCATCTCCGCCTTATTAACCATGTAAGGAATTTCAGTTACAATAATACATTCGCGTCCTGAGTGAGTAATCTCAATTTCAGTTTTTCCGCGAACTACAATTCTTCCCCTGCCTGTTTCGCATGCATCTTTAATACCCTGCTCACCGTAAATAATACCTCCCGTCGGGAAATCGGGTCCTTTTACGAATCCCAATATTTCATCAGTCGTGATATTCCTGTTATCAATAAATGCAATTGTTGCATCTATTATTTCGGAAAGGTTGTGGGGCGGCATATTTGTTGCCATACCTACAGCGATTCCTGAGGCACCGTTCACCAGAAGGTTTGGAATCCTTGTCGGAAGAACAACAGGTTCGGTAAGCGAATCATCAAAATTTGGCTGAAAATCAACTGTTTCCTTATCAATATCTGATAATGTCTCCTCAGCAATTTTTTTCAGTCTTGCTTCTGTATACCTCATCGCAGCAGGGCTGTCACCATCTATCGATCCGAAATTTCCCTGCCCGTCCACAAGAGGGTAACGAAGTGACCAGTCCTGGGCCATTCTAACCATTGCTTCATAAACTGAAGAATCTCCGTGAGGATGATATTTGCCAAGCACCTCCCCTACTATTCTTGCCGATTTCTTATAAGGTCTGTTTGACAAAACCCCGAGCTCAGACATCCCAAAAAGCACCCTCCTGTGCACTGGTTTCAGTCCGTCTCTGACATCAGGCAAAGCCCTCGATACGATTACTGACATTGAATAATCAATGTAGGCCGACTTCATCTCCTCCTCGATGTTTACCTGAATAACCCTCTCTCTTTCTGCCATAAATAATTAATAATTAAATAGATATGAATGCCCCGATTTATTGGCTGTTTCGATTACGAATGTAGTCATTATTTGGTTACTTTTGACTATTCGTAATGCTGACTTTTTAACATTAATTGTTTATAAATGGGCACGGAAATTGCCCTGCAGATATTGTATTAAATTTATCTTTGATTTAAACGCCATCAGCCCTTTTGTCGGATATTGACTGACATATTGGCTTATGGCAAAATATTATTAAAACTTAGGATATAAAAATGGATTCACAATTTTCACAAAGGGTTAAGGATATCCTTGGGTACAGTAAGGAGGAGGCTATAAGGTTGGGGAACAGCCATATAAGCCCAGAGCACCTCTTTCTGGGAATCCTCAGGGATGGAGAAGGTGTAGCGGTTGAAATCCTGATAAATCAGGGAATAGATCTTCTGGTACTTAAAGGATCTCTTGAGAAGAGTATCAAAGTTGATAGTCCGGTGACTGTTGCCGATCATGAGATTATTCCCTTGCTAAGAAGCACTGAAAGAATTTTAAAGCTTGTCTATCTTGAAGCTAAAGCATTGAAAAGCAATACAATAGATTCAGAACACCTTTTGCTGGCCATACTTAAGGATGAGAATGCTCTTGTTACGAGATTCCTTTCTGAGCTTGATGTCGATTATCAGTCAGTCAAACGTGCTGTTGAAGCAGCCTCTCCATCAGCAAAAGCCGATTTTCCAAGAGAGGAAGATGATGAAGGTCAGACATTCGGAGGAGGACAGGGAAAAGGACAGCCATCCTCTTCACCTAAACCTTCGTCAGATACACCCGTACTTGACAATTTTGGTATAGATCTGACCAAGGCTGCAGAGGAAGGAAAGCTTGATCCTGTTGTAGGTCGCGAAAGAGAGATTGAAAGACTTGCCCAGATACTGTCAAGGAGAAAAAAGAACAATCCGGTGCTCATTGGTGAACCTGGTGTAGGGAAATCTGCGATTGCAGAAGGCCTTGCTTTAAGAATTACAAAGAAAAATGTTTCCAGGGTATTGTTTAACAAAAGGGTTGTTGCACTCGATCTGGCCTCAATAGTTGCCGGTACTAAGTACCGTGGTCAGTTTGAGGAGAGAATGAAGGCCATCCTCAATGAATTATCAAAGAATGACAATATTATTCTTTTTATCGATGAAATTCATACGATAGTAGGTGCAGGAGGCGCTACAGGTTCACTCGATGCAGCTAATATGCTCAAACCTGCACTTGCAAGGGGTGAGATTCAATGCATCGGTGCGACCACACTTGATGAATATCGCCAGCATATTGAGAAGGACGGTGCTCTTGAAAGACGATTCCAGAAAGTAATCGTTGAACCGACTTCAATAGAAGAGACTATTCACATACTTAATAATATAAAGGAAAGATATGAAGAGCATCATAATGTAATCTATACCGATGATGCAATTGATGCTTGTGTTAAACTGACAAACAGATACATATCCGATCGTCATCTGCCTGATAAAGCAATTGATGCCCTTGATGAATCAGGATCAAGAGTTCATATCTCCAACATAGTTGTTCCTGAGAAAATTCTTTCCCTTGAGAGCCAACTTGAGGATACAAAAAAAGAGAAGATGATGGCAGTAAAAAACCAGAACTTTGAAAAGGCAGCCAGCTTCCGCGACAGGGAAAAAGATCTTCTCGATATGATCGACCTTGAAAAGAAAAAATGGGAGAAAGAGCTTGCTGTGAACCGTGAAACAGTAGATGCCGAGAAAGTTGCAGAAGTTGTTGCCATGATGACAGGTGTCCCGGTACAACGGATTGCCCAGACTGAAGGTACCAGACTACTTAAAATGGCTGATGAACTCAGGGGAAGTGTTATCGGACAGGATGAAGCTATTCATAAGGTTGTTAAGTCGATTCAGAGGAACAGGGCCGGACTAAAAGATCCCAACAAACCTATTGGAACATTTATTTTCCTTGGCCCGACCGGTGTCGGAAAGACACAGCTTGCCAAAGTACTGGCCAAATTCCTCTTCGACACAACAGACAACCTGATCAGAGTTGATATGAGTGAATATATGGAGAAATTCTCAGTATCAAGACTGGTTGGTGCACCTCCGGGATATGTGGGGTATGAAGAGGGCGGGCAACTTACAGAAAAAGTGAGGAGAAAGCCTTATTCTGTTGTTCTTCTTGATGAGATAGAAAAAGCGCATCCCGATGTTTTTCATATTCTGCTTCAGGTGTTGGATGAAGGCCAGTTAACAGACAGTCTGGGACGTCGTGTAGATTTCAGAAATACAATAGTCATTCTTACATCAAATATTGGGACCAGGCAGATTGCTGAATTCGGCCATGGAATCGGTTTTGACACCAATGCAAAGAAAGCCTCCAGGGATGAGCAGACCAAGAGTATTTTACAGAAAGCTCTTCAAAAGACCTTTGCTCCTGAATTCCTGAACAGGATCGATGACGTAATTATGTTTAATTCGCTGGGGAAAGAAGAGATAAATAAAATCATAGACCTTGAACTTAAGGGATTATACGACAGGGTTAAATCGCTTGGTTATCAGCTTAAGATAGCAAATCAGGCCAGAGATTATATCGCTGAAAGAGGATTCGATGCCAACTATGGTGCAAGGCCTCTGAAACGGGCAATTCAGAAATATCTTGAAGATCCTATGGCAGAAGTACTTATCAAAGCTGACCTGAAAGAGGGAGATACCATACATGTCGGATTTAATTCGGCAAAATCAGAGATTAGAATAAAGATCCAGAAGAAAAAAGAGGCTCATTTGCCTCAAGCATCTTAACAGTTACCACTCCATCGTGACCAGCACTAAGACTGTCTGTAAAATCCTGAGTGAACCTTCGTGATTACATGGTATGACTTTGTAGTTAAGCATAAAAATCTAAGCCACAAAGGATCACGAAGGACCTCATATTGTTTTTTAACAGCCTCGGGATTGGGATGCTGGTTTACCGAATAGATCAAAATCCGAAGATCCGGTTATATGAATATCGTAAAAACTCCCTGGTTTTAAGTCATATTCAGCACTTATAAGAACTTCATTGTCAACTTCAGGACTGTCATATTCGGTCCTTCCTGCAAAAAAATCACCTTCCCTCCTGTCGATAATCACTTTCAGTACTTTTCCGACCTTTTCTCTGTTAAGCTCTTCCGAAACTGACTGCTGAACTGCCATTAGCTCAGATACCCTTGATTCTTTGGTTTCTTCCGATATTTCATCTTCATAATTATCATAAGAATATGTCCCTTCTTCGTGGGAATAAGAAAATACTCCAAGCCTGTCGAATCTGAATTCTGAAATGAATTCCCTGAGTTCGTTATATTCTTTCTCAGTTTCACCGGGATGACCTGCAATAAGTGTTGTTCTGATGGTGGCATGAGGGAGCTCCTCCCTGATCATTTTGAGCAGATTTTTAGTCTCTTTTTCATTATGTGACCGCTTCATTAATCCAAGTATCTTATCGGAGATGTGCTGGATTGGAATATCTATATATCTGCAGATCTTAGGATTCTCCTTCATTAATGTGATCAGTTCGGTCGGAAAATTTGCAGGATAAAGGTAATGCAGTCTGATCCATTCAAACGCTTCAATATTAACAAGTTCTGAAATGAGTTCCGGTAGTTTTTGCTTCCCGTACCGATCAATTCCGTAATAGCTTAGGTCCTGTGCAATTAATATTAGTTCCTTTACGCCCTTGCCGGCAAGAATTTCTGCTTCTTTTACAAGTTCTTCCACAGGTCGTGAAATGCATTTGCCTCTTATCAGTGGAATCGAACAGAATGCACAACTTCTGTCACAACCTTCAGAAACTTTCAGGTAAGCATAATGCCCCGGACCCGTCAAAGTTCTGTCTGTCAGGATGTCTGTTCTCATACTTATGCCGAGCTCCTGCAGAATATCATTCATATTGTTTACTCCGAAATATTTATTAACCTCAGGGATCTCACTCTTCAGAGCGTCCATATATCTTTCAGCCAGACAACCCATTACATAGAGGTTTTTAATACTGCCTGACCGGCTGGCTTTTACATAACGCAGAATGGTATCTATACTTTCTTCCTTGGCATCGTTAATAAAACCACATGTATTTATTATTACAGTATCAGCTGAAATGTCGGAAGGATCGTATATAACTGAATAACCACCTGCCTCAATCTGTTTCAGAAGCTTTTCTGAATCTACAGTGTTTTTTGAGCAACCAAGGGTTACAATATTGATCTTTCTTGAGGGAGTCTTGATTTTCACGATTTCTTTTCAGAAGTAAAAAGAGAATCCACAAATTCATACGGATTGAATATCTGGAGATGGTCAAGTTTTTCACCAAGACCGATATACCTGACGGGTATCTGAAACTGATCTGATATACCGATCACAACTCCGCCTTTGGCAGTGCCATCGAGTTTTGTGATCGCCATCGAGGTCACATCTGTTGCAGCAGTAAACTGTTTTGCCTGCTCAAACGCATTTTGTCCGGTCGATCCGTCAAGTACAAGCAGAACTTCATGAGGTGCTTCCGGAATGACTTTTTCAATCACACGTTTGATTTTTGAAAGTTCTGACATCAGGTTTACTTTGTTATGTAAACGTCCTGCTGTATCAATTATAACGACATCAAAATTGCCTGCTATAGCTGATTTTACTGAATCGAAGGCCACGGAAGCCGGATCTGACCCCATTTTCTGTTTAATAATCTGTACCCCTGCCCTGTCGGCCCAGATCTGCAGCTGGTCAATAGCTGCAGCCCTGAAGGTATCAGCGGCCCCAAGGAGAACTTTCTTACCAGCATTCTTATACTGGTAAGCCATTTTGGCAATTGTCGTAGTTTTACCGGATCCATTAACTCCAACGACCATTATTATATAGGGCGAAGCCGGTAAAGGTGAACTGAAACTGAATTCCGGGCCTGATGTGTTCTTTTCAAGAAGGGCAACGATCTCTTCCTTGAGTATTGTGTTGAGTTCACTTGTATTCAGGTACTTCTCTTTTGTAACTCTTGCCTCGATCCTTTCAATTATCTTAAGAGTAGTCGAAACACCGACATCAGAAGATACCAGGGCTTCCTCCAGGTTATCAAGCACTTCCTCATCTACTTTTGATTTGCCTATTACCGCACGGGTCAATTTGGAAAAAACGTTTTCTTTGGTTTTTTCAAGGCCTTTATCGAGGACCTCCTTTTTTTCTTTGTTTCCAAAACCGAACCAACCCATGTGGGAAATGAATTATTGATTTATAAATATAAAAAAAGCTCTCTTCAGCATGGAAGAAAGCCCTGGATATCTTTTTGCAGATATAAAGGTTATTTCTTAGTAAAGAAATCCTTTATATGATCGTTATGAACGATTTCTTCCTTGAACTGATATGCACCTGTCTTTTCGGATTTTGTAAGCTTGATGCACTTCGTGAACAGCTTTCCGGATCCGGTCTTAAGACTTGCTACTACTTTCTTTGCCATGGTGTTACCTGTTTATTTGATTTCTCTGTGAAGTGTATGTTTTTTCAAAATAGGATTATATTTCATTCTTTCC
>Ga0208980_10001228_pt1 | contig 15366 bp, 15 predicted proteins | sample WetSurMetagenome_3_FD_187993 | JGI IMG/M metagenome (GOLD analysis project Ga0208980, IMG submission 187993) | Wetland microbial communities from Twitchell Island in the Sacramento Delta, sample from surface sediment Aug2011 Site A1 Bulk (version 2) | ecosystem: Environmental > Aquatic > Marine... | reverse complement strand
TCGCAGAAGGTTCTAAAGATCTTTCCATGTGTTCCTTTTATTTTTTATTTTTCGTCAGGCCGGCTTTTTACTCCATTATTCATGACCTTCATCTGATGGTTAATAGACTCCTGGTGAATTGCCTTGAAAATTGTATCAATAAGTTCTGAGCTTAGCCCTTTAGCCAGACCTTTGGCAATAACTTTATTTATAATTTCATCCCACCGGCTTGTCTGCAAGATAGTGATATTATTTTCCTTTTTATAACGACCAATAGTTTCTGCAACTTTCATTCTTTTTTCCATCAGATCAAGCAGATGGTCATCGTAAACGTCGATTTGCTGTCTTAATTCTCCCAGTACATCGAGCAGTTTCGGGTCAGAAGTACTTGGATTACGAAGGATCAACCTGCTTAAAAGCTCTTTCAGATCGTTTGGGGTAAGTTGTTGAGCTGCATCGCTGAGTGCTTTTGAAGGATCGATATGTGATTCAAGCATTAGTCCGTCGAAATTGAGATCCATTGCTTTTTGTGAAATCTCATGTAGATACTGCCTTGAACCGGCAATGTGGCTTGGATCACAAATAATCGGAAGATCAGGGATCCGCCTGCGAAGTTCAATCGGCAGCTGCCAGTTAGGCTGATTACGATATAATGTCTTTTCATACGTGGAGAAGCCACGGTGAATCGCACCTATCCGGGTAATGCCTGCCCTGGCTATCCGTTCAATAGCGCCTATCCATAATTCAATATCTGGATTTATCGGATTTTTTATAAGGACCATAACATCAACTCCGCTCAGTGCATCTGAGATCTCCTGAACAGTGAATGGATTAACAGATGTCCTGGCACCTATCCATAGCATATCAATGCCATACTTCAAGGCTTCGTAAACATGTTTTTCATTAGCCACCTCAGTACCGACAAGAAGCCCCGTTTCCTGTTTCACCCTTCTGAGCCATTTTAAACCTTCGCTACCGACACCTTCGAAAGAATTAGGACGGGTCCTGGGTTTCCATATTCCAGCGCGGAATACGCTAACCTCTTTTATCTGAGCTAATTGAGTGGCAGTTGCCATCACTTGCTCCTCTGTTTCAGCGCTGCACGGACCGGAAATCAGAAAGGGCCTTCCTTTATGACCTCTCCAGTCTTTTATCAGGATATTTTTCAGATTTACTTCCATTATTCTGTATTTAAAAAGGTTGTTACTTATTAGTATATCAGTTCTTTGATGCAAGTTGCTTGTAGCATATTACAGGTTGTATGATATTACCCTGCTGCCTGCAACATTTTTTTAGTTCAGAATCTTCCTGATTTTATTTGCCTCTTCCATAAGGGCTTTCAAACCCTTAATATCGTTTCCCGAAATCATTTTTCTGAATGAGTTCATTTTTTCAATATAGGTATCCATCACTTCAAGAATATATTGCGCATTCTCGAGGAAAATCGGAGCCCAAGTATCGCCATTACTCTTGGCAAGACGTACTGTGCTCTCGAATCCACCACCTGCCAGGGTAAGTATGTTTTGTTCTTCCTGTTCCTTTTCAAGGACACTTAATGCAAGTGAGAATGAAGTAATATGTGAAATATGTGAAATATAAGCAACATGCACATCATGTTCACTCGAGTTCATATACACTTTATGCATATTAAGAAGATCAAGCATATTCTCTATTTTGCCGAGGGCATCGGGATCGCTGAGTTCCTTATCACAGATTATGGCAGTTTTATAATCAAAAAGTTTGCCGATAGCAGCCAGAGGACCCGAATATTCAGTACCGGCCATTGGATGTACCGCAACATATCTTCCCCTTGCCGGATGATTTTTAGAAGCATTGGCTATACTGGCTTTTGTTGAACCCATATCTGTAACGATTTTTGAAGTGCCGGCTATCTTGTCCAGGATACCTGGCAGCATGAGACAATTAGTATTAACCGGAGTGGACAATATTACCAAATCACTTTTGTCAACAGCATTTTCCAGAGTATCATTTTCATCAACGAGTCCGCAAAGAAGAGCAATGTTCGAGTGATGCAGGTTTGTGTCCACCCCGATAATCCTGTCGGCAAAACCGCGTTTGCGCAGATCAACCATAAGTGATCCGCCAATAAGTCCTATTCCAACTACAGCGATTGTCATGTTTATTTTAATTTTTTTAAATTGTTATATTATAAAGTCATAAAGTCATAAAGTTACTGGTACATAAGCCTATGATCGAAGAAGAAGACTGGTAATTCTGTTTTTAGCTTCAGCCAACCTTTCTTCTGTGGCGCATAAGGATATGCGAATATAACGTTCTCCGTTTTTTCCAAATATGAATCCGGGTGTTATGAAAACCAGTGTCTTTGTCAGGATATTTTCAACATAAACTTCGCAATCAGGAATATTTTCAGGAATTCTGCCCCAGACAAACAGGCCAGCCTGTGATTTATCATATCTGCAATCAAGTAACTCCATAATCTCCTCAACAATTATTCTGCGTCTGGAGTAAACACTATTGACCGTGTCGTACCAGGAATCATTATTATTAAGAGCCTCAGATGCAGCCATTTGCATGGCCAGGAACATCCCCGAATCCATATTGCTTTTTACCTTCAGAACCGATTTAATATATTCGTTTTGTCCGGCTACCATACCAATCCGCCAGCCAGCCATATTGTGAGATTTGCTTAATGAATTCAGTTCGAGAGCAGTTTCTTTAGCTCCATCCACAGCCAGCAGGCTTATATAATTTTTATTCAGGATGAAGCTATATGGATTGTCGTTGCAAAGCAGTATTTTGTGTTTCTGAGAAAAAGTAACCAGTTTTCCAAACAGATCAAGTGATCCTTTTGCTCCAGTAGGCATGTTTGGATAGTTTATCCACATAAGCTTTACTTTACTCAGATCACTCTTTTCGAGTGCTTCCAGATCAGGGAGCCATCCATTTTCTTCCGTAAGATCATATTTTCTCACAATTCCTCCAATCAGGGTGGTTACTGAAGAATAGGTCGGGTAGCCAGGATCAGGTATAAGGACTTCATCTCCGGGATTTACAAATGCAAGACTGATATGCATTATTCCTTCCTTGCTTCCCATCAGAAGAAGAATTTCGTTTTCGGGATTCAGTTTTACATGAAAATACTTTTCATACCAGTCTGAGAATGCTTTTCTCAGGACTGCTATCCCGGAATAGCTCTGGTAGCCATGTGAGGTCGGTTTTCTGGCTTCACTTATCAGAGCTGAGACCGTATTTTCTGAAGGGGGTTGGTCGGGACTGCCAATTCCAAGGTTTATAACATCAGAGCCTTCCCTGCGCATTCTGTCAATCTGGGCAAGTTTCTGAGAAAAATAATACTCCTGCACATTTAATGTGCGATCGGCTGGTTTAACTATCATATTCCATATCTCCTTTAAAATAAACTCCAAGTATCTCAAGGTTACTGGTGTATTTGTCCAGGACCCTTTTTATTATGTCAGATTTTGTGTTTTTATTCAATTCCAGATCGACATAAAACATATATTCCCATTCTCCGTTCAACCTGGGTACCGACTGGATTTTTGAAAGGTTAATCTCCAGCTCCGCAAGTTTGACCAGGACTTTTGCAAGAGATCCTGGTTTATGTCCTGTTGAGAAGCATATTGAAACTTTATTTCCACGGGTATTACCTTTCTGCTCATTTCCAACGACCAGGAATCTTGTATAGTTTTGTTTATATGTCTCAATTCCCGGGGCAAGTATCTCAAGACCATAAATCTCTGCAGCATGTGCTGATGCAATAGCAGCTACTTCCTTTATCCTGTTTTCACTTATCTGTTTGGCGCTGCCTGCGGTATCGTCAGTTTCGATAAGCGTCATACCGGGAAACTGATTGAGAAATGTCATGCATTGTGCCAATGCAATCGGATGTGATCTGATCTCCCTGATATCGGTTATTTTCTGATGTGGCAATGCCATGAGATTCTGTTTAATTCGAAGATTATGTTCTCCGAGGATCTTCATCCCTGATTCCCTGAGAAGCGTATAATTATATAGTATGCTTCCCGATCTTGCATTTTCAATTGCCATAACGGCAAAATCAGCTTCACCTCTGCAAAGGATATTCAATTCAAGATCGAATGTAGAACAGGGTACTATTTCAATTTCATCATAGTTGAAGTACTGTCTTGCAGCAACTTCATGAAAACTCCCTGTCTCTCCCTGTATTGCAATTTTCATAGTATGAATTGTATTAAAAAAGCAAGGGCCCCTCCGAGGGACCCTTGCTTTCATATAATTAAATTATCTGTATACAAAAATCCCTTTATCTGTTTCTAAAATAAAAATAGAAATAATAAAAAGAGAAGAAATATTTGTATACATTATTCATTTGGTAGCGTTATTGGCTTACAAAAGTAATTGATTTTTTAAGATCTACAAGTAATAAATCATAAAAAGTGTTGAATTGGTTTAGAATTGACATTTTTTAACTTAAATTCCTTTATTTGGAGGATCCACAGAGTTGTACAGAACAAATCAGGATTTCACTCCCTTTCAGTGTGGCAGGGGCATAGCCGTCAACCTAAGAGTAAAATTGTAAATAAGGTGATTCGGAAAAGTTTCACCTCCTTCAAAAGGAGGGGAAAGTAATATGAACTTACTGATTTTCGAATCTTAAATACAGTTGCCTTTATTGATCCTCCTGGTAAAAAAGTTTTCAAACTCCTTATGTTAACGGCTATGGGGCGGGGGGGCTATGTCTCATTTTTAATACCTCTTCAATTTTTTGCAGATTTACACCTTTGGTTCTCAATAGAATGAGCAAATGATAAAGAAGATCGGCAGCTTCATTTTTGAATAGGTCAATATTATTATCCTTGGATTCGAGAATTAATTCAATGGCCTCTTCCCCGACTTTCTGAGCTACTTTATTGATTCCTTTCTTAAAAAGTTTGTTTGTATAAGATCCTTCAATATTGTCTTTAATTCGTTGATTTATAATATCTTCCAGTTCATAAATAAATCCTTTTGCAGTCTCCTCCCCAAAGCAGGCTGTTTTTCCGGTATGGCAGACAGGGCCGGCAGGATCAGCTTTTATCAATAGTGAGTCATCATCACAATCGTTTAAAATTTCTTTGACATACAAATAATTTCCGGAGCTTTCCCCTTTGGTCCAGAGACGGTTTTTACTCCTGCTGAAAAAGGTTACTTTCATTTCTTCCTTTGTTTTGGTAAAAGCCTCTTCATTCATATAGCCCACCATTAATACCTGGAGTGTGTTACAGTCCTGAATAACTACAGGAACCAGCCCATTTCCTTTTGTAAAATTGATTTGTCCCATCATAAATTATTTAATGTTATTCTGGTTTAATCCCTCTGTGCCACTCTGTGTTTCTCAGTGCAAGATCTATATTATTGTTACATAGAGTTACATTGGGGGATCACAGTGATGCACAGAGAAAGTAAATCCTTTTATCTTATTGCTATTCCTTCATTTTTCAGATACTCTTTCAAATCCCTTATATCTATCTCGCCAAAGTGAAATATACTCGCTGCAAGTGCTGCACTGCAGCTGGTATTATAAAATACATCGCGGAAATGTTTTCTCGATCCTGCTCCTCCTGATGCGATAACAGGAATATTTACATTTCTGCTCACTGCAGCTGTTATATCTAAAGAGAATCCCGATTTTGTCCCATCATTATTCATGGAAGTAAGCATTATTTCTCCGGCTCCAAGTTCTTCAACGGTGATCGCCCAGTTCACTGTTTTTAGTTCTGTTGCGGTCCTGCCTCCATCAACAAAAACTCTCCATTCATCCCCTACAAATTTTGTATCAATAGCCACTACAATGCACTGACTTCCGAACTGTGAGGCAATTTCAGAGATCAGGTCAGGATTTCGTACAGCTGAAGAATTCACTGTCACTTTGTCGGCTCCGGCTTTAATAAGAGCAGAAACATCATTTACGGATTCAATCCCGCCTCCTACTGTAAATGGTATGTTTATCTCCACTGCTATCCTTTCGACTAAGTCAGAGAGTGTTTTTCTTTTTTCGATTGTAGCAGTTATATCAAGAAAAACCAGTTCGTCAGCTCCTTGTCTCACATAGGTCTTTGCAAGTTCAACCGGGTCTCCTGCATCAATAAGGTCTATAAAATTTACTCCCTTTACCGTACGGCCTTCTTTGATATCGAGGCATGGAATAATCCGTTTTTTCAACATAGCTTACCTAATTCGTTCAGAGTAATTTTACCTTCATAAACTGCTTTACCTATAATAATGCCTTCACATCCAACTTTCTGCATTTCTTCAATATCACTGATTGACGAGATGCCTCCGCTTGCGATCAGATTGATTTTTACAGAAGAGAGGATCTCCTTATACAAGGCAGTCGACGGTCCTTTAAGCATACCGTCTTTTTTAATATCAGTACATATTGTATATTTCACACCCCTCAATTTGAAATCAGAAATGAAGCTGACTATTTCTTTGTCTGTGTGTTCCATCCAACCTCCGGTAGCGACTTTTCTATCGACGCAATCTGCACCGAGAATAAGCTTTTCCTGTCCCAGTTTTTTTAACCATTCAATAAATATTTCCGGATCGGTTACTGCTATACTTCCTGCCGTTACCTGTCGTGCTCCCGCATTAAGTACATTTATCAGGTCATCATATGTCCTTAAACCTCCGCCAAAATCAATTTTTAGTTTTGTTTTCCGGGCAATCTTTTCGAGAAGTGTCAGATTTTCAATTTTTTTATTTCTGGCTCCGTCAAGATCTACAAGGTGTAAGTAGTTTAAGCCGTTATCCTCTATCTGTAATGCAACATCAACAGGATCTTCATTATAAACTTTCTTGGTCTGGAAATCTCCTCTGGTAAGCCTGACGCATTTTCCTCCAATAATATCAATTGCTACGATAATTCTCATAATTCAAGGAAGTTTTTCAAGATTTTTTCGCCTGTTCCGGCTGATTTTTCAGGATGGAACTGGGTGGCATAAAAATTGTCTTTTTGCATGGCAGCGCTAAATGGAAGTATATAGTCGCAGGTTGCTAAGGTGCATGATGAAATTTCCGCATAGTAACTGTGAACATAATATAGATCATCATCAATTGTTACACCTTTGAACAGGTCACCCTTTAATGACAGACAATTGTTCCAGCCCATATGTGGTATTTTGTCGACACGGGGGAATAATTTTACATCTGCATCAAATATTCCAAGGCAATGAGTATCACCTTCCTCAGAATGCCGGCACATCAGCTGCAAGCCAAGGCAGATTCCAAGGACGGGCTGTGTCAGGTCAACAATTGTTTTATCCAGTCCTCTTTGAACAAGATAATTAATTGCGGACCCTGCTTCACCAACGCCCGGGAAAATGACTTTATCAGCATTTGACAAATCGGATGGATTGTCTGTAATGATGCTCTTATAACCCAGTCGGTTAAGAGCATTCTGAACAGATTTTATATTCCCGGCATTATATTTTAATATAGCTATCATAGAGAACCTTTAGTGGAAGGTAAATTAAAGTTTTCCGTTTGCTTTACAGCCAGTTTAAGCGCTTTTGCAAATGCTTTAAAAATTGCTTCAATCTTATGATGTTCATTCTGACCATCTGCAACTATATTCAGGTTGCATTTTGCATTGTCGCTGAATGATTTAAAAAAATGGAAGAACATTTCAGCAGGGACTTCCCCGATTTTCTCTCTTTTGAACTTTACATCCCAGACCAGCCATGGTCTGCCGCCAAAATCCAGAGCTACCTGTGCCAGACAATCATCCATTGGAAGGACAAAACCGTATCGTTCAATACCTTTCTTGCCTCCCAGCGCTTTGAGCACTGCGTAGCCTAACGCAATTGCCACATCTTCAATAGTATGGTGTTCGTCAATCTGAAGATCACCTTTCACCTGTATAATAAGATCCAGGTTTCCGTGACGGGCAATCTGTTCCAGCATGTGATCGAAAAACCCTAATCCCGTATTTATTTTGCTTTTACCTGAACCGTCAAGATTGAGTTTGATCAGAATTTCAGTCTCGGAAGTTTTCCGTTCAACCTCAGACGTCCGGGGTATCTGTTTCAAAAACTTATAGATGTCGTTCCAGTCACAGGTTGTTAATACAGCACCTGGTGCATTCTCTTTATTAACAAATATGGCTTTACATCCAAGGTTCTTCGCGAACTCAATATCCGTTATTCTGTCACCTATGACATACGACAAGTTTAGATCAATTCCGGTGGCAAGGTACTTAACAAGCATTGCCGTTCCTGGTTTGCGGGTTGGCGCTTTTTGTGAAGGGATTGTTCTGTCTATAAAGATTTCAGAGAAGACAACGCCCTCGCCTTTTAATATTTCAAGCATCTTATTCTGGACCGGCCAGAAAGTATTTTCAGGATATGAGCTTGTGCCCAGTCCGTCCTGATTGGTAACCATGACAAGTTCAAAATCAGTCTCTCTGGCTATTTTTGAAAGACATGATATTGCTCCGGGAAGAAAAGTCAGCTTCTCAAAGCTGTCCACCTGTTCATCCTCCGGTTCAGCTATTATGGTTCCGTCCCTGTCAATAAAAAGCACCTTCTTCATATTGTAATAGTTTTTAATACTCTTACAAGCTGGTCATTTTCTGTTTTTTTACCAATTGTAATCCGAAGACAGTTTTCAATAATAGTGCTTCGATTTCGTATGATTATATTTTTGCTCACCAGTAAATTATAAATGTAATTCGCATTTTTAACTTTTACCAGCAGGAAGTTGGCATCTGAAGGGTAGATCATTTCAACGAAACGCATTTTTAGCAGAATTGCAGAAAGTCTTTCCCTTTCTTTCTTAATTTTTAAAACCTCTCTTTTAAGTTGTTCTGACTGACCGAGCTTTCTTATCGCGGTTTTCTGATTTATCGTACTTATGTTATATGGCGGTTTAAGTTTGTTTAAATATTTAATAATATCTGCATTGGCAAAGGCCATTCCAATTCTTATCGCTGCCAGTCCATATGCCTTACTGAATGTCTGCATTAATATCAGATTAGCATATTTGTCCAAAAGTTTCATAAATGAAGGTTTTTCGCTGAAATCAATATAAGCTTCATCAACAACAACTATCCCTTTGAATCTGGCGATTATGAATTCAACATCCTTGAAATTCATTGAATTTGATGTGGGATTATTGGGCGAACATATAAAAATAAGTTTCAGCCTTTTGTCTGAAAATTTTGATTCAGCTTTCTTTACATCAATCTGAAATGTCTTATCCAGCGGTACCTTAATTATTTCAATATTGTTTGCTGAGGCCGACACTTCATACATCCCATAGGTGGGAGTGAAGGTGAGAGCTTTATCAACGCCCGGACTGCAAAAAACCCTGAAGCAAAGGTCTATTATTTCATCACTTCCGTTTCCTAGAAATATTTTATCTTCTTTTACACCCTTAATTTTCGATATTAATGCTTTCAGTTCCTTCTGATACGGGTCAGGATAACGGTTCAGGCTCCCATACGGGTTTTCGTTTGCATCCAAAAAGACACCTGATTTGCCATTGAATTCATCCCTGGCACATGAATAAGGTGTAAGTTTCAACACATTTTCCCTTACTAATTTCTTCAGATCAATCATTCTGTATACTTTTAATTCTGATGGCAACTGCATTTCTGTGACCAGCTAAGGACTCTGCTTCAGCCATCAGCTCGATTGTGGGTCCAAGGTTTCTGATCCCTTCAGCACTAATTGCCTGAAATGAAATATTTTTGAGAAAGCTGTCAACAGATACCCCACTGTAGTTCCTGGCAAAACCATTTGTTGGTAGTGTATGGTTAGTTCCGGAAGCATAGTCACCAGCACTCTCACAGCTAAAACTTCCGAGGAAAACCGAACCCGCATTTTTTATACTGTTTATCATGGAATTTGGATCGTCGGTGTTTATAATTAAGTGTTCAGGAGCATAAAGATTGCTAAAATCCATACAGTCTTTCAGGGTTGGTAACAGAATTAGTTTGCAGTTTTCAATTGCGGTGAGAGCAATCTCCTTTCTTGGCAAAATCATCACCTGGTTTTCAATCTCATGGTTCACTTTTCCTATAAGCTCAGGATCATCAGTTAGTAGAATAACCTGACTATCCGGTCCGTGCTCTGCCTGGGAAAGCAGATCGGCTGCAATGAATCCGGGATTGGCCTTGCTGTCTGCTATTACCAGTACCTCACTGGGTCCTGCAGGCATATCAATGGATATGCCATCCTGCAGTACTAGTTCTTTAGCTTTTGTAACATACTGATTACCTGGTCCAAAGATCTTGAATACTTTTGGTATGCTCTCAGTTCCATAGGCCATTGCAGCTATGCTCTGCGCTCCGCCAACCTTGAATATTTCGTATATTCCTAAAAGTTGTGCAGTATAAAGTATTAAAGGGTTTACTTTTCCATCTCTGCCGGGAGGCGTGCACACAATTATCTCCCTGCATCCTGCAAGTTTTGCCGGAATCCCCAGCATAAGCATTGTCGAAAAAAGCGGAGCACTACCCCCTGGAATATAGAGCCCTACCTTTTCAATTGCAACTGCTTTTCTCCAGCATGCCACTCCTTTAGTGGTTTCAATGACCGGCTCTATTTTGAGTTGAGCAGAATGGAATCTTTCAATATTATTTCTGGCAATATCCAGAGCATTCTTTAAATCCTGCTGAATCTGATTTCGTGATTCATTGATCTCATCTGATGAAACCTTCAGGTTTTGAAGGGTCACACCATCATATTTCTCAGAGTATGAAAACAGGGCTTTGTCTGATCCTGATCGTACATTATTAATAATAGATCTTACAACATTTTCGAGATCGGTCTTCGGTATTTCCGGCCGGTTGCAAAGCTTATCCCATCCTGTTTTATCCGGAAGCAGTATTGTTCTCATCACAGTATCATTTTTTCAATTGGAATAACAAGAATACCTTCCGCTCCGGCTGCTTTAAGCTGATCTATTCTTTCCCAGAATTCGTCCTCCTTCACAACTGAATGCAGACTGTACCATCCTTTTTCTACTAATGGTACAATGGTCGGACTTTTCATACCGGGAAGTATATTGCATATGTCACTGATAGCCGACTCAGGAGTATTGAGTAATATATATTTATTCTCTTTTGCATTTTTGACTGCCCTGATTCTGAAAAGTAAGCTATTCAGAATTATTTGTTTTTCGGGGCTCAGTTTTTTGTTTCCGATGATTACAGCCTGGCTTTTCAGAATTGTCTCAACTTCATGTAAGCCATTGGTAAGAAGGGTGCTTCCTGAACTTACAATGTCACAAACTGCATTGGCAAGACCAATGCCTGGAGCAATTTCAACACTACCGCTTATCTCTTCAATCTCGGCTGTTATTTTGTTTTTCCTGAGAAAACCTTTAAGGATATGAGGATAGCTTGTTGCAATTTTCTTATTCCTGAAATATTCCAAACCTGTATAATTCTCTTCCTTAGGAATGGCAAGACTCAGCCTGCAATGTGCAAACCCAAGCTGTTCAATTATTGATACTTCCTTGTTTTTTTCAAGCACCATGTTCTCTCCCAGAATACCAATATCAGCAACCTGTTGTTCAACATACTGAGGGATATCATCATCACGCAGGAACAACAGCTCCACGGGAAAGTTACTGGCACTAGTTTTAAGGACGCTTATTCCGTTGGAGAATTTAATACCACATTCTTCCAGAAGTTTTTTTGAATTTTCACTAAGACGTCCACTCTTTTGAATCGCAATTTTCAGCTCACTCATATTTCTTTTTTCAGATGTGTCTGAGCAAAGCGGCCGGGGAGAAAAAAACCCGCCTGATCAGCTCAGACGGGTTTATGATATTTTTATACAAATGCATACCACTTTCACCTCGCCTGGAAGCCCAGATGAAAATGATGATGTGATGATGATTTGTAGTACATATCTTAATAATTTAAATGCAAAGATAGTAAAAAATTAATAAATATTACAAAATAAAATGACAGACAATATTTTTTTTGATTCTTGCCCCCTTCCCCCATAAAGGGAGACTAATTCTCTGCATTTTAGTGTACTTAACTAAATGTTACTGTATTAGCTCCCCTTTAGGGGAGATGTCAGCGAAACTGACAGAGGGACTTCAAACCCTTTCAGCTACAAGATCTCCGACTTCAGAGGTTGAATATCCCATTTTGCCGGCTCCCATATCCTTTAGTTTATTTGCAGTCACATCCATGATTGCTTTTTCAATAGCCTGCGCGGCTTTTTCTTCACCCAGATGTTCCAGCATCATTCCCCCGCAAGCAATGGAGGCCAAAGGGTTAATAACATTCTTTCCCGTATATTTTGGAGCTGAGCCACCGATTGGTTCAAACATAGAAACGCCTTTTGGATTAATATTTCCACCTGCGGCAATTCCCATTCCTCCCTGGGTAATGGCTCCCAGATCTGTTATGATGTCCCCGAACATGTTTGTTGTAACTATAACATCAAACCACTCCGGATTTTTAACCATCCACATACAGGTTGCATCTACATGGAAGTATTCACGTTTAATATCCGGATAATCAGCTATTCCGATCTCATGAAAAGCTCTCTCCCAAAGATCAAATACATAAGTTAATACATTTGTTTTTCCACAAAGTGCGAGTGTATTCTTCTTATTTCTTTTTCTTGTATAATCAAACGCATAACGAAGACAGCGTTCAACCTGCATTCGGGAATATACCATGTTTTGGATTGCTACTTCATCAGGAGTGCCTTTCATCATAACTCCGCCCACGCCCGTATACACATCTCCGGTATTTTCCCTGACCACAACATAATCAATATGTTCTGGTCCTTTATCTTTAAGCGGAGTAGGTACACCGGGATATAGTTTAATTGGACGAAGGTTAATATACTGATCCAGCTCAAAACGAAGTTTCAGAAGAATTCCTTTTTCAAGGATACCTGGTTTTACATCGGGATGCCCTATAGCACCCAGAAAGATAGAATCAAATTTTTTTAATTCTTCTATGGCAGATTCAGGCAAAATCTCACCGGTCCTCAGATAGCGATCTCCTCCAAAATCAAATTCTTCAAAATTTATCCTGAATCCGGATTTTGACGCAGCTGCATCCAGTACTTTTTTACCTTCCTTTACAACTTCCGGTCCTGTTCCATCACCGGCTATAACTGCAATATTGTACAATTTACTCATAAATCAGTTTGTATTTATTTAATGTTCACCTAAGGATATTTGAAAATGTCTATACTTCTGCCAATCGTTTGTCTGCTATTACTTTCATTTCAATACTCTCGATAATATTCAGCATTCTTTCAGTTGCTTTGATTGCCGATTCCGTCTGGTCGGCATCAAATCCCCTTGTTTTGAATTCCTTTCCGTTATAATCCCATGTTATGACAGTCTCAACAAATGCGTCAGTCTTGCCTCCCGGGGGGATTGAGACCTGATAATCTGTCAATGCCGGATAGTGCTTACCTAATTTGTCATAAATTATCCTGAGTGCTTTCATAAATGCATCATATTGTCCGTCACCTGATGATGTTTCCTGGTATAAATTACCATCAATTTCAATCTGAACACTGGCGAATGGTTTTAAGCCATAGGAGAGGGAGAGAGAGTAGTTTTTTATGAAGATTTTGTAATTTATCTGTTCGCTCCCAAGTACATCGGCTATTATAAAAGGAAGATCCTCGGTGGTAACGTTCTCTTTCTTATCTCCGAGTTCAATGACTCTCTGTGTCACTTTTGTGAGAGATTCCGGATTGAGAAAAAGCCCGAACTCTTCGAGGTTTTTCCTAATAGTTGCTTTGCCAGATTGTTTTCCAAGTGCATATTTTCTTTTCCTTCCGAAACGTTCAGGGAGCAGGTTGTTATAATAAAGATTGTCTTTACTGTCTCCGTCTGCATGAACTCCTGATGTTTGTGTAAAAACATTTTCACCTATCACCGGTTTATTTACAGGTATGCGTATTCCGCTAAAAGTTTCAACTATTTTGCTAGCTTTGGTTATCTCGAATTCATTTACCCCTGTTTCAATCTTAAGAAGATCCCGGAGAACACCTATTACGCTTGAAAGAGGAGCATTGCCTGCTCTTTCCCCGAGCCCGTTTATAGTTGTATGAATTCCTTTTATCCCTGCCCTGACTGCTGAAAAGACGTTAGCGACCGCCAGATCATAATCATTATGGGAATGAAAGTCAAAATGCAGGGAAGGATACCGGTCGAGAATTTTTTTACAAAAAATAAAGGTCTGTTCAGGATTCAGGATCCCAAGAGTATCGGGAAGCATGAACCTCTGGATGTTTTCATCCATCAGGGAATCAATCAGATATAAGACATATTCTTCAGAGTGTATCATTCCGTTTGACCAGTCCTCAAGGTATATGTTTACATCCATATCAAGAATTTCAGCCTTCCTCAGGATATTCTTAATATCATGGACATGCTTTTCCGGCGTCTTCTTAAGCTGTTTCTCAAGATGGCGGAGTGACCCTTTGCAAAGGAGATTGATAACCTTTCCGCCAGCATCATTTATCCAGTTTAAGGAGATATCGCCATCAACAAACCCAAGTACTTCTACTTTTCTGTGGAAGTTATTATGACGTGCCCACTCGGTTATTTGCCTTATAGCCTCAAATTCGCCAGATGAGACTCTGGCTGAAGCGATTTCTATCCGGTCAACTTTAAGATCCTTCAGGAGAAGTTTAGCGACGTGAAGCTTCTCGAGAGGCGAGTATGAAACTCCCTGAGTCTGTTCCCCGTCCCTTAGGGTAGTATCCATTATTTCAACTCTCATAATGCCATGTTTATTTTGTTTTCATAACTTAGTATAGAACTCTTCATGCTTAGTAAAAAGTCAATATCATCCAATCCTTTTAGCAGACATTCTTTTTTATATGGATTTATTCCGAACTTAACCGAATCACCAGTAGAAGGTATAATGAGCGTCTGATTTTCAAGGTCTATCTTAATTTTCGTTTCTGGATTTGTTTGAATCAGATTATGAAGCTTTTTCAGAAGCTCATCAGGGATTATAATTGGAAGAAGCCCATTATTCAGGGCATTATTCATGAAAATATCAGCAAAAAAACTTGATACAACTGCTCTGAAGCCATAATCAAAAATAGCCCAGACAGCATGTTCACGACTTGAACCGCTTCCAAAGTTCTTGCCGGCAACGAGTATTTTCCCCGAGTATTTCGGATTATTCAGAACAAACTCATCGTTTCTCCCTCCTGTTTTTGTGTATCTCCAGTCGCGGAACAGATTATCTCCAAATCCTTCCCTGGAAGTGGCACTTAAAAACCTGGCTGGTATGATCTGGTCTGTATCAACATTTTCGTATGGCAGAGGTACACAAGTTGATTCAAGAATATCAAATTTAACTTTCGGCATATCTGATTATTTTTTAACATTATTTTCTTTCGAAAAAAATTCCCTTGG
>Ga0208980_10001227_pt1 | contig 15367 bp, 22 predicted proteins | sample WetSurMetagenome_3_FD_187993 | JGI IMG/M metagenome (GOLD analysis project Ga0208980, IMG submission 187993) | Wetland microbial communities from Twitchell Island in the Sacramento Delta, sample from surface sediment Aug2011 Site A1 Bulk (version 2) | ecosystem: Environmental > Aquatic > Marine... | reverse complement strand
ATGTCTCTTTTGGAAGGAAGTAATTATAACCTTTCTAGAAAAGCCCGTGAAACCCTTATGAATATTCAAAAAATGATGGATATAAAAAAGGAATTTTAAAATGCCAAGTAAATTTCTCGTATATCATAATGAATATTTATTAACTTGCCCACAATGTGCCAGCCATTATTTAGAGTTATATCATAAAATAAGTGATTGTGTCAGATGTGAAAGTTGCGGATATTTTAATACATTGATAAACTGGAACGATGGTCTTGATAAAAAAGGTTGGGATAATAGAATTTTAATACGAATTCGTTTTCTAGAACGGAGATGCAACCTTAATATACCCGCTGATTTTGTAGATGATAGGAGAATAAAAAATGATTAATAAATTAGATGTTGAAAAATGGAGGAGAGATAATGGGGAATACTTGTCCACTGTGTAATATAGAACACGAACATAGCCATTTTTCTTATGAAATAAGAAAATATATGGAAACTGAAAATAACCAATATGAAGCTATAAAATCAAACTATAATAATTATGTAAAGCGTTGTAATATTTTGCAAAGGAAGATAGATGTAATGATAGCTAGAGTTACTAATTGGTATATAGAATTCTACCCATATATGATTGATGATTTATTAAAAGAAATTAAAGAAATAAAATAATTTTAAAGAAAGGACAATTATGCCAAAACCAGAATACAAACAATTTAGTAGTAGTATGTACAAAGATATACGAGAAGATTGCTGGATACAATTTGAATGCCCTTTTTGCCATGATTTATTGTGGACAGATTCACAAACTGAATATACAAAATGTGAATGCGGAGAAAAGTTCCACGTCTCCGCTATTTTATACCATGTTATAGAAGGAAAAAAATAATGACACCCAAGTTAGAGTACGTAGATATTGTATTTGAAAATTGCGATTTTATCCGTATAGACGCATCTTATATATTAGGTATGGGTTTTACAGAGATATCAAACTATTTATGGTCAAATACAAACGGTCAATTAATAGAGGAAAATGTATGTAAAGAATTTGAAATAGAATTAGAAAACGATGCCTTAAAAATTAAAACACAGTTTCAAAAAGATTTTAGTGAAGAAAAAAGTATTGATTCTTTTAAACATCATTTAGATGTATATAAAGACATTACACATATAAGTGTAAAACCGGAGAATAGAGAATCGATATATATTGCTGTTCCTTGGAAAGAAGATAAAGAAAATGAAACAAAAAACATCTACGAAAAAACATCATTTGAAAAAGATACATTTACAATAATTTGTGGAGAAAATAATAAATGAAGAGAAATATATTAATCATAGCAATAATAATCTCTATATTTATAATGGTGTCTTGTGTTCCATTATCTGATTTACCCGACACAAAGGATGTTGTAGGTACAAAAACATTAATAGAGCGTATCGGTGATATAGAAATATGGCAAATTAAAAACAATACAGTTGGTGTAATTAGGACTTGTATTTTGGTTATTGCACCAAGTAATGTAGATTTGGAATGCCCATAATGGAAAACAAATTACCCGAGAAATATGAAAATATAGAAATTGAAATTTCTCGATTAAAAAGAGATTTAGAAATACTAAAAGAACTTTCTGAAAATTATAAAGAAGCCGCAGAATTTTGGAAAGAAAAATATGATAATTATCATAAAGAAATGGACGATTTTCTTGACCGTACTAATGCAAAACTCAATACAATATTAAAAGAACAAGAAGATAACAGAAAATCTATTGAAAGTATATTAGAAAAAATGAAAGAAACAAACGGAGTGGTATACAATTGGATAAGGAAAAATTAGATAAATCTTTAGAAATAATACAAGAAGCCAGCGATAGGGCAGACGAAGCAGGAACTCCCTTGTTTATAAATTTTTCTGGTGGTAAAGATAGTTCTTGTTTAATTTTACTTGCTGAGCAATTAAATATTAAAACAGAATTAATCTATATGATATCTAGATTAGAATTACCGGGAACAATTGATTTTGTTAAAGAGCAAGCCGCACGTTTTAATTTGCCTTTGCATATGATTGACCCTATAAAAGATTATATGGGAGATTTTCCATATTGGGTACGAAGATTTAATTATTTCCCGGGTCGCCAGTATACCTATTGCAGCAGCAGATTAAAGTTACGCCCCGCTCGTAAATATTTACGTGGTATTTATGGTAGAAAACATGTTTATAAAATGAACGGTGTTAGAAAATCCGAAAGTTCTAGAAGGCAGAAAATCTATGCTGATAAACCTTATATATATCCCGATTATGAAGCATCTGGTCATTTCCTTGTAGAGCCTATAAGAGAGTGGAAAGGACAAGAAGTAGTAGATTTCCTTGCTGAAAATAATTTCGAAGTACAAAAATTATATGGGGAAGTTGGGGTAAGTGGTTGTGCTTATTGTCCGTTTTATCAAGCGGAGATATATCAGAGAATTTTAAACATATATCCTGAAATATATGATGAAATAATTGCTCTAGAAGATGAAATCGGAAAGCCCTCTGTAAATGGTGGTATATTCCTTCATCAATTAAAAGATGATTTTATGGAAAATCGAGAAGAAATAATGGCTAAATTAAATAAGAAAGCCTTGACAAAAAGAAAATAATGTGGTATAATATAGACACGGAGAATGGAAAATGACATTAGGAGAAGTAGCATTTCATTGGCTTTTATTAGCAAGCGGAGAAGTTATAAAAATAGATGGTTATGTAACCTCTCAAAAACTTCAAGATTATATTGTTGCGGATGATGCTTTTGGTATAAGACCTCCTCTTGACCAGTGTGAATTAGCTTTAAAACTTTTAACCGATAGTGGGTTTATTATTGCACTACCAAATGGAGAATATATAAGGAATAAACATTAAAATGAGAGACGAGTTATTACTGCCCGAATATGGAGATTTATTTACTTTACAAGAATTTATTGAAAAATGTGGTTTAGGATATTTCGTTGATACCGATGGTTCTGGATATTATTCTGATGGAAGAGTATATTGGACAGATGAACCAGCGAACCCATCCGATATGGTCAGATTTAGGGGAGTAAAATTCAATTTAAGACATAGATTTGTAATATGGTTTAATAAATGACTAAAGAACAAGAATACTTAGATAAATTAATTCAAGAAATTGAAATTGCTAAGACACAACATAGAAATGGAATTTATAAAATAAGAGAAAAGATGAATGATAGTACAGCTATATATGTAAAAAATTATCTTATCACACATACTCCTTATCGTATCGAATTTAGAAAATGTCCTTCTTGCAGTTTTGAATGGGATATAATGATTATATTTTAAGAAAAAAAAATATGGAAAATAAAAACGAGATAAAAAAATATTGTATGTCCTGCATATATTTTACCCCAATAAATTCTAATGTTGGTTATTGTAATATGTTGGGGGTAAGTACTGGAAAAGAAGTAGCTATTTTAGATGCTTATTCGACTTTAAAATTAGTAGGTGCTGAGAATGAAAAAATATACAATTTTATAATTATTCAAAGTCGCTTTGGTTGTGTATGTTATAGTCAGATTAATATGTTATAAGGAGGATAAATTACACCTTGACAAAAAGTAAAAAGTGTGGTATAATTAAGGAATGGAAAAAATGAAAATAATTATTTTAGTGGATAGTAATATTGAAAGTTTTGATAAAATGGTTGACTTAGTAGAAGATAAAGATATAATCTTAATCCATACTGAGCGGTGTGATGAGGTTAACGAATATCGATATTTGTTGAGAACAATCGATGAATTTTCTAAATCTGATAGCGAAATCATGCTTGGAAAGTTTTCCGGTAGGGAAAACATTATCAAGGAATTAGGCGATGAGCGTTCTGAAATGATACTCGCACTAAGTTCAAAAAAGAATAGTCGACATTATGCAGGAAAGCCAATCGACACATTCTTAAATCTTATTCATATGTTTGAAAAGGAGACTATATCATCGTAAAAAAAATATAAAAAAGACTAATAATTGAAATGTTCGAGACAAGATAAGCGAAAACAAGGAGAATTAAATGGCATTACAACTAACAAAAGCACAACGTAAAAAGGCATATTTGAAATTAGGTATGTCCGCACCATCAGGAGGAGGAAAGACACTTAGCGCTATTCTTTTAGCATATGGTTTGTTAAAAGAAGCTCATCCAGAATGGGATGAAGTAGAAATTTGGGAACATATTGCGCTGATTGATACCGAAAATGGTTCTGGACAATTATATGTCGGGAGCGAGTTTTATAATATAAAAATTGGTACATATAACGTAGTTAATCTAGAAGCCCCATTTGAAGCAGAAAAATATATTCAAGCCGTAGAGCTTTGCAAGGAAGCAGGTATGGAAGTCTGCATCATCGATTCTACGACTCACCTATGGAGTGGACAAGGTGGTTTATTGGAACAACAAAGCAATGCTGCAAAGCGTGGTGGTAATAGTTATACCGCTTGGCGTGATATTACCCCTATGCATAATCGTTTCGTTGATACAATGCTCCAGACTCCTATGCATATTATTGCAACCATGAGGGCAAAACAAGAATATGTACAAGAGAAAGATACAAATGGAAAAACTATTATTCGCAAAGTAGGTATGGAGCCTGAACAACGTAAAGGTATGGAATATGAGTTTACCATGTTCTTTGAAATTAGCAACGAGCACGAGGCTTTTGGTGCTAAAGATAGAACAAGTCAGTTTGACCAAAAGTATTTTAAGATTACTCCTGACACCGGAAAACAAATGATGAAGTGGCTAGAGGGCGGAACTGATGCACCAGCAGAGGTTGTAAAGGAGTCTATTGAAAAAGCAGACCCTAAAAAAGCATTAGATGGTGCTCACGAACAAATTCTTGAAAAAATCAAAAAACTTGGCGGTAGTAAAAACCCCACGTTAATGACCCTTTTAAAAGAAAATACTCCTGATGGCAAAGGAAATCCCAACAGTATTAAGGATGTAAAAGCTTTAACAGATTTGTTCATAAAGTTAGAAGACTTAGAATCAAAAATGCAAGCAGAAGTAGATGCGGAATTACAACCCGCATAATAAAAATTAGAGACTAAAAAATAAAAATTGGAGACTATAAAAAATGGCTAATCAAGTACAATTAGTAATTTATGAGGGATATTTAGTAAATAATCCTGAAATGCGCTATACCCCAAAAGGGCAAAGCGTTACAAATTTTCGTATGGGTTCAAATAGCAGCTATAACGATGCTGATGGTAATCAAGTAAAAGAGGTTACTTGGCTTAAGGTAACTGCTTGGGGAAAGCTCGGGGAAATTGTGAATCAGTGGACAGAAAAAGGTTCACAGGTTATGGTATTTGGAAAACTACGCCCCGGAAAGAACGGTTCCCCTGAAGTTTATAATCAAAAGGATGGCACATCTGCGGCATCTTACGAAATTACGGCAAGGGATGTGCGTATTTTAAAGGGAAAGCAAGGCGCTCCAGTGGAAAATGGTGTTCCGGATAATGATGAGGAACTTCCATTCTAATAATTAATGTAGCTTAAAAATTGAGGGACTACTTAAAGATTAAAAATATAAGTGGTCCCTCCTTTTTTCAAAAAAGGATGCTAATATGAGGTTAACTGATTACATTAAGGGCTTGGGTAGGATGGTTGCATTTTACCCAAATTTAAAGAAAGTAACAAATTCTACCGTTGCTAGCATCTTGCTTTGTCAACTTTTATACTGGACAGATAAGACTGAGGACGGTTGGATTTATAAAACTCATTATGATTTAGAAGAAGAAACAGGTCTGACTCTTTATGAGCAAAAGACAGCTAGAGAAGTATTGGTTGATTTAGGAATTATTGATGAGGAATATAAAAGGCTTGACCACAAGATTCGTTTCAAAATAAATCAAGCAATATTGGATGATTTATGGGAAAAGCAAAATCATATTTATACTGGAAAAGAAGAGCCTGTAAGTTTGAATGATTATAGAGAACCGGGCATAATTATACCTTATAAACAAAGTGAAAATACCTTACCTGTTGAAAAGCAAGAAAACAAGGATATGATGGATGGAATGTTATTTTATCAAACCACTTCTCCGGGAGCTAAGAAAGAAACAATCAAAAATCAAATTATGGATAAGATAGAGAAAAAGCTCCACATTAATGTAACAGGTAAAAAATGGAAAGAATTTATTGAATATGCATATGGTCGTCAAGTCAGACACGGTGAGCCAATTGATAGATTTGTCGATTGGATGTTGAAAAACAACCCAAATTCTACATATTGGACACCGGAAAGGTTTCAAATGCTTTACCCACAGGCTTTTACAGATGACCAGAATAAACCAAAAGAGAATTTTATTGCACCTCTACCTCCTAGAGAGGAAAAAGATTTAGCACCAATGCCAGAGGAATTAAAAAGAAAAAGGAATCTAACTTAAATTATAGGAGTAAATCATGGCAAATATGTTAGAAGAAGCATTAGAATATGCCCGTAGAGGCTGGTGGGTTTTTCCATGTAGAGAGAAACCCGGTGCGCCTTATATCAAGAATGGTGAAACAATTATTCCTGCTGAAAAAACCCCTTATATTGCAGGTGGATTAAAGAGCGCAAGTATTGATGAAAATCAAATTACTGCGTGGTGGACAACATGGAAAGATGCACTGATTGGCATTAATGCAGAAAAATCTGGCTTATTTGTAGTTGATATTGATAAAAAACATGTTAATGGTTTAGATACCTATACTACATGGAATATCAATGATACAGCAGGTCTTCAATCAATCACTCCTTCTGGTGGTATGCATATAATTTTTACTGGTACAGGTAAATCCAGTACAAATGGTAAAACTGGTATTGATACTCGTGGGATAGGTGGTTATTTTATTGCACCCCCAAGCAAGATTATTGAGGGTGAATATACAGGTGAATATAAACGTTTTAATGATTGGAGCAATCCTCCCGGTATTATTCCAGACGGCTTGATGGCAAAATTGTTTCCTGAAAGTACTTTGGAATATGTGCGTGGAAGTTCTACCCCTGCAACCGATGGTACAAAGAAAAAATTAAGTAGAATAACTCGTGATTTTATGACTTTTGGTGCTGTAGAGGGGGAAAGAAATACTAAGTTATATAATGCGGCATGTGATTTTGTTGGTTGTGGCTATACACGAGAAGAGACTAAGGGATTTTTATTTCCTATAGTTCAAAAAATGCAATTATCAAATTCTGAATTTGAGATAGTCTTAGAACATGCCTACTCTAAACCTCGTACTCCATCTATTCCAGACTCCATTCAAGAAAAAATCATGGAGGGAGGAAAAGATGTTGCCAGTAAAATTACTTTTGAAGAGCAAGCAATTATGGAAAATGCTGTCCTAGCTTGTATGATGCTGGATAACACATCTATTCCTATTATTCAAGATATTTTAAATTTTGATGATTTTCGTGTAGTAAAAAATAGAATTATCTATCGTACAATTAACCGTATGTTTATGTCTGGTATGCGTGTTGACCATCTAACCGTTGCCAATGAAGTAGAAAAAGAAACAGATAAAGTTTCTCTAGATGATGTTTCCAAATTAACCAGTTTATATTTTGTAAATACCGATAATGCATCAACTTATGCAAATATTATTAAAGAAAAATCATCTTTGCGTAAATTGGAAGCATTATTAGATAATAAAGAAAAATATATTAAAGGTAATCTAATTGAAAGTATCAGTTCCCTAGAAAAAGATGTGTCTGATATAGCTCTTGCGAGCGGTGCAAAATCTACTGCGGTCTTGAGTTCATCACAGGCTACTGAAATGGTCACTCAAAGAACAGAGATGATGATAAGTGGTAAAATTGAGCAATTAAAAATTGGCTTTTCTGACTTTGATTATCATGTAGGTGGGATTTATTCTGATGAATTGATTATGTGTGCCGCAAGAAGCGGTGATGGCAAGAGTGCTTTCATGCTCAGTATTTTAAACAATGTATCTATTGTACAAAGAAAGCCAAGCATTATATTTTCTTTGGAAATGTCTACTCATGAGTCAATTTGCCGTCTTATATGCCAATTAACAGGTATAGCCTATAAAGATGTATATCAAGGAAAAATGAGCGCTGATGAATGGCGAGAGTATAGAATTGCAATGGAACAAATTGCTGATAGCCCTCTATACTTCGATGATGGTTTCGGTATGACAGTACCAGAAATTCGTTCTAAAGTAAGAAAATTAGTAGATAAAGGTTTAGTTCTGATTGGTATTGACCAGCTAGAACAAGTTAAGGGTTATGATGGAATGTCTGTTGCAGAACAGTACAATAAGAACGCATATGATATAAAGAATATGTGTAAAGAATTTAATGTTCCTATTCTTTTAAATCACCAATTAAATAGAAACATAGCAGATAGAAAATTGAAAAATGTGCAACCCATAACCGCAGATTTGAATCAGGCAGGGGAAAAAGCTCCTGACCAAGTTCATATCATATTACACAACAGAGATGAGAATAATAAAATTATGCAATCTAAAGTTCAAATTATTAAAAATAGAAATGGTCCAATTATTGATTACCCGGTTATTTTTGTTGGTTCGAGAATGCTATTTTCAAATCCAACTAAAGAACAAGCAGAAAATGTAAAAGTCGCATTCAAAAATAAGCCAATTGAAGATGAATATACGAGTGATAATCCCTATCAAGATGCAATTAACGCACAAGTGGATAATGCCCCTTGGTGGTCAAAAAAAGAAGCTAAACAATGAGCAGTTTTGATTTTATCATAGATAATATACGTTTTTCTTATTCATCTTTAACTACTTATGAAACATGCCCTTATTCATTTCGCCTCACATACCTAGATAAATGTGATAGAATAGAAAATTTCTATGGGCAATATGGAAATTTAATTCACGATACAATGTTTCAATATTTTTCAGATAACTTGGATATGTTCGAACTTTCTAGTTATTTTACAGAAAAATATGATACTGTAATGTCAGCCATACCTCCGAGTTACCCTATGGGCATGGAGGAAAAATATAAAGAAGCAGGATTGGAATTTTTTGATAATTTTTCTTTCGATAAAGATTTATATGATATAATTCTAAATGAAGAAAAAGTTGAATTTGAATTTGATGAAGGAGGCATGTTTGTTGCTAAACCTGATTTAGTATTATTTGAAAAACCTACAGGAAAGTTTCTTCTATATGATTATAAAACATCTGCACCATTTAAAATAGATAAAAGAAATGGGAACGAAACAGTAGATAATAAAAAACTAGATGGTTATTATAAACAGATGTATATTTATACTTATGCTCTGCGTAATTATAAATTCACTCCAATAGATGAAATAGTCCTATGGTTTACAAGACCAGATAGGAAAGTTACAATTCCTTGGAATGAAAATAAAGAAGAAGAATCTATTGACTGGCTGCATAAAATAATTGTAAAAATAAAGAAAGATGAAAAATTCTTTCCGAATAATAGTAATAGTTATTTCTGTAATCAATTATGTAGCGTCAGAGAATCTTGCGAATTTAGACCAGAGGTATAAATGATTACTTATTGCTACGACATAGAATCTTTCAAAAACTTATTCTCAGCCACTTTTGTCAATGTTGATGATGAAAGTGAAAAGCATGTTTTCTATGTGGGGTTAGACAAAGAAGATTATTCCGATATTAAAAAATTTCTTAATCAGGAAATGGTATTAGTCGGGTATAATAATCATTCTTACGATGACCCCATATTGCGTTTTCTTATGTCGTATGATGGAGATAAATTCCCTTTAGAATCATATAATCTTACATCCAAATTGCTTGATGAAAATTTTAGAGACGATAAAGCAATATTAGCATTACGCTACCCAAGAAACGCTATTTATCCTTGGAAGTCAATAGATTTAATGAAGATACTCGCCTTTGATAAGTTAGGAATTTCTTTAAAACAAACCGCTATTAATCTTAAATGGTGGAAAATTCAGGATATTCCTATCAGTCCTTTTTCTGCTGTCAACTCCAACCAGTTACAATCTGTTTTGGATTATAACTTGAATGACGTTTTAATTACTAAGCGTTTATATGAAGAAATAACCCCAATTCGTCAATTGCGTGTTGACTTAAGTAATCTTTATTCTATTGATTTAACATCTGCGTCTGACTCAAAAATGGCTAATTTAATTCTAGAGAATATCTATGCAAATGAATTAAGGATGGATATTCGTGCGGTTAGAGCTATGCGTACTCATAGAGAAACGGTTTTGCTTGGGGAGTGTGTTGCCAAATTTGTAAATTTTCAAAGCCCTGAATTGAAAGAAATGCTGGAAAGAATTTCTGCAACTTATGTATATAATTTTAATAATTATAGATATTCTGAAACAGTTTATTTTGCAAATTGCAATTTTGCTTTGGGTGTTGGCGGGTTGCATACCGAAGATGCTCCGGGGATATTTACCACAGATGAGAATTTTATTATTCAAGATATGGATGTTGCTAGCTATTATCCAAATCTTATAATTAATAATAATTTTTATCCAGAACATTTGGGACCTAACTTTATTTCGGTTCTGAAAAAAATTACAGCAGAGCGTTTGCAAGCTAAAAAAGATAAAGATAAAGTAAAAGCGGATGGTTTAAAGATTACAATCAATTCCATTTTTGGAAAGATGGGTTCTGAACATTTTTGGCTTTATGACCCAAAGAAATTCTTATCCACTACAATTAGTGGGCAAATGGGTTTATTAATGTTGGTTGAAGGTATGTATTTAAATGGAATAGAAGTGATTAGTTGTAATACAGATGGTGTTGTATGTCGTATTCCTCGTAATCTAGAAGAAAGATATTATGAAATTGCGCATGCTTGGGAAAAGGCAACTAATTTAGAATTAGAATTTACCGAATATAGGAAATATGTTAGACGTGATGTTAATTCATATATTACTGAAAAGGCAGATGGGAGTACAAAAGAAAAAGGTGCTTTTCTAAAAGAAGTGGATTTAAAAAAATCCTATCATATGCCAATTGTAGCTAAAGCACTTCACGCTTATTTTATTGATGATGTACCTGTGCGTAAAACCCTTGAAGATTGTAAGGATATTATGGAATTTTGCATCTCTCAAAAGAGCGCAAATACTTTTTCGATTGAACTACATAAGGGGAAGAATATAGAAAAACTACAGAAAACAAATCGCTTCTTTATTACTACTAAAGGTGGCGCTTTATTAAAAAGAGCAGAATCTACCAACAGGTTAATTGGTCTATATGTTGGTAGGCAAGTTCAAATTCTCAATGATTATAATGCTGAAATTCCTTTCGAAAATTACCATGTAGATTTATCTTTTTATGAAAAAGAAGCGATGAAAATAATAGACGAAATAGAGCCAAAGCAGATGATTTTATTTGATTTATTGTTTGAAGATTCTGGAAAGAAAAAAAAGTTTGAAATTCCAGCAAGAATAGAACCAAAAGAAGAAAAAAATGCTACATCTAATGATATAAATAAATTAGGTAAAAATCAACTTATCAAACGAATTGAAGCAATTGTTAATAACAATCAAAAAATAGATGGGGTAGACCCTCGCTATGTCTATATAGATGCCTTTAATATAAAATCAATGACAGCTATTGTTTATTGTTTGGCTAAAGGGGTAAGGCAACCCATTGTTATAGATAAACAAGCATATAAAAAATCTAAGTTAGAAATAGGGCAAATAATCTATTGTAATAAGTTTGAAAAAAAAGACGGTATCTTTTCTATAGCTGATTATCGCATTACTGAAAAATTAGAAGAGATTGGCGAGAAAATGCTTTAGACCCTTGACAAAAATAGAAAAATATGATATAATAAATGACCTTGAAAGGAAACTATATGATAGAAGCTTTAGAATTCGATGATATTTTAATTAAACCCATCCCCTCTAATGTATCATCACGAGATGATGTTGATATAAGTGTTAAGCTTACTGATGGCTTAACACTTAAATTTCCCCTAATTGCTTCCCCTATGGTCGGAGTAGTGAACGGGCAATTTGCCCATCTTCTCTCTGATTATGGGGGTTTAGCTATTATGCATAGATTTTACGAATCTAAAAAAGATTTGATACAAGATATTAATGATAATGTAGAATACTGGATAGATAACTATGGTATTTCTATAAGAATTGGAGAAGAGAGAATAGAAGATTATTTTATTTATAGTCCAAAAGTTATATTGGTTGATACAGCCAATGGTTATACAAAAAATTTATTGGATTATTGTAATAAAGTAAAATCTAAAATATTATCAGAAAATTTATCGATTCTTTTAATGGCTGGAAATGTGGCAACGATTGAGGGGGTTAATATGTTGGCAGATGCTGGTTGTGATTTAATTAGAATAGGAATTGGTGGAGGAGCACCTTGTTCAACTAGAAATCAAACAGGAATAGGCTTTCCCAATATATCCGCACTAGAAGAATGTAGTATGACAGATAGAAATGTAAAGCTTATTATCGATGGAGGAATTAAAAACTCAGGAGATTTTACAAAAGCGATTGTGGCGGGAGCAGATTTAGGTATAGCAGGAATGTTATACGCACAATGTTTTGAAGCACCCAACAAAGGTATGATATATGGAATGGCATCAAGAACTCATATGAAAAATACCAATACAGAAATAAAATCAGTGGAGGGAATTGATATACCAATAGATAAAAAATATTCTCTAGAACAGTTTGTAAGGGAGTTTGGCTACGGTATTAAGAGTGCTGGTACATATCTAAACGCCCATAATTTAAATGAAATAAGCAGAAATGGAAAATTTATAAGAGTAACCGACCACGCAATTAAAAAAGGATTATAATGGATAATGGATACCCTTTTAGTTTTAATTACCCTAACTTGCATGCTAATTACATTACAAGAAAAAGAAAAGAATGGACAAAAAAAGAAATGAGCGATAATAATAGAATAGTATTTGTGGATGTCGATGATGTATGTGCCATGCTTGAACCTGTTTGGTTAGGGCGTTATAACAAAGATTATAACGACAATCTCACAGATGAAGATTTAAAAGATTGGTCTATAGAAAAATTTGTAAAGCCAGAGTGCGGTTTAAAAATATATAGTTATTTAAAAGACCCTGCAATGTATGATGAAGTAATACCTAGAAAAGGTGCACTCGAAGGGGTGAATGCTTTAAGAGAAATGAACTATAGAGTTTTATTTGCTACTTCTTGCCCTGTAGAAGTAGCCGGAAGAAAATTTCATTGGCTTAGAGAGCATGGGTTTGTTAAAAAAGAAAGAGATTATATTGAGATACGGGATAAAAGTCTTTTAAGAGGAAACTATATGATTGATGATAGTTATGACAATGTTTCTGGTTTTATGGGTTATGGGTATTTATTGACAAGACCTTGGAATAAGAAATATACATGGTATCACCGAACAGATAATTGGGAAAATTTTATAGAGATAATGAAAAATTATTTAGGAAAAGGAATGTAATATGCCAGCTAGTAAACGTTTTATGGAATTAACTGAACAAATGAAAGATATTCACAAAAGAAAAAATGCTGGTTATGCGGGCGATTGTGATGACCCTTGGGCAAATTTTAGACAATCTGAATTGTTTGGAATTTCATCTTTCGATGGTTGCATGATTAGATTGTCGGATAAATTTATTAGAGTTGCTAATCTTAGAAAAAATCTAAATAATGATAAGGTGGGAGAATCCATTAAAGATACATTAATTGATTTAGCAAATTATGCAATAATTGCATATTGTTTGTATGAGGAAGAGGAAGAAAAAAAACAGAAAGGAGAGTGTAATGAAAATATTGTTTCCACAAAAGAGAGCAATCTCAAAGACAGCCATGAATATTTTAAAACAGAGGTACTTCGGAGAAGGGGAGGGGAAATGGGATGATGTAGTTAATAGAGTTATAGATAATATCATACCGGAAGCAAGTGAGGAACGAAAAGAATCTACAAGAGAAATGATGCTGCATGGGTACTTTATCCCCAATTCCCCATGCCTTGTGAATGCAGGAAAATCCGGTGCGGGTTTGGCTGCATGCTTCGTAGTAGATTTTCCAGATACAATTGAGGGGATTTATAAAACAAAATTAGATTTCGCTCTTATCGCACGTAAGGGTGGTGGTTGTGGTACTTCACTATCGAAGATACGACCAGAAGGTTCTAAAGTAGCAGGTAGTACACACGGTTATGCGGGTGGTGGTGTAAAATTTGCGGATACAATTTCACATGACGCAGATGCATTGACTCAAGCTGGATTAAATTTATAATTATAGAGTCCCTACAGAAAGTAATTTTTGTAGAAAACCTGAATATCGGAGAAAACCTAGAGATAGATAATTCCGAAGCAACTAGTTAAAACTAGAGGCTCTAACGACTACCAAAGGTATCCTAACTTTTGAGAAGAAGGATAATGGTATAGTCTGAACTGCAACAATAATCTTAAGATGAAATTGCAGAAATAAGTAGAAATACTTATTCGCCTATTTAATAGGTCATAAAAGTAACAGAATGTCCGAGCAATGGCAATAATGTTTACTGAATCTGTTTATCACCCGGATATTTTAAAATTTATTACAGCAAAACATGAAGAAGGGCGTATTGCTAATGCAAATATTTCAGTGGTTGTTGATGATGCATTTATGAATGCTGTAATAAATGATGAAAAGTATTGGACAGAGTTTAGTGGTGTAAAATACCAAGAATATAGAGCGAGGGACGTATTTGAACTTATTGTAGAAGGAATGTGGAAAAATGGAGAACCCGGAGTACTCTTTAAAACAAGGATTGATGATTCTCCGTATAAATATAGCGGGCAAGAAATATTTGGTACTAATCCCTGCTCGGAGCAGCCGCTCCCTCCTAACGGAGTTTGTAACTTAGGCTCTATAGATTTATCAAAATTTTTAGATGAAAAGAAAAATATAAATTGGTTTCAACTAGGTTATGCTGTACGTTGGGGTACACGCTTTTTAGATGCAGTAATCGACAAGACAGGTTTTCCCACCAAAGAAATCGAACAATGGGCTTTAGAGAATAGGGCAATCGGTCTTGGAATAATGGGTTACGCTGATTTATGCTTAATGAAAGAAATTCCTTATGGTTCTCAAGAAGCATTAGACTTATTAAACGAAGTTCTACGTTTTATTTCTCTATATGCAGAAAACGAATCTATAAAAATGGGTATGGAATATGGTGTACCAAAAGCATGTGAAAATTTACCTAGACCACGTAGGAACGTTACTCTTACTACAATTGCACCAACAGGGACAATTAGTTTAATTGCTGGTTGCAGTTCCGGAATAGAACCTATTTTTTCTGAGATAACTATACGCAACGATAAAACAGGTACTTATACATTTGAAAATAATTTAGCCGATAAAGAA
>Ga0208980_10001226_pt1 | contig 15367 bp, 13 predicted proteins | sample WetSurMetagenome_3_FD_187993 | JGI IMG/M metagenome (GOLD analysis project Ga0208980, IMG submission 187993) | Wetland microbial communities from Twitchell Island in the Sacramento Delta, sample from surface sediment Aug2011 Site A1 Bulk (version 2) | ecosystem: Environmental > Aquatic > Marine... | reverse complement strand
CCCCGGGAGCCTGGAGGCGGTAGAAGTAGATTCCGCTCGGGAGGTTGGCCTTCCCGAACTCCACATCGTGATTCCCCGGTGATTGCACGCCGTCGACGAGCACTGCCACTTCCTGTCCCAGAAGGTTGAAGACCGCCAGCCGCACATAGCCGGCATGGGGAAGTGTATATTTGATGCTCGTCATGGGATTGAACGGGTTGGGGAAATTCTGCTCGAGCGTCTGTTCCCGTGGCCGCTCTTTCTCCACCCGCAGCGCCACAGGGGGAAGAACCTCCACGGTAACGGCCAATGAGGGGGGCACCGAGAGGACGGAGAGTCTCCCATCGCTTGCCCATACTCTCCAGAAGTACTTCCCGTTGAGCTTCGGCAGGAACAGGTGGAGAGAATCCGCATATGTCAGCGAGTCTATCCTCACCGGGCTGTTGAAGGCCTCCGAGGTGTCAATCTGGAACGTATAGCGTACCGAATCAGCATCGGCATCCGTTGCACGCTCCCATCGAAAAGTCTGCTCAATCTCCTGGCCTGTCCCCCCGACGATTTTGCCTCCTGGAACCTGCCGCAGCGCAAAAAGCCCCGGAGGGTCGTTAACGTTTGTGACCCGGATGACGAAGCGCTGTTCTGCAAATCCTCCCCCATTCTCAGCTCTGAGAGTGACCGCGAACTTCTCCTGCATCGCCTGCAAACCACTGGGAGTCCATCGGATCGTCCAGGTGGTTGAGTCGACCACCATTCCCCGGGGTGCATTAAGCAGCACCAGACCGGGTGGTGTGCCGCTGAACGACGGCGTGTAGGAATACTCCATGTTCTCTATCGCATTGACCGGCGGTGAAGAGAGGAATCCCGGCACGACCGGAGAGATTTTCAAAATGCGGCTGGAAATATACGGCCCGTTTGCGAAGACGATCCCACCGTCCGGAGCAACCTCGACGCTGGCATACCCCACATTCGTACGGAAGAAGGGCCCGAGTGTAAGTGAATCCTCTCCCGGGCGGAAGCTGCCGGTCCAGATTATGGGATTTGCGTAGCCGGCAACGAGAAGTCTCCCCTGCAGCCGGGGGAAGGCCGTACTTCTGTAGACCGCGACACTTGTCAGACCCGGTTGATTTCCCTGAGCGAATGTAAAGATCGGCCGGATTGTCGGGGAACCTCCCGCTTGCTCCACATTCTCAGAGCCCCATCCGAGATTCGCACCCGGGGGGACTCTGAAAATCTTGTTCGGTTGGTCGGTTCCCCCCTCAAGGCAATAGAGCTCTCCCGTGACAGGATCAAACGTGAAGGCCGTCGGGTTGCGGTGACCGATCGACCAGTAGGGTCTGTCGGGGAAGGGAGAATCAGCGGGGAGAGTACCGTCAGGATTCAGGCGAACGAGTTTGCCCGCATAGTTTCTCTTGCCCGAAAGATCCTGGGCATTCGCAGGCACACCATAATCACCCACGGAGACATAGAGCAATCCATCCGGGCCGAAGCGGAGAGAGCCACCGACGTTTGCCGCACCCTCGTCGAGTCGTGGGATAATGGCCAGCAGGGTTGGTTCGATGCCGATCCCGCTGGAATCGCGATACCGAATGACCACGCTGGCGCGGTCCAGCTTACGGGTGGCAAACAGGTAGAGATAGGGCTGGAGAGGGTAGCGCGGATGGAGGGCAAGACCGAGGAGACCCTGTTCACCATCGTCATCGATATTGACGATCGCGAACGGATCAGGTCGCAGGCCCCTGCTGTAGAATCGCACCCTCCCGCTCGACTTCTCGGTGAAGAAGAACTGCTCTCCTCCGCCTGTGACAAAAGCAAGCGCAACGGGATACTGGGAAAACGGAGCCCGTGCAAGCGTATCGATGCGATACGGTTGCGCATCCGTGGAGGCGCGAAGGAGGACGAACACTATGAGGGAAAGGGTGGAACGTTGTAGCCAACGGCTCATCCAGATCCTTTCGTTGGTGTAACTTTCTATTTCTTCTTATACAGAAAGGCCATAGGGACAACCCGTGCGGATGTCCCATCATGCACAGCGAACCGTCCGTCGTCGAACATCCCGGCAGCACCAATTTCCCCCTTCTTGTTGACGGCATAGAACTTCACGTCGAAGTTTGGGCGTCCATTCTCATCGCGGAGCCGACGCATCCTGTTGTGATCGACAATCCGCTTGCAGGCATCCAGGCATGCCTGCTCGGGGGACTTTCCCTGCCTCATATATTCGACAACCATGACGCTGCTGCAGTTGACAAGGTTGGCCTCACCTCTGCCGGTGGAACCAGCGGCACCAATTTCGTTATCGACATACAGTCCGGCTCCAAGGATCGGCGAGTCACCGACCCGTCCGGGAATCTTATACGCCAGGCCGCTCGTTGTGGTGACGCAGGAGATATTCCCTTTCAGATCAATGGCACTGCAATGAATCGTCCCGGTCAGCCGGGTGAGAGATCCCTCTTCACGCAGTACTCCTCCAATCTCCTGTTCGGCTGTATTCTCGTCGTGCAGGGGCAGGCGGTCATCTTTCGTCGACATCGTTTCTTTCCACTTCAGCCAGATCTCTCTGGCTTCATCGGTCAGGAGATCTTCTTCTTTGAAACCGTACGCCCGCGCGAAATTGAGGGCTCCTTCGCCCACCAGCAGCACATGATCGGTATGCTCCATTACCATACGGGCAACTTTTGACGGGTTCTTGATATTACGCAGTGCCGCCACCGCACCGCCGCGGTGCGTGGGTCCGTGCATGACAGCGGCATCCAACTCAACGACGCCATCCTCGTTGGGGAGTCCGCCGTATCCGACGCTGTGGTCATGGGGATCATCCTCGACGATATTCACTCCCGCGATCACCGCATCGAGGGCATCGGCTCCGGACTTCAGGACCTCCATTGCCCTGGTCACCGCAGCCAGGCCATTTCCGCTCGCAATCGCGACGGGACCCGGAGCCGGGGCCGCCAGAGCCTCATGCGCGGCCTTCAGGGGAACCATGCCTGAAACAAGAGCGCCCGCACCCACCGCCGACGCCTGCCTGATAAATTCTCTTCTGGAAGAGTTCATAAATCACCCGCGTTCCTGGTTTCGAAGTCAAGGTAGGGATTCTCTACAGAAGAATCAATCCGATGTGCGGGGGGGGCGGTTGCCTCCGACTCTTCCGGCTCGTACATTGAACCGACAGGCGAACGATGGCTCATTCCACACTGATCCTCTTCTATAAACCTTACGGCGTCCTTTCCCAGTTCACCCGCGGAGGACACCCGGGTGCATGGAGAACGCTGGCCGAGTTCGGGCCTTTTCCTCCGGACGTCTACCCTGTGGGAAGACTCGATGCAGACAGCGAGGGTCTCTTGCTCCTCACGGATCAGAACGAGATTAAGCGGAGACTTCTGGAACCAAGGTTCAGGCATCCCCGAACATATCTGGTGCAGGTTGAAGGTGATCCGACTTCCGATGCTCTGCGGAGACTTCAGGAGGGTTCGATTGTTCTAGAAGGAAGGCGTGTGCTGCGGGCGGAGGCACACCGGCTGGCGAACAATCCGGTCGTACCCCCCCGTGCTGTCCCAATTCGTTTCCGGAAGAACATTCCCACCACCTGGCTGGAAATAACGCTCTTTGAGGGGCGTAACAGACAGGTTCGGAAGATGACAGCCGGGGCGGGGCATCCGACCTTGAGACTCATCCGGACAGCGATCGGGGAGCTGACCCTTGCCGGGCTGGAGCCCGGGAAATGGCGAACGCTCTCCGACAGGGAGAGCGCTCGCTTTCAGGAGGCACTGCGGGTTCGTCCTCCCCGCGTGCAGCGCTAGTCTTCCTCACCTTTCACTCCGGCGGAGTGGCCCGGCACGGGAGGTGCGGGGGGCACGGGCGGGAGGGGCTCGCTTCCGTCATCGCGGTACAGCGTCACGCCCCAGAATTGCTGATCGTCGGGCGGGTCGACATTCCAGTCGTTGAAGGAGTGGGAATCGTCGCTCCTCCACCGGAGCCGGTATTCACCCCGATCGAGCAGAAGGGTTGTCATGACGACGCGGTTCTTGCGCCCGCCGCCGGCGTGGAATGTCATCGCATACGTCATTTCCCAGACGATGTTGCCATTTCTTGCGTCCTCGATCCATCCGTAATCGAACATTTCCCTGTTCTGTCCTTCTCCGATCGCATACACCCTCACCCGGGTAGTTTTCTCCAGCCGAAACTTTACCGAGCGGTCCTCATCGTTGCCGGGACGAATGATTTGAGCGATGACCGATTCATCCTTTTCCTCGACGTACGTCCCGACGATAGACGGATTGAAATTCTTACCCACCCCCATGATGGTCATCCCGTAACGTTCCTTGTCGCAGGGAGGTTCTGCATTCCACGCGTTGTAGGCGTGTGAATCATCGGTAGAATAGACAGCGAGATACTTCCCCTTCGGCAGCGTAATGACCTCATCGATATAACGGTTCTTCGAGGCCCCGCCAGCCGGAAGCGTCCGATCCAGATCCATGGACCAGACCCTGGCTCTTGTTCGAGCGTCAATGATATATCCCTGATCGGCCATTTGTTTCGGCGAGTTGCTCTTCTCGCCAATGGCATAGACACGAACCTCACAGTCGCGCTTGAGGACGAAGCCCGCAGTCCGGTACTCGTTGTCGCGGACCTTGATCAGACTGATGATGATATTCTCGTCCTCGTTATACACCGTCGCCTTGAAATTCTTTCTCTCCTCCTCATTCTCAATCGCCAGTGTCACCCCCCAGTTGAGAGGATCGTACGGGGGTTCGTCATTCCAATCCTGCGGACCATGGCTGTCGTCGGTAGAGTAGTACAGCACATACTCTCCCGCATCGAGGTCGACTGTCCCTGCAAACTTCCGGTTCTTTTTTGCCCCTCCCGCCCATTCCGTATTATGGGACATTTCCCAGACTCTTCTCCGGTCCCGTGCGTCGACGATCCATGCTACATCAACCTGAGGCTGGCCTTTCACCCCCTCACCGAGGGCATAGACTGTCACCATCGTCGGAGCGGAGAGAGCAAACCCTTTGCGGATGCAGGACTCTTCGTTGGAACCAATGGCCTTCAGCACAACATTAGAGAGTTCGAGCGGAGGCGAGAAGGTTCTCATGGATCCCGCCGCTTCGTCGTCCACAAGCAGGTCGATGCCCCATTTCGAGCAGCGGCTTTCCCATTCCTTGACCAGGTCGTCCGACCACCAGCCGGAGAACCAGGAGAAGAAGCCCTCCTTTTTCGGGGGGGGAGGGAACAGGGGTGTTCGCCTGCGGTCGATGTTCGTCTGAATATGGCTGAATGTCGTGTGATAGATATACCCCCACGCCGTGAAGTACACTTCGTACTTCCCGGGTTGCAGTGTCAGAGTTCCGTCAAATGCCAAGTCATTGTCCACCCGGAAGCTGTTTTTCGCATCCATTCTCCAGACCAGCTCACGCGTCTCAGCGTTGATGATCCATCCATAGGCGAACATTTTGTCGCTCTTATAGGTCCAGCCATAATCTCCGCCACCCCCCAACGCTCTGAGGTGGACGGTCACCGGCCGCTGTACTTCGATTCCGACATCGCGAAGTTCTGTCGAGCAGAACTCACGAAGCGAGACGACCGCCTTCTCGCCTGCGGAAGCGATGCTGATGACCGCTGCCATAAGGACAATGATTCCTCTCACTCGCATACCCTGACCTCTTGCGGTACTCATGACACGATAATGCATCTCGTCTGTTCCGGCAGACCCCATAACTCCTTATTGGAATACGATTTGCGGAGTACTTTGTTTCGGGGATTGGATGGCTGCAGGAATCATTTTTTCCGCTAAAGAGGAACAAAACCCTCGAAAATGGGCCAATTTCCTTGATTCTGCCTGGGCATAGTGATACATTAGCCGGTCATGGAATCCACCGGGAGAATCATTGAAATAGAGGAGTTGGTCAAGGTCTTCCGTCCACGATCAGGAATGCCGGTCACGGCGTTGGATGGGCTCAGCCTGAGCGTCCGGCAGGGGGAGATTTTCGGACTTCTGGGAAGGAATGGTGCCGGGAAGACCACGCTCCTGCGCATACTGACGACTCTCAGTGCACCGACCAGCGGCGCGGTGCGAGTACTGGGGCACGATGTTCAGCGTGAGGGACTGCAGATCCGCAGGAACATGTGTGTCGTTCTGCAGGAGAACGCCGTCGAGCTGTATCTTTCCGTTATTGACAATCTGACAACGTATGCACGTTTTCACGCCATCCCCCGCGCCGATATTCCCGTGCGGGCGGAGAGGGTGTTGCGTCAATTCGGTCTCGAGGAGCACCGGAATCAGAAAGTCATTGACCTGAGCGGAGGACTCAAGCGGAGGGTTCAGGTCGCGAAAGTATTCATGGTGGACAAGCCTGTGGTCTTCCTGGACGAAGCTACCACCGGCATGGACCCGATCAACAAACGCGCGACGCTCGAAGCAATCCGCGAGCAGGCCCGAGCCGGCCGGACCATCTTCCTCACGACTCACATCCTGGAGGAGGCTGAAGAGCTCTGCGACACCATCGCGATCATTGATCGGGGCAGGTGCATTGCTCTGGGAGATCTCCCCACGATCAAGTCGCTTATTCCGAATGCCTTTGATATCACGATCACCTTTGTATCTCTCACCGACGAGATCCTTGGCGAATTTCAGACTCTCCCTCTTCTGAAGATCTCTCACAAAGGAAACACCCTCGAAGCCTGTATTCGGTCCACCGATCTCGGGTTGTTTGAAACACTTTCACAACTCACCCGGCGCTACCCGGTCCGCCATTTCGAAGTTCGAAGTGCCACGCTCGAGGATGTCTTCATCGAACTTCTTGGCGGGAAGCCGGGAACCGGGCCGGCAGGGGATCTCACATGAACATGATCCTCGCCGTGATGTATCGTGAATACAGAATCAGAAAAACCAGCCTGACATGGTTGTTCTATGATCTTTTCATGCCGTTGACCTACCTCCTCCTGTTCGGGATTGGTCTTGACCGCGCTTTCGCAACGGGGATCACCGTCGCGGGACAGGTTGTGAACTACAACGCCTTTTTCCTCTCCGGCGTTCTTGCAATGGCCTGTTTCGGCATTGCGATCAACACTTCTTACGGGTTCTTTGTGGACAGGGACAACGGCATTTTCTACGAATTCCTGACGTACCCCATGACGCGTGCACAGTTCCTGATCGGGAAAATCCTTTTCAACTGTCTCCTTTCCCTCGTTCAGACCCTTCTGACCATCGTGCTGGGGGTTTTGCTCCTCTCGATACCGCTTGCCTGGAACCGGATCCTGTTCGTCCTTCTGGGAGTACTGCTGGGAACGGCTGGCTGGTTTTTCTTTCTTGCCACATTTGCGTTGCGGATACGGCGGAACGACATGTTTAACACGTTCATCAATGTCGCATACTTCATTCTCATGTTCGCCAGCAGTCTCTTTTATCCTGTGGGACAGCTGCCCGGGTGGCTGCGTATCCTGGCCTATCTGAATCCGATGACGTGGCACACAGATGCACTCCGGTATGCCACAATCGGGGTTGGGACATTCGACGTTGTGGTGTTGGAGGCTCTCGGGTTCAGCTGCTTTTTTCTCTGCTCGTTCGCCGCCGCGGTGAGGACGCTCCGGCGCGGGATCCTGCGCTGACGCGCGTTGCATTTTCCCGCCAAGGTCAGTATTTTGGGGTACTGAAGAACTCATCTGGAGAGCAGAGCTTTATGCAGGAGTACCTCGATCTCGTTGAGCGTGTCCTGGCCAGGGGCGTCTACAAGAGCAACCGCACCGGCATTGACACTGTCTCATGCTTTGCGGAGCACTACACGGTGGACCTCAGCCAGGGGTTTCCCCTCCTGACCACGAAAAAGGTGAACTTCAGGTCGATGCTGCACGAGGTCCTCTGGTATCTCTCGGGCGAAGATCACATCCGGAACCTGCGCAAGCACACCAAGATCTGGGATGCCTGGGCAGATGAAGACGGCAACCTCGATACGGCCTACGGCCGGTATTGGCGGCGCTTCCCCAGCGCGAGAATGAATCCCGCGACCAATGAGTATGAGGTCGTCGAAATCGACCAGATCGGACACGTTCTGGAGCTTTTACGGACGGATCCAAACTCGCGGCGCATGGTGGTCACGGCCTGGGAGCCGGGAAATGCGTTTTCCAGCAAGCTTCCCCCCTGTCACTACACTTTCGCGTTCAATGTGCAGGACAGGAGGCTGAGCTGCCACCTCACGCAGAGATCAGGGGATATTGCCATCGGTGTTCCCTTCAATCTCGCGGCCTACGCGCTCCTGACGCAGATTCTCGCCCAGGAAGTCCATCTCGAACCCGGCTTTTTCAGCCACACGATTGTTGACGCGCACATTTACGTGAACCACATTGACGGACTGAAGGAGCAACTGAAACGTACTCCTCGCGTGCGACCGAGGCTCGAGATCGCCCGAAAGCCCCTCACGGAGCTCCAGTTCGAAGACTTCACCCTCATCGGCTATGAGCCCTGTGAGGCCATCAAGTTTGAGGTCGCGGTGTGACCATCACCATTATTGCCGCAATCGCCCGCAACCGTGCCATCGGTCTGCGGGGGGCCCTCCCCTGGCACATTTCAGAGGATCTCAGGCGTTTCAAGAAGCTTACTTCTGGTCATGTCGTGCTGATGGGGCGGAAGACATTCGAATCTCTCGGCCGCCCTCTACCGAACCGGAGGAACGTCGTCGTGACCTCCGCCCTGATTCCGGGCGTGGAGTGTTACCCGGACCCCGAAAGCGCTCTCCGTGCGGTCGCCGACCAGGCGACGGTCTTCGTCATCGGCGGTGGCCAGCTATTTTCATGGATGCTCGGACGAGCGGACGAATTCCGCCTCACCCTGGTTCACCGGGACGCTGAAGCCGACACGTTTTTTCCCCCGTACGAAGAGGTCCTCCGCCAGTCGTTCCGGCTTGTCTCCCGTGAGGATCACGACGGGTTTTCTTTCCTGGACTACGTCAGGTCCTGATTCCCCTCTCCTGTTTATCCTTTCCCGCGCTCCTCCCCGCTGAGAAATCGGAAAAAGCTCCGCCTGGCTGTATCACTCATGAACGGATCTCTGAGACATCTCGGCCGGAGGATTCCTTGACGGACACCGACAATGAACTGCAGCGGTTGTTGAACGATGCAAAGAAAGAAGAGCTGAGTTTGAAATTCGGAGCGCGATTCTCGCCGACGCCCCCGTCCCTGCCTCCGGAAGTTGAGGGTGCCTGGTTGAATCATGTAGAGCAATTCGAGCTCCTGTGCCAGAACGCCCGGACCATCACGGTGCGGGAATATATTGGGGGTCCACCCACGAGGCCTCTCGGAGAGATTCCCGCTCAGGAGCTTGAGGCAGAACTTGACAGGTTCTTCGAACTCCTTTCCGCGAACAATATTGCTGTCCACTTCGGGAGAAGCGTTTCGGAATCGGAGGCCTACAGGTTCATTACCGAGGAACTCCTGGGAAGAGAAATCGAGGATATCCGGATGGACGGACTGACATTGAATTTCCTGTATGAAGAATTCCACCCTGATGATGAACAGGATGCTACGATGACTGTCGAAGACTTCCTCTTCGCCCTCTTCAACAGAAAGGAGTCGATGCTCCTCAGCCTGCTTTGCCGCCCAGACATCCTGATCACGGTGTCGGAGGCATATGATTCTTCCGGACTCAGCACCCACCTTCAATCGTTTCTCAGGGGAGTGCTCACGTTCCTAGACTGGGATGCCGATTCATTCCGTTGCACGATCGACGGCGACAAGGCGGCCGTGGAAGCGAGGGTCTGCTGGAGCGGCCTCGAAATCGGGACGTTGCACAGGATGAACGCCGAAGGACGGGCATTGGTGGATCTTCGCAAATCCGACGGTTTCTGGTACATCACCGGAGCGAGCATACCGGGTGTCGATCTCCCGCCCCGCTAGCCACACCTTCCCCACTATACTTCTTCACGCACGAGCTCTCCTGTCCGGGTTTTTCACTTCTTGGGAATTTGTCCCGTTTTGCGTACATTTTTGGAATGAAGCACGTCGCAGTTGGCGTTATCCTGAACAACGGCCGGGTCCTTGCCTGTCAAAGAAAGCGGACGGTCCGGTATCCGCTGAAATGGGAATTTCCCGGCGGCAAGATCGAACCCGGGGAAACAGCCCGTGATGCTCTCATACGGGAGCTCCGGGAGGAACTGGCCATCGAGGCAGTCCCGGGGGAGCTATTGTTGGCCCACGAGTGGGTGTACCGGAACGGCTCGCAGAACCCGGAGCAGGATGGGCGGTTCCATGTGACGTATTTCATCGTGCGGTCATTTGCCGGCGAACCGGTCAACCATACGTTCGAAGATATTCGATGGGTGACGCCCGTAACATTGCAGGACATGGATATTCTCGAGGGGAACCGGGAAGCCGTGGCGCTTCTCCTGAAGCGCTCCGGAAACGATGATGCAGAGAGCACCGGCACACACTGATGCGCAAGTTGTGCGGACCATCCTGCGGTGGTACGCGCGCCACGGGCGCCGTCTTCCCTGGCGCGGCATCGGGGATCCCTACCGCATCCTCATTGCAGAAATCATGCTTCACCAGACGCAGGTCAATCGCGTCCTGTTGTTGTATCCAGTATTTCTCCGCAGGTTCCCGACCCTGTCTTCACTGGCCGGTGCCCCTCAATCGGCGGTCGTTATCGCCTGGCGCGGACTCGGATACAACAACCGGGCCGTGCGCCTGCACAAACTCGCCGGGATGCTTGTAAGGGATTTCGAAGGAGCGCTTCCCGAGCAGATCAACGAACTCGAGCGGCTCCCGGGAATCGGGAAGTACTCAGCCCACGCCCTGGCCGTATCAGTACACCGGCGGGACCTCCCGGTGGTGGATGTCAACATCAAGCGTGTGCTCTCCAGGCTCTTCTGGAGAATGCCGACGACGGCCGATCTCCGTCCTGAGAAAGAGATCTGGCAGCGAGCCGAGGCTCTGGTGCCGCGCGGCAGGGGGTATCCGTGGATGCAGGCAGTTATGGATCTCGGGGCAACGGTGTGCACGGCCCGTACGCCGGCCTGTCCGGGGTGTCCGGTGGAGCAGTTCTGTGCATCGGTCCGGACAATAGTCAGGGTACGCCCGCCGCGCATCACAAAAGAATCATTGATGGCCGGAGAGCCGAACCGAATCTACCGCGGGAGGATCATCGAGACACTTCGCAGCAGCAAAGGGCACAGTGGGATTTGCGCAGTGACACTGGGGAAGACCATCTATCCCCGTTTCAGTCACCGGAACGAACCATGGCTGCGGCGACTTCTCGCGGGGCTCGAGAAGGACGGCCTGATCCGCACAAACAATCCGCCGTCATTTCGTCACTGTGTGGTCCGGCTGGCCTGACGGTGGTGCAGCGCTACAGGAACATCGAGACCCTCGTCGAGGGATTCCAGCGACACCGGGGGGCGATCCGGAAACGCCTGAGAGAGTTCGCCGCCGTTTCAACGGACGATTATTTTCTTGAGCTTGTGTATTGTCTGCTGACGCCCCAGTCGAGCGCTGTGAACGCGGGCAAGGCCATCCGAGCCCTCCAGCAGGCGGGGTTCCCCGGACGCATGGATGGGCTGACAGACATTCTCGGAGACCGGAGTCATTATATCCGCTTTCATCACACGAAGGCCCGCTGGTTACAAGAGGCCTGGAGCCGGTATCCGAACATCAGGCAGAAGCTTACCGGCAACAGTTCACCGTATGAGATCCGCGAATGGCTTGTGGAGAATGTCAAAGGTCTCGGCTACAAGGAAGCGTCTCATCTCCTCAGAAACATCGGTGCGCGTGATCTCGCGATTCTCGACCGGCACATTCTCAAAAACCTGAAAGCTCACGGTGTAGTGCGTGCGCTCCCCCGGACCCTGACACCGAGGCAATACAAGGCCATTGAGACGCGTTTCCGGAGATTTGCAGGAGCAATCGGGATCTCCATGGACGAGCTGGACCTCCTTTTCTGGAGCAGGGAGACCGGCGAGATTCTCAAGTAAATCCGGGACAATCCGGGCAAGGGTAGTGCAATATGGCTATGAAATTTCTTGTCCTTGGTGCGGGAATGATGGGAAGAGCCGTGGCCTTCGATCTGGCGCAGTTCGAACCGGAGGCCGACATCGTCCTGGCGGACATTGACGATGAAGCAGCGGAGAGGACAGCTGCGGGCATGGGGCCGTCGGTCCGTCCACTCCGGCTCGATGTGAACAACGGACGGGAGTTGCGGTCAGCAGTCAACGGGACAGACGTGATTGTCAGCGCCGTTTCCTATTCGGTCAACCTTCAGGTTTCGCAGGTCGCGCTCGAAGCCGCGGTACACATGGTGGACCTTGGTGGGAACAATGATGTCGTCCGCAGACAATGTGCGCTGGACGCCGAGGCGAGACGAAAGGGCATAGCGATTATCCCGAACTGCGGGCTGGCTCCCGGTCTCATCAACATACTGGCGGCCGGGGCCGTCAGCGAGTTCGACGCCGTTGACGAGGTGCATCTGCGTGTGGGGGGGTTGCCGCAGCACCCAAAGCCTCCGCTGAACTACCAGATTGCCTTTTCTGCCGAAGGACTGATCAATGAATATGTCGAGAACGCAAGTGCGATCCGTAACGGAAGGATTGTCGAGATCACATCCATGACCGAGCTTGAGGAGATCCGGTTCGACCCTCCCTTCGGCACGCTTGAAGCGTTCACGACGTCGGGGGGGCTCTCGCAACTTCCGGAGCTTCTGGCCGGCAGGGTGAACAGCCTGGATTACAAGACGATCCGTTATCCCGGGCATTGTGAGAAGTTTCGCGCACTCCTGGATCTGGGATTTGGCACCACGGAGCCCGTGATGATCGGCAATCAGGTGCGGACGAGCCGTGAGCTCTTCGCCCAGTTGCTGCGCAGGAAACTGGATTTCGGGGAACCCGATGTCGTTCTCGCGCGCGCAACGATCACCGGCACTGCCGGCGCGAAGAAGAAGGTCCGCGTCTACGAATGTATTGATTATCAGGACGATGCCACCGGGATGACGGCCATGATGCGGACAACAGCCTATCCGACCTCGATCATTGCGCAGATGCTCGCATCCGGAGCTCTCGCGGCCCGGGGTGTCATGTCTCCAGAATACTGCGTCCCCGCCGAACCCATGATCGAGCATCTTCGTGAGCGCAACATCATCATCACCACCACCGATTCGGAGGTGCCCACGTGACCACCTATCCCCTGTCCGTGCACATTACCACACGCGACAGCGTCGAGCAGCGTGAGGTTCATCAGCAATACGTAGTGCACACGAAGCACCCTCGCTGGGAATTGTGTAAAGTGTTCTGGCACGCGTTCTTCCATCTCAGATTCCGCTAGGAGCATTGTATGGCCAATTCGTTCTCCTTCGACATCGTCTCCGAAGTCGATCTTCAGGAAGTCGACAACGCGGTAAACCAGGCCCGGAAAGAGATTGCCCAGCGGTACGACTTCAAGGGGTCAAAAAGCTCTATCGAGATGAACACAAAAGACAAAGTCCTCACCATGGTCTCGGACGATGATTTCAAACTGAAGAGTGTCCTTGATATCCTGCAGACCAAACTGATCAAGCGGGGGGTTCCGGTCAAAGCCCTCTCGTACGGGAGCGTGGAGCCATCCACCGGTGGCACCGTGCGCCAGTTGATCACGCTCAGGGTCGGAATTGAGAAGGAGAATGCAAAGAGGATCGTCAAGATGATCAAGGATACCAAGTTGAAGGTGCAGGCACAGATCATGGACGACCAGGTGCGCGTCACCGCAAAGGCGAAAGACGATTTGCAGGCAGTGATCACCCTGGTGCGCGAGGCTGAACTGGAGTTCGCAGTGCAATTCACCAACTACCGATGAGTGCTCCCCTGTCCAGAGAGCCACGCGGCACACGGCGGGCTCTGAAAGCCGCATGGGTCTTGTTTTTCCTGACGTCCATCGGCACTGCGCAGGAGAATTCCCTGCGTGTCGAGTTCGGTGCCGACCGTGGAAAACCGACCATTGTGGGGGCCTTCCAGCGATCCGGCGTCCTGTATGTTTCCCTGTCAGACCTGGTGCACATCATGCGGCTGAACACCTATGAGAGCGCCGGCACCGGGAAACTGGAAATCAAGTTCCCCGACTACCGTGTCAAGATCACACGGGGAAATCCTTTTTTGATCATCACCGGAGGCACAGGAGCCGGGGGGCGTCAGCAAAGCGTCATTCAGCTACCGCACGAGGTCATTTACGCGGCCAATGCGTATTTTCTCCCGCTGGATGCACGCACCACGTCCCTCCCGTTGATTCTCAACACACAGGTAGCGTTTGACCGCCGGGCGGGCCTGATCAGAATCGGCGTTACGGCCCCCACTTCTCCTTTTGATATTCCTTCGGTGCGTCTTGAGGAGAAGGCAAACGGAATGCTCATCCGGATTGCCTCGGCCAAGAAGATCGAAGACATTGAGACCTGGGTCGGACAAGACAACTGGCTCTACGTCACCATTCCCGATGCCAAGGCCGACACCACTGCCATCAACTCGATTCGCCCCTCCGGGATTGTCCGGAGGATCGTTGCCATCCAGAGCCCGACATCGGTTCAGCTGACCTTCCATCTCTCCGGCAAGATCGCCACGTCCGAACTTATCAGGGATGAAAGCTCCAACGATCTATTGATCTCCGTGCGTGCCGAAGGATCGGAAGAGATCATCAAGGTGCCGGCAAAGCCGCCCCGCGAGGTCCCTGAGGAGCACGGGACTCTTCGGAGGCGATGGGAGCTCGACGTTCTTGTTCTCGACGCGGGTCATGGCGGGAAAGACTGGGGGGCGATTGGGGTGACAGGAGTTCGTGAAAAGGATGTGACGCTCGGGGTGGCACTCAAGCTCGGACGGCTCCTGGAAAAGAACCTGCGGGGGGTGAAAGTCGTCTACACCAGGAAGGATGACCGATTCATTGAGCTCGACCGCCGGGGGCAAATCGCCAATGAAGCGGGGGGCAAGCTGTTCATCAGTATCCACGCCAATTCACTGAAGCGCAAACCGAGTCCGACCCAGGGCTTTGAAGTGTACCTGTTGCGACCGGGAAGAACCGAGGAAGCCATTGCGATCGCGGAGGAGGAAAACTCCGTCATCAGGTATGAGGAGGGATACGAACAGCGGTACAAGCAGCTGACCGACGAGAATTTCATCCTTCAGACGATGGCCCAGAGCGCATACATGCGTTCGAGTGAAGTGTTTGCCGATCTTGCCCAGCAGGAACTGGAGCGCACGACAGGTGTTCGCAATCGCGGTGTGAAGCAGGCAGGGTTCTATGTTCTCGTCGGTGCGTCGATGCCCAACGTCCTCGTGGAAACAGCGTATCTCTCCAATCGACAGGACGAAAAGTTCCTGAAGAGTGAGGCAGGGCAGCAGAAGTTTGCCGAGGCGTTATTCCGCGCCGCCAAACGGTACAAGGAAGAATATGAGAA
>Ga0208980_10001225_pt1 | contig 15371 bp, 14 predicted proteins | sample WetSurMetagenome_3_FD_187993 | JGI IMG/M metagenome (GOLD analysis project Ga0208980, IMG submission 187993) | Wetland microbial communities from Twitchell Island in the Sacramento Delta, sample from surface sediment Aug2011 Site A1 Bulk (version 2) | ecosystem: Environmental > Aquatic > Marine... | reverse complement strand
GCATTACTGGCACGGGCTGCACGCCTTGTAACCGAGATCACCCTCGGTATCGGCAGTATGAGTCATCTGGCAGCTCTTGAAGAAGTGTCATCAGAACTTACAGCACAGGGACTTGCAGCTTCATGGCCGCTTGGCAGTTCACTCAGCTACTTCCGGCAGCAGTGGGAAAATCATGCCCGCAATGAAACCTGCCCTGAAAATCTATGCCTTGTTTGGAAAGCGGCACCCTGCCATAGCACATGTCCTGCCAACATAGACATACCCTCTTTCATGGCCCTGCTTGGTAAGGGTGATCATAATTCCACAATAGAGGTCATAAGACAGGATAATCCATTCCCTCTCACCTGCGGACTGGTATGCCCGGCTCCATGTGAATCAGCATGCATCCGTAGAGCAGGTAATGGCGCTGTTTTTATAAGGCCGATGAAATCAAGGGCAGCTGAGTTATGCCTGGCTGATGGAGGCTACCCGAAACCGGCCATTGCTCCCGATACAGGAAAAAAGATCGGTATAATCGGGGCAGGTCCTGCAGGGATCACAGCTGCGTATTATCTGCAAATCCTTGGACATCACACGGATGTTTTTGAAGCTCAGGAATTTGCAGGGGGAATGCTTCGTTATGGTATTCCGGCCTACCGCAACCCTCCTGAGCTCCTTGAGAAAGAGCTTGATCAGATCCGGGCAGTTGGTGTGAGGATACACACCAGCTCTCCGGTTGCGAACCTCGAGGCATTCCGAAAGGATTACGACGCTGTCTTCCTGGGACTCGGGACACAGCGCACACGTCTTCTCACAATTGAAGGTGTGGAGCTGCCATTTGTTATGGGAGGTATTGACTTCCTGCGTGCGGTACGAAGCGGCGAACAGGTTCGCGTAGGGCCACGTGTTGTGGTTGTAGGCGGCGGCAATGTTTCCATCGACGTTGCACTTACAGCCCTGAGACAGGGTGCCCGGCATGTCGACATTACATCACTTGAAAAGCGACGTGATATGCCAGCCAGTCCGCACGAGATAGAGCTTGCTGTTGCCGAAGGTGTTAAGATACATGCAGGGTGGGGACCTGTACGTATTGAGGAGGATGGCAGATTCATTTTACAATACTGTGAAAGGGTAAAGGATGCGACTGGTAAATTCGATCCGATATTCGACACTAACCGCCTTCTGACTCTTGAAGCTGATCATGTGATCCTCGCCGTCGGCCAGGGCACTGACCTGGCAGTTCTCGAGGGCAGTGATGTGGAAAATAATCGGGGGTTTATTGTTGCTGATCCTAAGACAAAGATGACAAATGTGCCAGGTGTATTCGCCGGTGGTGACGGACAGCATGGGCCACGGACAGCTGTGGAAGCTATCCGGTCAGGAAAGATTGCCGCAGCATCCATTGATGCCTGGCTTCGCGGAACAACAATCGACAAAGAAACAGGCAAACCTTCAAAGCGGGTAGATGTAACTCCCCTGTCTGTGAATGCAGACGACAGAAGTCATTTGCGCCGTTCCATGATGCCGGAGAGAACTGTTGAAGAAACCCTTGGAGAAGGCAACTATGTAAAGATTGAAGAAGGACTGACCGATTCTATGGCAAAAAATGAAGCCCGGCGTTGCCTTCGTTGCGACATCTGCATTGGTTGCGGCCTTTGCATGGCCGCTTGCAGCGAAATGGGAATTGAGGCGATTCGAATGGCCGACACAAATGCCGGCAGGCTTGCCCATCTGGATTTTAAACGACCGGCTGAGCTATGCATCGGTTGTGGCGCATGTACACAAGTATGCCCGACAGGCGCGATACATTTTGATGATCAGGACGGGGTTCGCCGAACGGTCATCACAGGAACAGTGGTATGCGAACAACCTCTGCTGAAATGCAGTGATTGCGGTGAACCAACACAGACGCCTGCGCACAGGGAGTTCGTCAGACACCGTCTTCCCGATCACATGACTGCCCCAATGGATCGTGAACTTTGCCCTTCATGTGCACGACTCAGAGCCGATCGTCCGGTAGCTCTTACAAAATAAATATTTGTAACTTCGGACTTCTTTTAGCCGCCGAAGCCTTCATTGACCACCGAAGCTTTAGCGAAGGTGGTGGCTTAGGTAGCCGACTTGACTGACATTAGCGCAATATTTAAAATTTTAAGGTTCATGAATGACATACAAGACAAGAATAATGCGAGGTATCTGAAATACAGGACAAAGTTTTTTATTTCAGAATTCTTTGGTACAGCCCTGTTATTACTGGTGGGTCTGTCGATAGTTATATTCATGTTTGGTTCCGGCAGCCCTATGGCAACCCTTATTCCAAATGTAAAAGTCCGGCAGATTATCACCGGCTTCCTTTTTGGCAGTGTGGGTGCATCCATTGCACTTTCGAATATAGGAAAAGTGAGCGGAGCGCATATCAATCCTGCTGTTACGATGGTATTCTGGTTGTTTCGCAAAATCGAAGGACGCCTCGCCATTACTTATATACTTGCCCAATTGACCGGAGCAATTATAGGGTGCCTGCCTCTTTTAATATGGGGTCAGATGGGTCATAGCATTTTTTACGGCGGAACTTCTCCCGGAGCTAACTACACGAATCAGACTGCCCTGCTGGGCGAAATTGTCACCACCTTTATTATGGTCTCACTTCTTGTTATTTTCATAGGATTCAGGAGTATCCGTAAGTTTACTCCATATATGTTTCCTGTACTTTATGCCATTATGGTACCACTTGAAGCCGATATCTCAGGTATCAGCACAAACCCTGCACGCAGTCTTGGTCCGGCGGTTATATCCGGGCACTGGAACGCATGGTGGATCTACTGGGCCGGTCCTCTTGCAGGAGCATTCCTGGCCAGCCTTGCCTGCAGTCTGCTGGCAAAGCGGATCACGATTGCTAAACTCTATCATTTCGACAGCGAAAGCGAGGGTGATATATTACTTAGAAGGAGTGAATTGCAAAAGCCAGAGTGAATGACTACATTCAGCCAGTAAGATTATCATTAACATATAAAACTTAATAAAAAGAATTTAACTCCTTCATCTGATGGTCATTCTTTTCCGGCCAAAGGTGGTCAAGACAGCTGGCTTTTCAATCTAAATTCCTATTTATAGATTAGTTTTTTCTATTTGTAACTCCGTTCAGTATATCACTCAAAGGTTGCCCTCTTTTATTGATATAAATATCGTTGTGGAAATAATCGAGTTTTTTCAGAAGGTATGAAAGCGTGTTGATCTCTTCAGCGCTGAGATTTCCAACCACAATTCTCGTCACTTCGCTCATTTGCGGCAGTAACCTTAGGACCTCCTCTCTCCCTGACCTGGTAATGGAAACCCTTAGGCTTCTCTTATCATTCTCATCGGCGGATTCAACAATCAATCCTCTTTTAATAAGCCGACGTATGACTTCTGATCCTGAAGTCTTTTCAATTACCTGCTTTGTGATCAGTTCACTCTTGCTTAAACTGTCGTAAGTCATAAGAGTGATCAGAAATGAAAACTCATCAGGAGTTTGTAAATAGCTCTCCCTGAGTACCTTTTTAATATACCACTTTGCATAATGACTCATCAGAACAATTAAAATTGAAATATCACTTGCAGTATTGCGGTATTCATCCTTAAACCACTCTTTATTTTCCCCGGATATTTCTCTCATCGCCAACTCCTGACCTCCAGATTTTGAGTTCAGGTAACCCATAAACTCATCCATCGAATACTCCTCATGGTTACCCATTTCAGCATCAAAGGAAAAAAATTTTGTTATCAGGGTTATAAGTATCTCACTCTTTTTCATGACTGTTTTCATTTCTATTCTAAAACAAAATTAAGCTTATTTAGTTCAATAACGTATTATTTTAACTTTTTTCGAACTATTTTGTACTTATATTGTTTAAATGTCAAAACAATTAGATTAGATATGGAAATAGCAGCCAGCACAAGGGGAGCAAGTAAGGAATACAAAACAGGCGACACTGTGATTACTGCTCTTCAGCCAACAACTTTCGATTTTATGAAGAATGAGCTTACACTTATAATAGGTCCGTCAGGTTCAGGTAAAACAACTCTTCTTTCTCTCCTGGGATGCGTGATTTTTCCAACTTCAGGCGAAGTATATATCGATAACCTTCTTGTGAACAATCTAAGTGATAAGGAACTGGCCAGGGTCAGACTGAAAAATATCGGTTTTGTCTTTCAGAGCTTCAACCTGCTAGCACCTCTAAATGTACTGGAGAATGTTATGCATCCTCTCAGGCTTTCGGGAACCAGCAAAAAGGAGGCAAAGCTCAAGGCTGAGGAAGCGCTTAAAAAGGTAAATATGGAAAACAAGGTGAAGAGCCTGCCAAAAAACCTCAGTGGTGGACAGCAGCAGAGAGTGGCAATTGCAAGAGCACTTGTTACCGAACCATCGATAATGCTTTGCGATGAACCTACTGCATCACTCGATATCAAAAGTGTTGGCATAGTAATGGAAGAACTTAAAATGCTCTCAGATTCAGGAAAATCGGTAATTGTGGTAACACACGACCTGAGACTGAAGCCTTTTGCCGACAGGATCATTTATGTGAACAACGGTGTTGCATCAGACAAGCCCTCGGAGGATGAGATATTTCATAATTAAAAGACATAAAATCAATTAAACAGAATATTAATATTAAATCGATGAATAAAAAGGTTTTTCTGGTTATAATTCCATTGATTCTTACGGCCTGTGGAGGCAATAATGAAAATAAAGAAAAATCAGGCACTGTGGCCCACTCCGTCAACAGTGCATTGGTTGAGATTTCCGAGGTTGTCGGGGTTGGCAAGGTTGAACCTGAAAAAGAGATAATCAGTCTTGCAGCTCCAACTGGTGGTATTGTTAAGGATATTTTCAAAATGGATGGAGATAGTATCAAAAAAGATGAGCCTCTGGTAAGACTTGATGATGAGCTTGAACTGATAAGGGTATCGCAGTTAAGAAGCCAGTACAACACTCAGAAATCGCAGGAAGACATAGATGAGCTTAACCTGAGGGAGTCGGAGTCAAAGCTTGCCAATAAAAAAAGGCTCCTGGAATCTGTAAGAGTCCTTGCATTAAAAGGAGCTGAGACAAAGCAGATGCTCGATGATCTTGAGACAGAGGTCACCACCCTTTCTCTTACTGTAGAAAAGAACAGCGCCTCAGTAAAACTTGCTGCCAGCAGACTAAGGGAGTTGGCTGAGCAGGTCAGATATGCTGAAGCCGAAGCTTCGAAAAAGATTTTACGTTCACCTTATGAGGGGCTAATGCTCGAAATGCATATTGAAAGAGGAAGTGCAGTAAGCCAGTATGAAAAATATGCAGAGGTTGCCCCTTCCGGACCAATGACAGTGAGAACTGAAGTTGATGAGCTTTTTGCCGGCAGGCTCATTTTAGGACTTGATGCTGATATCAGATTTGTTGGCAGCGACTCTGTGGTAGCAAGGGGAAAAGTCATCTTCCTTTCCCCCTACCTGAAAAAGAAGTCGTTATTCTCGCAAAAAGCAAATGAGCAGGAAGACAGGCTTGTAAGGGAAGTAAGAATAAAACTTGACGGGGAAAACGGTCTTATTCTTAACTCAAAGGTTGAATCGGTAATTAAACTTAAAAAGAGCCAGTTATGATCTCAACTGCATATAGGTTTATAAGGTATGACAAGGTTAAGAGCATTGGTGTTGTTATCGGTATCGTTGTCAGCATCTTCCTGATTGGTCAGCAGATAGGTGTTTTAAGTTTTCTGACCGGATTAATGGGTGGCCTGGTCAGTAACTCGAGGCAGGATATTGGCCAGATCTGGATTGTCGATAATATTACAAGGAATGCTAATGAACTTCCTAAACTTAATGAGGGGCTTGTAAGGGAACTAAGGAGTCTAGAGGGGGTCATGAATACATATCCGATAGTAGTCTCCGGGGCATCGGTCAAATTTGAGAATGGAAAACTTGCACCTGTACTCATTATTGGCAGCGAATCACCGCTGTTTATTGCGGGTCCGAAACCAGAATCAATAAATGAGGGTGACCTTCTTTCACTCAGTGATGATGAAGCTGTGTCAGCTGAGTTTTACGACCAGGCTGTATTCGATTACCCGGTAAAACCTGGTACCAGAGTTGAGATTAACGGTAAAAGTGCCACGATCAGGTTGCAAACAAAAAACGCCAGGGGTTTTGCAGGGTCATTTTTCTATACAACAATATCGAAAGCACGTTATTATACTTCATTCCCAGAATCGAAAGTAAGCACAATAGCAATTCAGGTCAAGCCCGGCTTTTCTGTTGATGATGTTGTAAATAACATAAACAGGTCGGTATATGGTATTAAAGCATGGAATGCTGAGAAACTTAGAAAAACAACAGTAAGCTATATAACCATATCGTCAAACATTGGAACCAGCATCGGTTCGCTGGTTATTTTTGCTGTAATAAGCGGATTCTTTATCATCGGACTTACGCTATATTCATCCGCTGTTGACAGGATAAGGGATTATGGAACACTTAAGGCGATCGGTGCCACTAATGGGTATATTACAAGACTAATTCTCACGCAGAGTTTCCTCTTCGCAGTTACAGGTTATTTAATAGCAATGATACTCCTTGAAGGATTCAGAGCAGGAGTATCGAATGCCGGCCTTGTATTCAGCTACTCTATCATTCAATACACTGCCCTCTTCCTGGTAACTGTTTTTATCTCTGTTGGCAGTTCTCTCTTCTTCTCCATACGAACAATCAATAATGTTGAACCGGCTGCCGTATTTCGCGGGTGAAAAATTAAAAGAATATTAAAAATGAAATCTATAACACGATCGATATTGTTTATTCTGCTCATAAGCATATCAGATGGGCTATCCGGGCAGGAGATAAAACTTATAGCCTGTATTGATTCTGCTCTTGCAAATAAAGGGAATATCCAGGCGGTCAGGACTGATATCGAGATAGCTAAACTTCAGACTTCATCAGCTTATAAGAAATATTTACCTGACCTCTCATTGAGTTATAACTACAGATATAATCCCGTAATTCCTACACAGATAATTCCTCTCGGACAGTTCAGCCAGATACCTACAGATGAAAAAAGGCCGATAAAATTCGGGACCGATTGGCAGCAGAACTCAGGCTTAAATCTGTATCAGCCTATAATCGATTTTTCCATAAAGAGCCGGGTCGCAGAAAGCAAAATAAATGAGAAACTGAAGAATACAGATGCTGTTGCCGCTGAAAGGGATCTGAAACTGGAGGTTATAAAGAGCTTTACTAATATATGGCTCAAGGAGGAACAATTTCGTTTTGCCGCACTCGATACACTTCGCACTTCAAGGACAAAGGAGCTATTCAGTGTAAAATTTAAAGAGGGTAAGGTGATGAAAACAGAAGTCAACAAGGCAATTCTGAACCACAATAATGCTTTATCAAATTATGTTGCTGTATCGTCATCACTAACGAGGGAAAAGATTTATATGAGCTTCCTGACGGGAATTTCACTTGAGACTTTGCTGGATGGCAAGTTCGACTTTTCGCCTTTTTCGGATGATGTTATGAAGGTAAGTAATGTAGATCCTATGTTAGACTCTATTCCTTCCGTGAAAAGCCTCAAGCTCAGGGCTGAACTCCTTGAACAACAGCAGAAGTCGGAAAGAATGAAACATACACCTACTATTGGTTTTGAGGGATTCATTGGCGCAAACCAATATACGGATACCTTCAACCCATTCCTGTCAGACAGCTGGTATGGAAGCAGCTACCTGGGACTGAGTCTCAGATTTCAGATACTTTCAGGAAGCAGTACAAAGAACAAGGTCAACCAGTTGAAGCTGGAGGAAAATGGTCTTAAATCAAGGCTCGAGGATGAGACGAAAAATGTCAGCAATAAAAGTCTTTTGCTTAGTGAAGATATTAGGCAGATTGAATATCAGGCTGAATTGTCCAAACAGAACATAGTGCTTTATGAGGAGAACCTCTCATTGAATCAGGATAGATTTGATAAAGGTCAGATAAATGCATACGATCTGTTAACAGATGAAATAGACTTTCAGAAAGAGCAGTCAAAGTTCAATGAAAAACGAGCCGAACTGGTCTATAAAAAGATTGAGTTGATAAACAACTCAGGGGCTCTCTCGGTATTCATAGAAAACTTGCGATGAATTAACATTAAATCAATTAAATATGAAAATGTTTATCATAATTTTGGCCGTAATTATTTTATTAATCATACTACTTCAATCTTTTGTAATTATGTCAACAAATAAAACTGAAGAACAAAAGTATAGCATAATCCAGAAGTACAACAATTTTGAAATCAGATTATATCCTTCTGCCACTATTGCAACAATTAATTCGAATGCAAAAACTTACAGGGATCTTTCGGGCCCGGGATTTCAGAAACTTGCAGGATATATCTTTGGCGGCAATGAGGCTAATACAAAAATTTCGATGACCACACCTGTCCAAATGGATATAAATGATTCTGTTTCAACAATGAGCTTTGTAATGCCTTCTGCATATACAAAAGAAAACCTGCCAAAACCGAATGACCCCAATATCAAAATAAAAAACACCGCAGATGAATATGTTGCAGCAATAAGATTTGGTGGGTATGCCTCTGATGAAGATCTGAAATTCTATTCGGAAAAACTCCAAAATCTTCTGAAAGATAATGGGATCACCTCTTTCGGGAATTATAGATTTCTGGGGTATAACCCTCCATTCCAATTTATTGGCAGAAGAAATGAAATTATTGTGGCAGTAGACTGGAAAGAAAAATAGCAATTATAATTACCGCGATACTTCTGGTCCGTAAAATCTAAATGGAAGGTTGGTATCGTAATTCAACTATGGTTAACTTTAATAAACTATTTTTAAGTCTTTACTGTTAATGTTTTTATGATATATTACTGAATGTAAAATAAATATGAGATCATGAAGAATAAATTCCTTTTTTCAGCTACTTGTTTTGTGTTCCTATTGTCATTTAGTGTTTTCTCACTGAATGGTCAGGCTTCTTTCGACCTGGAGACGGGCGCTGTCGCAACAGGTTACAATAATGTCCGTATTCCCGGAGACCAGGGAACTCTCTTTTCATTGAAAGATGATTTAGTTTCAAAAACTGAGATTTTCTTCCGGCTAAGAGTCAATTATACAATAAAATCCCGTCATACTTTATCACTATTATATGCTCCGCTCGAAACTGTCTCCGAAGGGAATGTGCCATACGACATATTTTTCGAAGGGGTAACCTTTCCTGCAAACACAGACCTTACCGGAACATATAAATTTAATTCATACAGGTTAACGTATCGCTACGAAATTGTACTTAAACCGAAATTTGAATTCGGGCTCGGTTTTACTGCAAAGATCAGAGACGCCAAGATAGCCATGGCTTCTTCTGGACTAGAAAGTGAGAAGAAAAATGTTGGCTTTGTACCAATTATCAATTTCAGAATGTTATGGAAGCCGGATGAAAAATTCGGTATCCTTTTAGAGGGCGATGCACTTGCCGCACCACAGGGCAGAGCAGAAGACGTTCTGATTGCAGCAACATACAGGGTCTCCGACCGTTTGGGATTAAAGGCCGGATACCGCATACTTGAAGGGGGTGCAGATAACGATGAGGTTTACAATTTTGCCCTGTTCAATTATGCTTCGGTTGGCCTTTTAATATATCTCTGATTTAAGTATTTTTTTATATATCGGTAAAAGAGTAAACTAAATAACTCTCTTAATTTCCAGAGGATGAAGCAGAAATTGGCAAACTAACTAAATCGCAATTTTATGTTATTATTTAAAAATATCTGGGTTATATTATTTATCATCTGGGGTTTGCCTCTGACTTTGTATCGAAGCAAATTTCGCAAGATAGTTTACCAAACCGATAAGTGGACAATAAACATCAAACCTGTTTTTATCAAGGAACTTAAGGCACTTTTTGGAAACATGTATCCTGATAATAGAAATTACCTGAAATTCAGGAATTTCTATCGATTTTATCTAACCATTTACCTGCTCTTGTTTACATCTTATTTAACCTTTAGTCAAAAAAATAATATGAACGAAATCAAAATCGGAAGCAGCATCCCGTCATTTACATTGCCTGATCAAAACGGAGATTTGTTCGACATCAATTCTGTCCTCGGCATAAAGAACCTTGTGATTTATTTTTATCCAAAAGACGATAGCCCTGGCTGCACTGCACAGGCTTGTTCGTTTCGCGATCAGTTTGAGGTTTTTAAGGAAGCCGATGCTGTGATTATTGGTATCAGCGGGCAATCCGTGGAAAGCCATAAAGAATTTGCAGAAAAACACAGGCTCAGTTTTACCTTGCTGAGCGATGAAGGAAACAAAATTCGGAAGCAATTTGGTGTGCCTTCAGATTTATTGGGGCTATTGCCGGGCCGTGTAACTTTTGTAGCCGATAAAAAAGGTAAAGTGATATATGTCTTCAACTCGCAGACTCAAGCCACAAGGCATGTTGATGAAGCATTGAGAATTTTGAAGGAATTACAATAAAAAATATTTGAGCCAATAACCAATAAATCCTGAAAATTGATCTTTCAGTACTCTTTATTTAATATTTATGAATAAAATTAAGATAGGAGATACGATTCCCTCTTTTACCCTTAAGGATCAGAATGGTAACGATTTTGATATTTCATCTTTGCTGGGCAGGAAAAAACTTGTCATATTTTTCTATCCACAGGATGGCAGTCTGAACTGCACAAGAGAAGCCTGCTATTTTCGTGATCTCGCAGATGTATTTGACGAAGCAGATGCAATTGTTATTGGCATAAGCAGCCAGTCGGTTGAAAGCCATAAAGAATTTGCAGAAAAAAACAGACTTAAATACACCCTTTTGAGTGATCCCGGTAATATTGTGAGAAGACTATTCGGTGTTCCCGGGAGGGTCTTCGGATTTATTCCGGGACGAGTGACCTATGTTGCGGACCGGTCAGGCAAAGTAGTTTATATTTTCGATTCTCAGACTGAAACTCAGCGTCATGCAGATGAAGCTTTAAAGATCTGTCTTTTGCTGAAAAGAGAAAATAATTCGAATAGTTGATCTCCCCTTCTCCCTTTCTCCCCTTCTCCGTATCCTATTCCAGGTACTGTCTGACTTCCAGTTATATTTCAGGAGGTTCTCCAGCACCGGACTTCTTTCTGAAGATAAATCTTGATTGGTGATAATTATTGTTGTAAATCAGTGAGTTTGTCATTAACAGAAACGATATCTTTATCTACTCTACCTTTCATGTCCTGATAATCCTGGGGTGTAATTACACGATCCATTAAATCATTCTGAAGGTTAGCCATACTTTTTTCAAGTCTTTCTTGCTACTTCCTTGTCCATTGGATCTCATCCCGTCAGGAATAATCTTCCTTCTCAAATAACTTTTCCAAAGTTTTCTTGGTTACCTTTAAAAAAAAAATCCGGCTTCTATTATCAGGAAACCCGGATGCCGATAAAAACTTTTCCTCTGCCATGATTGTTGTTATGAATATAAACACTAAATGAGAATACTCCTAACAGGTGTAACTGGTTACATTGCACAGCGCTTATTGCCTGTATTGTTGAGCAGCGGGCATGAGGTAGTTTGCTGTGTAAGAGATAAGAAAAGGTTTGATTCAAATAAATATGACTCTGCCAGGTTATCAGTTATTGAGTCTGATTTTTTAAAATCAGAGACTCTTAAAAATATTCCTGTTAACATCGATGCAGCCTATTACCTCATCCACTCGATGTCAGCTTCAACGGGTGATTTTGTAAAGATGGAGGAGAACTCTGCTATCAATTTTAGAGATTATATTCAACAAACAAAGGTCAGTCAGGTGATCTATCTAAGCGGCATTGTAAATGAGGATAGTTTATCAAAGCATCTTAAAAGCCGCAAGCATGTTGAGGAAATACTTGCTTCAGGATCATATCCATTAACAACCTTGAGAGCGGGCATTATCATTGGCTCGGGCAGCGCTTCATTTGAAATTATCCGCGATCTGGTTGAAAAACTTCCCTGGATGATAGCTCCCCGCTGGCTCAATACGCTCACTCAGCCTGTTGCAATCCGAAATGTTATTGAGTTCTTGTCAGGTGTATTAATGAATAAAACTACATTTAATCACAGTTACGATATTGGTGGTCCAGATATTATGACTTATAAGCAGATGCTGTTAAGATTTGCAAAAGTCAGGGGGCTTAGGCGACGGATAGGGATTGTTCCGGTAATGACACCAAAATTATCATCTTACTGGCTCTACTTTATTACATCAACTTCATACCCTCTTGCTCAAAACCTCGTAGACAGCATGAAAGTTGAGGTGGTGTGTAAAGAGAACAACCTGAAAGAGATCCTGGGAATTATACCACTAAGTTATGAGGATGCAATAAAGGAAGCCTTCGAGAAGATTGAGCTGAATCAGGTACCATCAAGCTGGAAAGATGCACTTACATCCAATACTCTCAATGATGGAATTTCTCGTTATGCTGAAGTTCCGGTTAATGGATGTTATTTCGATGACAGGAAAGTTCATCTCGTTGATAGCGAAAAGGTCCTTAATAAAATCTGGTCAATAGGAGGCAGTATAGGCTGGTATTATGCCAACTGGCTCTGGGGAATCCGTGGTTTTATTGATAAACTATTTGGTGGTGTCGGATTAAGAAGGGGCAGGAAAAATCAGACTGAAATCTCACCTGGTGATGCATTGGATTTCTGGCGTGTTCTGATTGCTGACAGGAGAGAAAAAAGATTACTTCTATTTGCTGAAATGAAATTACCCGGAGAAGCCTGGCTGGAATTCAGAATTGACAATAAGAATGTACTGCATCAGACTGCAACATTCAGACCGTTAGGCCTTTGGGGCAGGTTGTACTGGTATAGCGTTCTGCCTTTTCATGGATTTATTTTCAGAGGGATGATAAGAAATATTGCCAGCTAACGAACAAAACACACTCTTATTCTGGTTCTTGCCCGGTCGTATCAGGTTGTAAATGGAATTGATGGTAGAAGGTGGATTACACCAGACGATCTTGATGCAATTTGACTTGAAAATAAAAATGGAAGCCGGATGAAAAATTCGGCAAAGCTTAAAGTAGGTTTATGATTAAAAAATTTGGTTGAACTTATTTATTTGAAATAATGTTTCATTATTACTAATTAAACTAATAACAGGATTATGAGAAAGGTTACTTGCATATTATTGTTTATTTCATTACTATCTCTAGGATCTCTAAATGCCCAGACAGGAGTTCGAGTCGGCCTTAGAGCCGGTTATAGTCTTGCCACTCAATATGGGATAACTCCTGCCGACAATGCTTATACGGTTGATTCTCATGGCAGGAATGGCTTCGCAGGAGGCTTATCCCTATATTTTCCGATAACTGAAGCAGTAGGTATTCAGCAGGAGTTTTTATATGCTATGAAAGGTTCGAGGCAGGATGTTACGATTAACACCCCTTTTAACATAAATACTGTATCTGAATATAATTTGAACTATTTCGAGATGCCAATATTGATAAAATACAAATTTGTCAATATTAAGAATTTTGGGATTTATGGAAGCGCCGGTATTGGATTATCATTATTAATGAACGGAGATTACAATATTACCACTACAGTTAATCCCGGCGGACCTCCGATAATAACGGAAGAATCAGGCGACATGAAAGGGCTCGATACCTTCGACTATTCATTTGTATATGGATTAGGCACGGATTTCAAACTTCTCAATAAGGGTTTTTTCTTTGAATACCGGATGACGGTCGGATGGAATACTCTGGCAATGCCTAACGCTTCAGGAGCAGATCCGGTTCCGTTACGCAACCAGGATTATATTTTTACTGTTGGCATATATTTTTAAAAGCTTAAGTCAAATTATATTAAATATATAAGTTAGTCAGGTATCTGGTATTTATGAAAAACAAAAAGTTTGCTAAATATTTCAAGGAATATGAGTGGTCCAACATTTCTGCAATGATCAGAAATAACCGGTCATCTCCCAGAATCTGTGCTGACGACTTCAACCATAAACTAGTTGTTATTACCGGAGCTACATCGGGGATAGGTTACTTTACGGCCCTAAAATATGCATCTTATGGTGCAAATCTTTTATGTATAAATCGCAATCAACAGAAATCGGAGGCTTTACGCCGCGAGATTGAAAGTGAATATGGAGTCAAATGCGACTACAAAATAGCTGATCTGAGTAACTTGCAGGACATTCATCAAGTGGCAAAAGAACTGTTAAAGCTTAATAACCAGATTGATGTACTGATTCATAATGCAGGTATTTACCTGACAAAAAGAGAATTGACTTCTGATGGACTTGAAAAGGTTTTTGTAGTTCAATACCTTTCTTCCTTTATAATAAATTACATTTTAATGGATAAGCTCAAATCACAGGAAAAAGCAAGAATAATTATGGTTAATTCCGAAGGTCACCGTTTTGCTGCCTGGGGTTTAAGATTGGATGATTTGAATTGGGAAAAACATCGTTATTCTGGTCTTAAAAGTTATGGTTCTGCTAAACTTGCCCAGCTTTTATCAATGATCGTTTTTGATGAACATTTCCATAATACCGGAGTATCGATAAATGCAATGCATCCGGGAGCCGTTAAAACTGAAACAGGCCAGGAAAACGGACCGTTTTACAGGTGGTTTAAAAGAAATTTTATTGACAAATCCTTAAAATCCCCTCAAATATCTGCCGAAGCATTGTATTATCTTGGTGTTTCAAAAGAGGTTGAAGCGGTTAGCGGGAAATTCTTTAATTTAACCACTCAAGAAGAACCTGCACCCCCGGCTCTGGATAAAGAAGTGGCTTATGAGCTTTGGGAGAAAAGTCTGGAATCAGCTAGATTGAATAGTCTAAAACAGTAAATAATATTGCGGAATTAGTCTGTTGAAACTTCTGATTTAAATGAATATTTTTGAGAATACTTACATTACTATCATTGTTGGAGGAGGCATCGCCGGATTGACTTCTGCAGTTTATCTCTCACGTGAAGGATAAAAAGTATTGCTGATTGAAAAAACAAGGAATGCAGAGGTCTTGTTAATTCTTTCACACATGACTGCTTTCATTATGATGCCTGAGTCAGAGATTTGGAAGATGCAGAAATTATTTTTGGTTATTAAATCGATGGATCCTCCATCGTATTTCTGATATTAAAAAACATCAAAATCACGGTTAGTTCAATTATTTTAATATAAGCTTCTTAGATTGGGTTAGATCCTTGGTTTTGTACTTCCAAAATTGAACTGTAACTGTAAAACAACAATTAATAAAAAATGGAATTGAACAAACCTCAAATTGTACATTTGTGAATCGATTTCCAGCGGATCACCATTGACAAGAACCCGATCGACTGTTACTTCGGGTAACTCAGTCCGATCGATGACGTTAAATGGTTT
>Ga0208980_10001224_pt1 | contig 15377 bp, 11 predicted proteins | sample WetSurMetagenome_3_FD_187993 | JGI IMG/M metagenome (GOLD analysis project Ga0208980, IMG submission 187993) | Wetland microbial communities from Twitchell Island in the Sacramento Delta, sample from surface sediment Aug2011 Site A1 Bulk (version 2) | ecosystem: Environmental > Aquatic > Marine... | reverse complement strand
CGGCACGGCGGTCGCGCGCCTCCGCGAGATCGCCGGCCAGCCCGCGGACGCCAAGCTCACCTGCGTTCTCCTGTCTTCCGGTCCGATCCCCGTCCGGCTCGGCCCGTTCGAGATGCAGACGGTGAGATTAAGATAGGAAGGGGTCAAACCTTAATTCTTATAATTTTTGGCGCTCCCACCGTCCCACTGAATTTCTTCGGACCGTCGCTCCGTGCAAAAATTATAAGAATTAAGGTTTGACCCCTTCTGAACTTGCCGGGACGGGGCGTTCGGCCTACAATAAAGGCCCGCGAAAGGAATTCATGGATAAGATGCCGCTGACCGACGAGGAGATCGCCCGGCTGCGCCAGCGCGAAGCCGGGATCCTCGCCCGCCTCGATCTGCTCAAGAGGACGATGAGCGAGACCAAGGCCCTCGATACCCTGGCCTTCAAATCCAAGCTGTTCAAGGAGGCCCAGGAAGAGCTTCGGCGCGTCCAGGACAAGCTGGCCGGCCTCGACGAGGACTGAGCCCCGGCCCCCCCCGTCTGGTGCCGCCCCCTACTTCACCGTGAACACCGCCGTCGAGGCGTTGGCCTGCGCCCCGGATTTGTCCCGGGCGGCCACCGTCAGCGTGTGGCGGCCCGGCTTGAGGTCCCCGAAGGTGAGCTCGATGACGCACCACCGGACCGATTTCTCCTGGCGCGTCTCGAGCATCGTGACCGGGACCTCGGACTTGGCCGCCTCTTGCGCCTCCGTCGCCGTGAGATCGAGCTCCATCTGCGGCACGCCCAGAGACATCCGGACCGTCGCCAGGACCCGCTGCGGTCCGGGCGCGAGCGGTCCGATGAGCGGCGCGTACTTGGCCGGGTCGTAGCCGAAGAGCCCCGACAGCGTCGATTCAGGCGCCGCGCCGAGATCCGCCCATCCGGCCGCGGCCTTGAGCAGAAGCGGCGGGTCGAGCCAGACGGCCGCCGCCACCGGATTGGCGAAGCTGATCGAGGCCGAACCGCGGGCGGCGGCGCCCGTCTCCGCGTTCTGGACGATGAGCCGGCACGAGTAGCGCCCCGCCTTGGTGGGAACGGCGAAGACGGCCACGGAGTCCTTGGGGCCGTCGACCGGCGCTTTGATCCGGAAGCTCTTGACCGCCGATTTCCCCTGCTCCTCATCGTAGATCAGGAAATAGGCGTCCGACTTCTTTCCGATGACCGAGGCCGCTGTCCCCTTCGGGATCTCGGCGTAGGCGACGAGGTGCGGCCAGCCGCCGACGACGACCGGCATCAGGACCAGGGGCGCGTCGATCGGCGTCTGCGTGGTCGGATTCTCGCTCAGCGCCAGGTCCGTCATCTGGAGCAGCCGCTCGAATCGGCTGTATTCCTGGAACGGCTTGGGATTGTAGTAGCCGTTCTGGCTGTAGACCTTGAGGCCCGGCCGGAGGGCCCGGACCTTGATCTTGTGGTAAGCGCCGTCCCAGACGGAGGGCACGGTGTAGCCGAGAACGTAATACGCGCTGGTGATGTCCTCGACCGCGGCCAGGGCGTTCTTGTAGTCCATCGTGTTGCTGAAATACCGCCCGCCGGACTCCCCGGCGAGCTGCATGAGCGAATCCTTGCCCCGGACCTCCCGGCTGGCGAAGGAGGTCCCCACGGGATTGTCGATGTCCACCTCGCCTAGGGGCGCGGTGCAGTCGATGGCGAAGATCGGGCTGTTGGCCGTCTTGAGCTCCTTGAGCGCGGCCGCGAACTCGGTCCGGACGACGGTGTTGGATTGGGAGCCGTCGTAGGCGTTGAGCTCGGCCATCATCGCGTCGGGATTGTTCGCGTTCATGCTCGGGACGTCCAGTCCCCGGGTCTGGCCGTAGATGAGGGCCCGGCTGATGCCGGCCGAGAACAGGATCAGGTTCTTCCAGCCGGGGACGTAGCGCATGGCCCGGGCCAGGTTGGCGAAGGCCTGGGAGAACTGCTTGGCCTCCTCGACGTAGCCCTGCTTGCGGCCCTCGTCGACGACGCCGCCCGTCTGAGCCCTGGCCTGTTCGGTGAAGAAGCTGTCCATGGAGCTGTTCGGGTTTATCCCGAACGATTTTTCGCCCGGCGACACACCCGCGCCCGGCGCCGCCGTTGTCGAAGAATCCTGCATGTGCCGGAGCTCGTCGGCATACAAGAAGTTGGTCAAGCTCTCGCCCCGTCCCGTGGCCGCGCGCAGGCCGAAAGCCTCGACGATGTTGCGAACCCGGGCGTGGTCTGAGGTCAGGTATTCGTGAATGGTCAAGCCCCGCACGGGCGAGTAGGACAGGACCCCGACCCGGTCGTCCGGCCGGACGTTCTGATCGATGAAGGCGAGGGCGGCGTCCCGGGCCTTGCGCGAGCTGCGGTAGTCGGTGAAGGCGAAGTCGAAGAAGAGGAAGAACTGCCGGTCGAGCCGGGCGGCTTCGACCGGAGCTCCCGGCGCGAGGTTGTCTCCGCCCAGGACGTGGTTCTCGAAGTGGGTCACCGGCATGACCTTGCCGTTGTCGGTGACCTCGAAATCGGCCGCCGTCAGGTCGGTGACGGGCTTGCCGTCCTTGGTCGTGACGTAGGCCTGCAGGAGCTTGAGCGTGACGGTGACCTCTTCGCGGATCTGCCCGGCCTGCCGGCCGCCGCCGGCCGCGCGGCCCGGCCCATAGAACAGGACCAGCCCGAACGCCAGGACCCCCGCGACGACGCCCGCTCCCGCCCGTTTGGTTCCCTTCGCGATCGATCTCATGGTGACCCCTCTTTCAGCCAGCCAACCAGAGGGACAGCCCCCTCCGGGGACAGTCCCTATCCGCCTCGCCGGACCTCGGTCCGGACCTTGACCTCGAAGAACTTGTAGTCTTTGTAAGCGACGGAAGTTCTGGACGCGGTGACCGTCTGGCTCGACGTCCGGTAAGCCTCCACGACCTCATAGGAGCTGGGGAAGCGCAGGCCGTTCTTCTCGACGGCATACTCGGAAGTGAACTTGATCCGGGGCTTGGCCCGCATGTCCCGGGCGAACGCTTCGATGGCCGCGTAGTTGCCCATCGACACGGGCTCCCACTCGATCTTCAGCACCGCGCCGTCACGCGGGCGGACCCAGGCTTTGCCGAAAAGCGACGAGGCCTCCGTCCCTTTCGGCCGCACATCGACGACGAGGACCGGCTCGCCGTCCATCTCCATCTCATTGGCGACGACGTAGTCGAGCTGGCTTTGAGCGTCCTCGCCGAATAGGCCGACCGGGCCGAGGACGACCAGCTTGTGGATGAATCGATCGGTCTGCAGGTCTGCCCGCTCCTCGTGCCGCGGCTTCCCGCCCTCCTCGAGCAGGATCCGGGTCTCGGCGGTCCAGCCTTCCTTGCGGACGAGCTGATAGTCGTAGACCCAATCACGGACCCTGTCCTCGGCGGCCAGAGGGGCCTTGGCCCCGGTCTGAAAACCGTCCAGAGGCGGTCCCACGGACTTTGCGCTGTTGCCGACCAGCCAAGCCGAGAGTTGCTCCCGGACGTCCTCGCGGCAGACGAAATCGAGCGACGCTCCGGCGAGAGCACGGCAATAGCGGGCGGCGGCTTCGAGGACGCTCGCCGGGACGGGGTTGCCCTTCGAGGGCAGGGGCTCGGCCAAGTCGATATCTTCGACCACCCCGGCGATCCCCGCCGCGGCCGCGGCGCCGGCTCCTTCCTTGGGCTCCGCCTTCACGGCCGCCGCGTCCTCTGCGATGTAGCCTTCCCGGTGGCTGACCCGGAGTCCACTCCTCTTGACCGCGACGTCGATTCGGTGGAACTTGCCGTCGGCCCGGTAGTCCTGGGGCCGATAATAGAGGACGTAATATTCCTCCGACGCGTCGGCCGCCTGGCGCAGGAGCGCGGCCGGGTTGGCCGAGGCCGCCGCCGTGCCGCCCGTGGCCGTCGCGATCTCGCGGAAAACGCGGTAGATGTCGGACGACGATTCGGACATGCGGATGTCCTCGGAAGGAGCGGCGCTGTCGACGTCACGCTGGGGGTCCCGCCGGTTCCGCGTGATATAGAGGAAGTGAACATCCGTCTCGGCGTCCGAAAAAGCCCGCCGGATGGCGTCCCGGTCGACCGGGAGGTCGTGGTTGTAGGCCACCATGAGCTCCTGGGCCTTGAGGGCCGTCTCGGAGTTGGAGCTGTTCAGGAGGTCTCTGATGAGGGCGCGATCGTTGAGCTTCGGCACCTGCTCCCGCTGATAGAACAGGAAGGCGTGTTTGGACCCGGTCCGGGCCTTGAGGTCGGCGGCGAAGGCGGCCATCGTCGCGGTATCGATCGACCGCAGCTCCTCGAGCCGGTCCAGGTCCGTCCGGTAGCCGTTAAGGTTGTATTCTCCTTCCTCGTCTTTCTGGAGATGTCTGATCATGTCCTCGATGATCGACCGGTAGGACCCGCTGAGGATCAAGGCGTCGTTCTTGAGCCTGGCCTTGACCTCGGTCTGGGCCTTGCGCACTTTTTCCGGGGTGTCGATCCGGTTCCGTAATCGCAGGGTCCGCAGGGGAGTCACGATGTCCACCGCGTCCCCGGGCCGGCAGACCTCGGCGAAGAAGAGGTCCACGGCCTTGTCGATCTCGGGCAGGTATTCGCAGATCTGGAAGAGCAGGACGTAGTTGCGCTGCGTTTCCGGCGCGGGCGCACCCGGCGCGCCCTCCTGTCTCTTGACCGCTCCGCCGCGGATAAGGTAGACGGCCTCGACGGGCTGGGGCTTGCCGTCCTCGGCGACCTCGAAATCGTCAAGCCCGAGCGAGTCGACGAACTTGGCGCCATCGTAGACGCGGACCGGCACGCTGATGTTGATGACCGAGACCTGGTGCTGGATCTGGGCGAAACCCCACACCGCCCCGAGCAGGGCCAAAAGAACGCGGCCCGCCGATCTGCCCATGGGATATCTTTAACGATTATTGTATAAAAAGCCGTGACGGTCAAACCCACGGCCGGGGCGGTCCCGGCTTGGCCCGAACCTTGCTGCAAATTGGTCGAGTGGTATGATCCTATCCGGGAGGTCCCGCATGAAAATCTGGAAGATCCTCCTGTTCACCTTTCTCGCCATTATCGTCTTCATGCTCGTCGCCTTCGGCCAGGCGCCCGCGGCGAAGGGACCGTCAGCCGGCTCGGTCCTGGAGAGCCCGCTGCCCGGCGGGGCGTTCATCTGGTACCTCGGCCACTGCGGCTACGCCGTCCGGACGCGCGATCACCTTCTCGTCTTCGACTATCAGGAGGAACGCGACGGGCGCCAGCCCAAGACGAGGCCGGCGCGGCCGTTCCTCGCCTCCGGCTGGATCGACCCGGAGGAGATCAAAGGCCTTAAGGTCCGGGTCTTCGTGTCCCATTCGCACGGGGACCATTTCGACCCGGTCATCTTTACGTGGAAAGGGGTCGTGCCCGACATCCTCTATTTCTTCGGCTGGAAGGCCGCGGACGACCCCGCCCACGCCTATCTCGTCGGCCCCCGGGCCGAGCTCGAGTCCGGCGGGCTGGAGATCGCCACGATCAACTCCCATCACTCCGGCGTTCCCGAGGTGGCCTGGCTCATCAAGGTGGACGGCCTGGTCATCTATCACAACGGCGACTGCCTGCCCGATGACCCGGTCGCGGCGCACGACTATCTCCGCACGAAGACGGAGGCCGTCGACCTCGCCTTCGTCTTCCCGCTCGTCGAAGCGGGCCAGAAGTACGCCGTCCAGGAGCGCGACTTCTTCAAGAAGTTCCGCGTCGGCGCCGCCTTCCCCATGCACGCCCGGGCCGGCGACGCGATGTATCGCGATTTCCAGAAGGTCTTCCAGGCCGAATTCCCGGGTCTCGTCATCCATGTCCCAGAGGCCATGGGCCAGAGGTTCGTCTATAGGCCGTGAAGAAGATCCCGGCTGAACGGCCGGGGGCCGTGGTATAATCATCGGCCAGGCGGAAGAACCTCATGAGCGGAATGGCCCGGCCGAAAAAGCGAAAGACGGCGAAGGGCCCGAGTCCCTCCGCGGGTGTCTCCGCCACGCCGGATCCGGCGCACCGCCGGCCGGCCCGCCCGGGCGCCCGCCTCCGCCGGGCCGCCGATATCGCCCTGATCACTTTGGCCCTCGCCGCGATCGGCCTCTTCATCGCCGTGAAGATCATCGGCGGCCGCGCGGCGGGTCCCGCGGGTCCGAACGGGAAGAACGGGAATGGCGCTTCCCTATCAACCGTCGGCCCGGAGACGACCTCGAGCCCGAGCGCCGAATTCGCCGACCTCGAGGCGGGCCCGGACGAGTTCGAGGGCGGCGTCGACGACGAGCCCCTGGCCGGCCCGGCCATCGTCTCCGATCCCTACGCCGCCCGTCCGTTCTCGCCGGTCGACGATCCGCGGCTGGCCGCCGTCCTCGACCCCGAGATCGAACGCTCGCTCAAGGTCGGCCGCATCCCCTCGATGGCCGTCGTCTGCGTCTCCGGCGACAAGATCGTCTGGACGCGGTCGGCCGGGCTGTCCAACGTCCGGGTCAAAACGCCCGCGGCCTGCGACACGGTCTACCTCATCGCCTCGACCTTCAAGACGATGTCGGCGACGGCCCTGCTGCAGCAAATGGAACAGGGCAAGTTCAAGCTCGACGACAGGGTCAACGACTATCTCGGTGACCTGCGGATCGAAGGCGAGAACAAGCGCTATCCCGTGACCTTCCGCCACCTCCTGACGCATACCTCGGGCCTGCCGACCGATTTCGGGCGGCACGCCGTCTGGGAGGACCTGAGCACGCCGTCGCTCCACGACTACCTCCGCGGCCGGCTCCGCCTGGCCCGGCGCCCCGGGACGCGGGTCCTCTACTCCAACATCGCTTTCACGCTCGTAGCCTACCTCGTCGAGAAATTCTCGGGGATGCCGTTCAAGGAGTACATGCGCAAGAACGTCTTCGGCCCGGTCGAGATGCGCGACACGGCTTTCGAGCCGCGGGCCGACATGGCCGAGCGCTTGGCCATCCCGTACATGCCGGTCCGGCGCAGGACCGGGGTCTTCCGGCCGGTGGACTGGGTCAAGGCCGACGCGTGGCCGGCCGGGGTCGTCTACGGGACGGCCGTCGACCAGGCCCGCTGGCTCATGACCGCCGTCAATCGCGGGGTCTATAAGGGCCGGCGCATCCTCCTGGAGTCGACCTTTCGGGAGATGACGCGGCGCCAGTTCGACCGCTTCGCCGGGCCCATCAACGGCGGCTGGCTCAACGAGACGTCCGGCTACGGCCTGGCCTGGTGGGTCTCGACCCTCAACGGCGAGACGATCATCGCCCACAGCGGCAGCGTCAACGGCTACACGGCCTTCCTGGCGGGCAACCTCGACCGGAAGACGGGCGTGGCCATCCTGACCAACGGCAACAAGTCCCACCGTTGGCTGTACAGCTTGGCCCTCAAGGCCCTGGCGGCGCTTTAGAAGGCCCATCTCCCCGTTCCGGGACCCGCACTCGAGGCGGCGAGGGACCGGCGTTGACTCCGTCCGGCGCCGGTGCTATTCTCAGCACCAGTCCGGAACGCACATCCCAGGGGACCTGCCGTGAAATGCTCGCGCTGCGGCTTCGAGAATCCCGCCGAGACCTGGTTCTGCGGCCGGTGCGCCTCGCCTCTCCATGCGGCCGGCTCCGCCCCGGGATCGACCGAAACCCTCATCGCGCCCATCCGTGAGCTCGAGACGGGGACGACCTTCGCCCGCCGCTACCAGGTCATCGAGGAGCTGGGCAAGGGCGGCATGGGCCGGGTTTACAAGGTCTACGACACGGAGGTCCGCGAGAAGCTCGCCCTCAAGCTGCTCAAACCCGAGATCGCCACGGACCCCGATACGATCGAGCGCTTCCGCAACGAGCTGCGGCTGGCCCGGACCGTCTCCCACCGCAACGTCTGCCGCATGCACGACCTCGGCCGCGAGGAGTCGACGGGGACCTTCTTCATCACCATGGAGTACGTTTCCGGGGACGACCTCAAGAGCCTGATCCACAGCATCGGGGCCCTGCCGCTCGGAAAGGCCGTGGCCGTCGCGCGGCAGGTGGCCGAGGGTCTCGGAGAGGCCCACCGGCTGGGCGTCGTCCATCGCGACCTCAAGCCGCAGAACATCATGATCGACCGCGAGGGCGGGGCCCGGATCATGGACTTCGGCATCGCCCGCTCCGTCCGGGCCAAGGGCATCACCGGGGCCGGGGTGATGATCGGCACGCCCGAGTACATGTCGCCCGAGCAAGTGGACGGCCAGGAGGCCGACGCGCGCTCGGACATCTATTCCCTCGGTGTCGTCCTGTACGAGATGCTGACCGGGCGCCTGCCGTTTGAGGGAGACACGCCTCTGGCCGTTGCGGTCAAGCAGAAAAGCGAACCGCCGCCAGATCCCCGGACGGTCAATGTCCAGATCCCCGAGGACCTGGCCAAGCTCATCTTGCATTGCCTGAAAAAGGAGAAAGGCGAGCGCATCCAGAGCGCGGAAGACCTCCTCGCGGGTCTCGCCCGGATCGAGAAGTCCCTGCCCGAAACGACCGGCGCGCTGCCATTGCGGCGGCCCCAGACGTCCAAGCAGGTGACGGTCCGCCTGCCCTCGAAGAAGGTCTGGGTCCCGGCCGCCGCGGTGCTCATCGCCCTGGCCGCGCTCGGCATCTGGCAGCTCGTCCCGGACAGTCCCGGGTCGAAACGCACGGTCGCCGTCCTCGGCTTCAAGAACCAGACCGGCGACGCCGGCCTCGATTATCTCCGGGAGACCATCCCCAACCTGCTCATCACCAGTCTCGAGCAGTCGAAACACCTGCGGGTCACGTCGTGGGAGCGGCTGAAGGACTTGCTCAAGCAAGCCGGCCGGGACCCGTCCGCCGCGTTCGACGAGGACGCGGGTTTCGAGATCTGCCGCAAGGCGGGCATCGAGGCCCTCGTCGTCGGCTTCTTCGCCAAGGCGGGGGAGACCTTCGTCACCGACGTCAAGGTCCTGGACGCGGCGACGCGGGAGTCGCTCAAGAGCGCGTCGGCTCGGGGGGAAGGAGCGGCCAGCATCCTCAAGTCCCAGATCGACGAGATCAGCCGCGAGGTCGGCCGCGGCATCGGCAAGCCTCTCCTCAAGATCGAAGCGCCGGCCCGGCCCATCGTCGAGCTGACGACGAGCTCGCTCGAGGCCTACAACTATTTCCTGCGCGGCCAGGAGGATTACGAGAAGTTCTATTTCGCCGACGCCAAGAAGTTCCTGGAGAAAGCCATCGCCCTCGATCCGGAATTCGCCCTCGCCTACCTCATCCTGTCCGCGGTGGAGAACGAGCTCAACGGTCTCAAGCTCCGGGAACAGGCCCTCCGCGATGCCTATCGCTGCTCGGCCAAGGCCAGCGAGAAGGAGCGGCTCTATATCGCCGCCCGATATGCCCAGACGATCGAGCAGGACCAGGAAAAAACATACAAGATCCTGCAGGAGCTGGTTCGCAGGTTCCCGGACGAGAAATACGCCCAATACGCGCTCGCTCACTACTATGACAGCACCCGCGACTACGGCGCCGCCGCGGCCGGCTACGAGAAGGCCATCGCCCTGGATCCGCAATTTGGCTTCGCCATCAACCAGCTGGCCTATCTCCGTGCCAAGACCGGCCGGTTCGACGAGGCCCTAGCCCTGTTCAAGCGCTATGCGGCGATCAGTCCCGGCGACGCCAATCCCCTCGACTCCATGGCCGAGCTTTATGTCCGGATGGGCCGGCTCGACCTGGCCGAGGCCAAGTACAAGGAGGCTCTGGAGCTGAAGCCGGACTTCTTCGGTTCCTGCGCCAGTCTGATGTACGTGGCCTGCCTGAGGGAGGATTACGCCGAGGCGTATCATTGGGCCGCCGAGCTCATCGCCCGGGCCCCGACCCCAGCGGCCAAGGGGCAGGGCGTGTGGCTGACGGCCTACACGGATTACCTGTGCGGCCGATGGAACGCGGCGCTGGCCCGCGTCGCCGAGTTCCGCCGGCAGGCTCAGGCCACCGGGGAGCCCTATTACGCCGCGGTCGGGGACTGGATCTCGGGCTTCATTCTGCGCGACATGGGACGGAGCGAGGAGGCCCTCGCGGCCTTCCAGGGCTTCATCGACTGGGGGAACCGCGAGCGCCCCAAGGACTCGGCCTTCTTCCAGTTGACCCGATCCTTCTTCTCGGGCTGGGTCGATATCGGCCGCGGGCTGGCCGCCGAGGCCGGCGCCCGGGCCGCCGAAATGGAAGGCGGGCTTTCCCGGCTCCGTCCGGAAGACGTCAGCCAGATGACGTTCCTCTATCGGCTGCTGACGGCCGAGGCCGCGCTGGCCGATGGCGACGCCGGCCGGGCCGTCGTCCTCGGTCGGGAGATCGTCAGCCCCGATTGCCCGAGCTTTTCCGTGCCCAGCTTGGCCAGCTACAACCAGCCGTGGCTCAAGGACGTTCTGGCCCGGGCCCTTTGGAAGAAGCGCGACCTCGACGCGGCGGCGGCCGAATACCGGAAGCTCATGACCATCGATCCGGCGAACATGGTCCGATTCTTCATCCCGCCGCTCTACCATTACCGGCTGGGCCGGATCCTCGAGGAGAAAGGGGACAAGGCTGGCGCGGCGGTCGAGTACCGGAAATTCCTCGAATACTGGAAGGACGCCGACCCCACCCACCCCGAGCTCGCCGACGCCCGCCGGCGCTTGGCCGCGCTCTAAGAGGGGTAGTCCCGCGGTTCGAGGGACGGTCCCCTCTGCCTATTCGTCGGGCTCCCGCCGGGGCCCGCCCCCGAGGCGCATAGCGAAGGACATCCCGACGACGACGTGCTGGGTTTCGTTCAGGTAATAAATGGTCAGGCCCAGCCGCGTCGGGCCGGCCAGATAACCGAATTGGAATTTGGGGACGAGCGATCCGGCCGCGGCTTCGCCCCAATCGTCGACCTTCAGGGCGGCGCCGACGCCGAAAGTGAACTGGTTCATCCGGAAGTTCAGGGTCACGGCGGGCACGAAATCGATGTTGGAGCCGGCCGACTCCCGGATCCAGATCATCGCCTCGGGATTGAGGGAGATGACCCGCCCGAGCCGGAACTCGATCTCGGGACCGAGGGTCAGCCACTTGGGATAGTCGAAAAGATTGACGTAGCCGAGATCGGCGTAGAACCGGACGGGCGCCCGGTCGGGCCCCCGGTATTGGGCCAGGGCCGGCGCTGAGGCGGCCGCGAGGATGATCCCCGTCAGGACGAGCAGGGCGACCGGTCTTCGGGTCATGTGCGACACTCCGTCTGCGGCGTTTCGACCTTGATATTATACCCCAGCGGGCCAAGGGCCGTTGCGCCGGGGCGGGGCCCGGGCCGGCCGGCCCTCAGCGCGGGGGCCGTCCGCCGACGACCGTCAGGCTCAGGACGGCGGCGCCGGAGGCGCGGTAGCGGGCCAGCGCCGCGGCGTCGATGTGATCGAGCAGGACCTCGTCGGGGAGATCGAGCCGCTTCGAGGACTTGACCTCGACCCCGGTGAAGCCCGTCTTGTGGATGATGTCCAGGTAGCGGTCCCGCTCGAGCGCCCCGGCCACGCAGCCGACGTAGAGCTCGGCCGCCCGGCGCAGCTCCGCCGGGAGCTCGCCCTCGAGGACGATATCCGAGACGCAGAACCGGCCGCCCGGCTTGAGGATGCGGAAGATCTCGGCGAAAGCCTTGGTCTTGTCGGGAACGAGGTTGAGGACGCAGTTGCTGACGACGACGTCGGCGGCCGCGGCGTCCACCGGCAGCGCTTCGATCTCGCCGAGGCGGAACTCGACGTTGCCGAAGCCGCGGCGGGCGGCGTTCTCCTTGGCCTTGGCGATCATCTCGGGCGTCATGTCGATGCCAATGACCCGGCCTGTCTCGCCGACGGCGGCGCGGGCGATGAAGACGTCGTTGCCGGCCCCGGAACCGAGGTCGACGACCGTCTGCCCCGGGGCGAGCCCGGCGTGCTGGGTGGGCAGGCCGCAGCCGAGTCCGAGGTCGGCCTCCTCGACGTGGCCGTCGAGCTTGCCGTAGGCGTCCTTGAGGCCGGCGATGTCCTCGCTGTAGTAGGTGTCGGCCGAGAGCTCGGGCGCCGGCGCGCAGCAGGGGCCCGCCTTCGGGGCGCAGCAGCAGCTCGACGCCTTGAACGGGATTGACAACGGTGTGCCCGGGGCCGGCGCGTCCTTGGCGATCCGGCCGTATTTCTCCCGGACGAGCTCTTTCAGGCGCTCGGCCTCCTGTTCCTTCTTCTTGAAGATCTTCATGGCTTCTCCTTCTTTATGGGCGTTGAGAGGCGGCGGAAGACATCGGCAAAGGCCCGGCCGGCCTCGGCGACCGTCTTCGGGTTGAGACAATAGCAGGTCCGGGGCCCGTCGACGTCGCCGCGGATGAGGCCGGCATCCCGGAGCTCTTTGAGGTGTTGCGAGACCGTCGATTGGGCCAGGGGCAGGAGCTCGACCAGACCGCCGCAGACGCAGCCGCACCGCCCGGCCAGGATCTCGAGGATGCGGAGGCGGACCGGGTGGGAGAGGGCCTTGGCCAGGACGGCCGCGCGGACGAGGGCGGGATCGAAGGCTCCGGTTTTCGCTTGGGCCATGTTCGCTCCTGCTTTCCTAATATCGTATATCGTAAATATACGATATTAGAGGCGGGTTGTCAAGCGATTTTTTTTGAGAGGGGCCCTCGAGGGAGTCAGTAGATCCAGGCGATCCCGGCCCCGAGGTAATCGACGCTGACCGTCTCTTCCACGGGCGGGTTCGTGGCCGTATCGTGGTTGTAGCGGTACTTCCGGTATTCGGCGATGAGCCCGAACTTCTTCTTCAGCCGGATCTTGATGCCGCCGCCGTAGAAGGTCAGGCTAGTGCCTGTCAGGCTGCCTCCTGCCCCTGCGCAGACGAAGGGGATGACGACGGGGATGGGAGCATTCAATGCGATGTCGAGGGAGAGCGGCATGGCTTCGTAGACGTAGTCGAAGCTCAACCCCAGGGCGAGGACCTTCGGCAGCGGGTGCCACCAGAACGACTTGACCAGGCCGATGCGTCCGTTGCTGACCCAGCCGCCGGACAGGTTCGATTCCCATCGATGGGCCTTGGTCGGAGCGGCCGCGGGTTTGTCGGTATCTTGCCCGGCGAGGGTCGGAGCGATGAGGGCCAAGAGGAGGAAGAACGCGAGCGAGACCGAGGCGAACCGCATGGCAGACCTCCCGTCGGTACGTTCCTTACCGGTGATAGAGAACCTTGCCGCCGACAACGGTGTAGAGCACCTCGGTCCCGGGAATGTCGCCCTCGGGACAGGTCAGAATATCCCGCGACAGGACGGTGATGTCGGCCAGCTTGCCGGGCGCGAGCGAGCCCTTGAGCCCGGTCTCGAACGCGGCGTAGGCGCCGTTGATGGTATAAGCGCGGAGGGCTTCCTCGCGGGTCATCTTCTGGTCCGGGAAGAAAGCCGTGCCGTCCTTGAGCTTGCGGGTGACGGCGGCGTAGAAATTGGCCATGGGGTCGATGGGCTCGACCGGGACGTCCGTGCCGATGGGGATGATCGAACCGGCGTCCATGAGCTTGCGCCAGACGTAGGCGCCCTCGGCGGCCCGCTTCTCGCCCAGGCGCTTGAAGACCCACGGCGCGTCCGACGTGCAGTGGATGGCCTGCATGGCCGGGATGACGCCGAGCTTGGCGAAGCGCGGGATGTCGGCGGGATCGAGGTGCTGGGCGTGCTCGATCCGCCAGCGGAGGTCGGTCTTATCGGGGTGGGCCTTGAAGGCCGCCTCGTAGATGTCGAGCGTCTCGCGGTTGGCCCGGTCCCCGATGGCGTGGGTCGCCACCTGGAAGCCGCCCTCGACGGCATACGCCGCCGTCGCCTTCATCTCCTCGATCGACTCGGTATTGAGGCCGGTCGAGCCGGGCAGGTCCGCGTAGGGCTCGAGCAGCCAGGCCCCATGGGCGCCGAGCGCCCCGTCGATGAGGCGCTTGATCGTCCGCACGGTCAGGTGGTTGTCGACGGCCCCGATCATCCGGTAAGCCGCGCCGCGCGCGGCCAGGGCCTTGCTGTCGGCGCCGAGCATGACGTAGAGGCGGACTGGCAGGGCGCCCTCCTCGGCCATCTTCTTGTAGAGGTCGACCGTCCCGAAGGAGGTCCCGGCGTCATGGAAGGTGGTGACCCCGTGGGCGAGGCACTCCCGGGAGGCGAGCTCGACGAACCGGCGGGCCCTCGCCGCGGCCTCCTCGGGCGTGAAATGTCCGGCTTGGTAGCGGACCAGGCTTTGGGCCGTCTCGAGGAAGGCGCCGATGGCCCGGCCCTTGGCGTCCCGGACGATCTGGCCCCCGTCGGGGTCGGTCGTCTTGCCGGTGATCTTGGACAGCTCCATGGCCTTGGCGTTGGCCAGGCAGGAATGCCCGCTGGCGTGGGTGAGGAGGACGGGGTTGTCGGGCGTGGCCTTGCTCAGCGCGTCGTGGACGGGCAGCCCCTGAACGCTCGATTCGGGCACCCGGTCCCACTTGTCCTGATGCCAGCCGCGTCCGAGGATCCACTCGCCGGGTTTGGCCGACCTGGCCGCCTCGGCGACCATGGCCACGATATCTTCCCAGGAGCGGGCCGTGGTCAGGTCGAGGATCGTCTTCGACTGGCCGAGGCCGGTGAAGTGGCCGTGGCTCTCGATGAGCCCCGGGACGGCCAGGGCGCCGCCGAGGTCGATGATCGCGGTGCCGTCGCCGACGTGGCGGTTGAAGCCCTTGGCGTCCTTGCCGAGGGCGGTGATGCGGTCGCCGCGGAGGGCGATCCAGGTAGCCGTCGGGAACCGGTCGTCGACGGTCACGATCTTGCCGTTGACGAGGATGAGGTCGGCCGTCTCGGCGGCCTGCTTCTGGCGGCGGTTGACGAGGAAGAGGACGGTGACAATGGCGACGAGGACGACGACGAATCCCAGGCGGCGGTTTCGGGTGGCCATGATGATGATCCCTCCCCGGCGGGCGATTTGCGGCGACCCAATTATAATCCGGGCCCGCCGCCTGTCAATCGCGTCCCTCTCTTTGAAAAAAAAGGGGGCGGCCTCCAGGGCCGCCCCCGATGACGTGCGCGTATTCCGTCGCTACTTTTTCTTGCGGATGTAGATGTCGCCGCTGAAGGTGTTGAACCCGAATTCCTGGCCGCCGCCGTTGACGACGCCGTAGAGGGACTTGTCGAAGGTGATGCGGTACTTGCCCTGCTCGGTCTTCTCGGCCGCTTCGGCCTTGGCCGGCTGGCGGGTCATGTTGATCTCGAAGTCGCTGTAGATCTCGCCCTGCTCGGACTTCATCTTGAGGTTGGCCTTGATGTCGGACGGCAGGGTGACGTCGATGTCGCCGTTCATAGTGCTGAAGGACAGCGGCTTGTCGGCGGTGACCCGGGACAGGACGACGGTGATGTCGCCGTTGACCGTGTGGACGAGCGTGTTGCCCGCGACGTTGGTCACGGTCACCGGGCCGTTGATGTTGTTGACGTCGATCTCGCCGTTGACGCCC
>Ga0208980_10001223_pt1 | contig 15384 bp, 14 predicted proteins | sample WetSurMetagenome_3_FD_187993 | JGI IMG/M metagenome (GOLD analysis project Ga0208980, IMG submission 187993) | Wetland microbial communities from Twitchell Island in the Sacramento Delta, sample from surface sediment Aug2011 Site A1 Bulk (version 2) | ecosystem: Environmental > Aquatic > Marine... | reverse complement strand
AATTGAAAACAGGAATGAAAAATAATTTCCGTTCCCGAGCTAGAGCTTGGGAACGAGTAAAAATGGAAAAATAGGAATTAGAAAACAGGGAATTAGAAAAGTAACAAGGTGACAAAGATAGAGAAAAAGAACTTCCCGGAAGTCAAAAACTTTTCATTGTTTAAATCGGACAAAAACATTATATTTAATCAGATTAAAACATCTGATTATGACAGTAATATTTTCAAAAAAATGCGAATACGGATTACAGGCGGTGCTTTACCTCTCCACGCTTGAAAAGAATGCTATGTCGTCCGCACTGGAAATCTCTAAAATTCTGAACATTCCAAAAGAATTCGTTTCCAAGATACTTCAGAACCTGACTTTTCACGGTATTGTTGCCTCGAAGAAAGGGAATTCAGGAGGATTTTATCTGGAGAAACCGGCTGCTAAAATAAAACTGATTGATATAGTTAAAGCAATAGACGGGCTGAGCCTGTTTGACAACTGCGTACTTGGATTTCCAAACTGTTCACCAGACAATCCGTGTCCGGTACACAACAAATGGGGCAAACTGCGCGAGGAGGCATACACAATGCTATCCTCGGAAAACCTTGAGCAGTTTAAAAAGAAATCAATTGCAAAGATAAAAACCATTAACGGGAATGCAGACAAAAAGGGAATGAAATAACTGCCGTTTTACGGAAAACCCGCAATATAAAATATGCAAGAGGAATAAAACAGGAGGAAAAAAATTTAACGTTTCAGAAATGAAAAACAAGAAAAAGAAATTCAAACTGCAAAACTACAGATTCGCGATTCAAACTGCCTTTACACTGCTCTGCATATGGATAGGAATCGAATTCTACTTCTTTATTAATTACCTGGAATCGGGCGGAACGGCGGGGCTTGCCAACAGACCTCCGGGAGTTGACGGATTCCTTCCTATCAGTTCGTTCATGAGTTTTTATCTATTCTTAAGAACGGGTGAAATAAGCATGGTGCACCCTGCGGGATTTTTCATTTTCACTGCTATTATAATAGTATCATTTGTGTTCGGCAAGTCATTCTGCAGCTGGCTTTGTCCCGTGGGATTTCTGTCCGAAATGCTGGGTGACCTCGGCGAGAAGATTTTCAGAAGGAAAATCAAAATACCGCGCGCCATTGACTATATATTAAGAAGTTTGAAATATCTTCTGCTCGGGTTCTTTGTTTACTCAATTGTTTTCCTGATGAGCAACACTGCAATAAAGGCATTTCTTAACGGACCGTACAATGTAATGGCGGACGTGAAGATGTATTATTTCTTTGCAAAAATTTCTCAATTTTCGCTGATAGTAATTTCAATACTAGTAGTATTATCAGTTTTCTTCCGCGGATTCTGGTGCAGGAATCTCTGTCCGTACGGCGCTTTGCTGGGTATAATATCATTTTTCAGCCCAACAAAAATAAAAAGGAATGTATCATTATGCACCGACTGCAAATTATGCACGAAGGTATGTCCCTCATTTATAAATGTACACAAAGTTAAAACGGTAATTTCAGACGAATGCACATCCTGCATGAGTTGTGTGGATATCTGTCCGATAAAGAATACGCTGAATCTTCAGGTTGTTGCTGTGCATAAAGAAGTCAGGAAGAAATACGTCATCTGGGGAGTTGCGGGGATATTTGTCATTGTTACCGGATTAGGAATGCTGGCGGGATACTGGCAGAACAATGTGACGAAGGAAGAGTATTTAAAGTATCACGAGAATATTGAAGAACTGGGTCATCCGACAGATACGGAGACAATAAAGGAAATGAACGAGAATGTGAAATAAAACAATTCACCACTGAGCACACAGAACACACTGAGCAAGCACTTAAATAATTTGACCTGCCACTTCCTTCAAAAGACAGTTGCAGTTGCAGTAGCTGTCGCAGAATTAATTAAAAGGAATTATGAATAACCACACTGTCAGCCTCCGGCTGCCACCCCTGCCTGCGGCAGGCAGGCCTGCTCCCGATACACTATCGTTATCGGAACGCATAGAACGCGAAAGAGGGAATTTCTTTTGTCAGTTGTTACATTAAAATTATTATAAAAGAAGGAAACCTTTTCAGGGGGATTTGGTATAAAAAGAAATTAAAAATATTTATATATTAAGGACAATGTTAACAAACTCAATCGTTTCGTACGAATAATGAAAATAAGGCAGGCATATCCGGTTTTAAGTGCAGTGTTCATCGCGGTTATTATATTTTATTTAATGTCCTGCGATTCGGGAACCGGAATTACAGACCCTCCTCCCCCGCAGAAACCTGATACAAATATTTACGGACAGGGAAACGGAAAACTCGTTTTTTTCAGGACGCAACAGATTGCGGGACCCGTAACGATTAGCATTTCATCATATACTTTAACAGATACCTTAGTATGGCAGACTGACCCTGTATGCGATTCCAGCAACGCTGTTTCAATTATCCTGCCCGCGGGGAATTACGGCGTGCATATTGAAGGAGCAATATTCCTGTGCAATTACACTGCAGCAGTTGAAGAAAGAAAGTGCAAACTACTTAATTACACGAACTGCAACGGCGGTACAACAGGATGCTACGCGATGGCAGGTACGTGGCTGAGAACGGATGACGGGCCGTGCGTCAACTGCAAAGGACTGATAGTGCAGTTTCAGAACGGCATAGGTGAAGTGCTTTACACACCGCCCGGATGCAGGTTCCCCGTAAGCGATATCAAGTGGAAAAATTTCAATATTAACGACTGTACAATACTTGACCTTGCGCGCGACGATTACGGCGGGTCGCCTGAATACCAGGCAGCAACCGTATATTTTTTCCATAAAGATTCGCTAAACATTAACGGGCAATCGGGAGTGATTCCCTATCAGAGAATTGAAAACAAAGATGTCAGTTATTATAAAAAATATTACAACAACGGTATTATTAAGCCTGATGTTTCTGGCACAAGGCTGCAACCTTTACGATGACGATTACGTTCCGCTGGTATTTCCTGATCCTGAGACGGGCATATATTATGTCGGACGTTTAAAAACGAACGGCAACGCAGTTTACGTGAAAGGCGAAGTAATCAATCAGGTCCAGTACGCTTTCCTTGCTGACGGGCCGGCGGGGCTTCAGATAATTAACGTTACAAACGGAGAAAACCCTTCGTTGACATACAATTTCCAGACAAACGGATTCCTCAGAGAAGTTTTTATTGATACGATTAAAGGAAGGTATTACGCTTTCCTATCGGACGAAGTAAAGGGGCTTTATATACTTGACGTAACAAATCCGGCAAATCCGGTGAAGGATTCTCTGCTGTCATATCCATCAGGAGTAAATTCAACGGGAAGAACTGGAAATTATTTATACACCGCTTCAGTTTCAGGAAACGTATATATATTAGCGCTGGATTCCCTGCCTGAAAAAGTTTATGTAATTAATACATACAGTCCGGTTAATCCCGTAAAGCACATTGAGATAAAAGGAAGTACCGGTTATTTCATAGAAAATGAAACAGGACTGGAGACAGTTAATCTGGAAAATCCGGCTCAGCCGGTAAGATATACCACATTCCATTCACCCGGAAGTTCAAACGACATAAGGATAGCAGACAATCTTGCGTATATTGCCGACGGAACAACGGGCGTTACAGTTATAGGCATATCAAATCCTGCACAGCCGTATTTTATTAAATCAGTTTCGATTGAAACCGATATCCGTTACCTTGATTATTCACCTAATTACTTATTCACCGGTGAATATTCTGACGGCATCTCAGTATTTAACCTTTTCAATACATCGACTCCTGATTTGCTGGGATATTACATACCGACCGGAAAATGCAACGGGGTACATTTTTTCAAAGCGAAAATCCTTGTTGCCAACGGAACCGACGGCTTATTAATTACGAGATTTTAGGGATATACATAAACCGGATTATTAAATGCAGTCAAAAACCCATTAAATTACGATGAAAAACTCAATTTTTAATTTGCATTTAATATATCAATAAACTATATTTTATCGGGAGAAAAATCAAAAAGCTTCGTTCACGACTAATATTTTGATAAATCTTCTTTAAAAAATGCTTATTTTATCAAATACAGGCATTATGGTATTTATTGCTGAAATCATAAATAAGGAACTATAACTAATTCAGATAAAAAACTTAGGGTAAATATTTAATAAATTTTACATCCATTTATCATGAAAAACATAAGTATATCAAAGACACTGTACTGTATCCTGGTATTTTTGATTTTATTTTTATTCCAGTCACAAGTACAGGGGCAGGACACATCAGGCAGTGATTTCGAAAAAGAGGGTTTGAAAGTCGGAGTAGTAAAAAATTCCAGTTTAATAAAAGTTGAGATAAGAGGCAAAGCAGAGGTTATAAATTTAAAAGACCTTTATACACTTCTCGGAATCAACAAACTTGACAGAACATTCCGTTCGATAGCATCACTGGAACGCATGAAAGTGAAAGGATTAAGCGCAGAAATTGACGGCGAGGCTCTGCTTGCAGTGATTTCCGGTTCTGCCGGTATCATTCTGCTGATTGTCGATGCCAATGACCCGTCAATATATACTTATACGGCACTAAGGCAGAGAATTGTACGCAAAGGCGAGAAGGAAGACCTATACCATTCACAGGAGGAAGGGATACAAAGACCGGATTTAGTTTCCATAACCAGCAGCGGAGTTGCGTGGGTGAGTATGGGTGAAGGAGGAATGTACGTCCTGAATTTTGTGCCGCTTGTAACGCCAAAGCACATTACGACCACATTTGAAGGAAGCAGTTCTACGGAAAAATGGGACATTAAAGTACTGGGCAGCAACGTCAGCGTTGTTGACGGCGAAAAGATTCTGCTGAAATCGGTGGTTTACAGCGGATTCAGCGATGATGCAAATTCCAAAAAATCACTCGTGAAATGGAACGGAAGGTCAAGAAGTTCTGATGAATTTACGTTTAACATTGTCGAAGACACACGCAGTATGGCGGGTAATGACATGCTGCTTGAGTTTTCCGCGGAAGAACTTTCAAAACTCTGCAACTTCAAGGAAAACGCATCCTGGGAAAGCATTGAAATAGTAAAACCTCTGAGCAATCTGACCCGCGAAGGAATTTCCTTCATGCCGCATGTAGTGATAGCGAGAAACGGAATAGGAATAATTGAAATTCCGACTCAGGGAGATGAAATCCGTTTTTATAACATGGGAAACAAACCATTCGATCCTAACGAAAAAGACAATCCCAGAATTTTCAGGCCGGCATACTCAATTAACGGAATCGGCACTATGTTCGGTTACATTGAAGTTGCTGATGCCGACGCCAATACACAGTATCTTGCATTATTCTCGCCCCAGTACAGGTTCGGAATAAAAGTAGAACTGAAATTCTCGGTCAAGAAAGACTACTCTGTAATGTCTACAGCAAATTTTGTCAACCTGAAAGAAGGAGACGGTACAGTAAGGGCTTCGGTAGGAATAACAACACTGCAAATGTATTGATTTTTCTGATATAATTACCGCATTATCAAAACCCGTCTTTAAGACGGGTTTTGTTTTTTAATATAAGTATAAAAACATCCCGGAGACTGCTCTTCGGAATAGACATCAAATTTTTTATCAGCAAGAATATCAATCAGCGGCGCAGGAGCAAATGGAGTAATTAAAAGGTAAACTGAATCACCTTCCATTTCAGAAGTTTCCTTTAATACCCTTTTAACCGGATGCACGTTGTTTTCAATATCTTCCCTTGCATCATACTCCGTTACTACTTTATCTTTTGTAACCCACTGCGGTTTAGAATTTCCAATGTTAATTTCAGCCGCTGGTTCAGTTTCTCCCTGATTTACAGCCATACGCAGACGGTTTATTAATGTGCCGACTGATATTCCTCCTACGACAGAAGCCTGTTTAAGCGTTGTGACTTTTGCGATTGTTTTTCTGAGCGCGGGATTTTTAAGTTTAGCAAATACAGGAGCAATTTCAATAAGTTTATCCTCGAGATGCGGATATACTTCAAGCATTTCATGAATTTTTATATCGGGAGTAATAAGCAATTTATCATTATTCATCATAGGTCAGGAGTCTCCTTTCGCCTTCTGCTTTTTTGAAATCCGTAATATCCTGTGTTACTTCGGCGGTGCCAAGATAATTTCCGTTTTCATCCCTGACAGCATAATAAGATATATGAACGAACATGCCTCTGAAGGGTATCCAGAACTTTGCTTCGCTTTGCCTGCCCGATTTAAAATCGTCAAGTATTTTATTGACTATATGAACGCTTGAAGGCGGATGGCAGTACTGGACCTGCCTTCCGATGATAGCCTTACTGCGTTCAAATATTCTTTGTTTTCCGTGAGAAAAGAATTTAACTTTATCGTCTTTATCAACAAAAGTAATGTCAAACGGGACGCAGTTCAGTAACGATTCGAGTTCTTCAACCGAGAAACTTCCCGTATCAAACCGGATTCTGCCGTTACCCGTTTCCCGGGCATCAGTTGACGTCAAGCCGCCGGGATTCCAGCCGGAAGAAGGAACATAAAGGCAGTATCCTACATCATTGCCCTGCTTATAAACATCGTACCAGTCAAGGTCGGTAAATTTATCCATGCACATCGGGAACAGTATTTTTTCCTCTTTATCAATCATTTCATTAACGGCGTCCGCCGCGGGGGCAAACATCAAATCTATAAATCCCTGAAGGATCGCAGAATCACTTACGGCTTCTTCAGACAGGCTGAGTGAAGATTTCAGGAAAGAACGGACCTCATCATCCTTGCCCCACATAACGGTTGAAGGACCTGTAATGCCGTACGTTTCAAGAATTGAAAAAATAATATTTTCTTTTTTAATATAATGTTTTTCGATATCCATCAGATGGTTAAAAACCGAACGGATTTTCAGAAGTTCGGCCTCCGGGTTAATATCAGAAGAATTAAATTTTACTTTAATGAATATATTCCTGAGTGCAGAAAGTTCGGATTCAATTGCCCTGTTTTCCATTTTCATGGTATGAACGGGATGACCTTCAGGTACTTCTTTTGCGTACGTAAGGTCAATATTATCTTTCAGTGCCTGTGAATGCATATCGCAGTATTTCTGTATTTCTGACGGAGGCATGCCTTCGTCGATAAGTTCCTGTTCCGCCTGTACGACTTCACCGTACGGAACGCTTCCGAGCAGTCCGGAAAGTTCGGTTTTTATATCCTCCGCAGTATTGCCTTCATGCAATTTAAGAAGAAGGGACTTAAGTTTACGGATTCTATCGCTGCTGTTGTTTATTAGTTCGCTCATAAATATTTTAATTAATTAAATCGGACTATTTAGTCTTATTATGTACAAAATATACAACATGAAAAAGGGAAAAAGGGTTTCAGTTTTTCAATTAATAATTAGTAATTATAAATTAAAAATGAAGAGCAAGTTGCAGTTGCAGCGGCAGGAAAAGTAAAGAATGGGAAATATATAACAGGAAGAACAGGGGCAGTAACGGAGTGACGGGGTGCGTTTGGATATAAACGGAATGTTAACTGAAGAAGGAAATGAAGAGGCGTACATTCAGGTAAGCGACGATTGACCCGATAAAGAGCAGTATTATTTTTGTTGATAAAGAATTCGCATATTTATGCATGACTTTTCCGGATGATGTAAGATAAATCTGGATGAAAATTGTGAACGGCAGTTGTATGCTGAGAATCATCTGGGATATAATCAGCCCCTGAAACGGATTAGTTATGAAAAGAATAATAATCAGCGCGGCAATAAGCGAAACACCTACGCCGAGTTTGGAGTGGCTGTCTTTAATGTCGTAAGGCTCGCCGAACATACCGGCAAGTATTGAACCGCCTGCCATTCCCGATGTAATACTGGACGCAAATCCCGAAAACAGGAGCGCAACGGCAAATACGATTCCCGCATAGGGGCCGAGCAGGGGTTCAAGCAGGGATTTTGACTGCTGGAGTTCGCTAACCTGAATCCCATTCCTGAAAAATGCAGCGGCTGCCATAATAATCATGGCGCTGTTAATTGCCCAGCCGACAATCATTGAGAACAGAGTATCATAGAATTCGTAATCCAGCTGTTTCTTAATAACCTCGTCATTTTCAAGATTCCACTGGCGGCTTTGAATGATTTCAGAATGCAGGAAAAGATTATGGGGCATGACAACAGCACCGAGAACGCTCATTACTATCAGGATTGACCCGTCGGGAATCTGCGGATTGACCCAGCCTATTGCGGCGCCCGTCCAGTTTACATCCGCAATAAACAGTTCATAAATAAATGACAACCCTATTACTGAAACAAAACCGATAATATACTTTTCAATTTTCCTGTAGGAATTTGTAAACAGAATGAAACTCACTGCTGCCACAATAATTACCGAACCGATTTTAACAGGAATTTTAAAAAGCATTTCAAGCGCAATTGCCCCGCCGAGAATTTCCGCGAGCGAAGTTGAAACAGAAGCGAGAACAGCCAAAGATAAAACCGGCCTTGAAACGTATTTGGGTGTATGCAAAGTTGCGGCTTCGGAAAGGCACAATCCCGAAACAATGCCGAGGTGGGCAACATTATGCTGAAGAACTATTAGCATGACGGTAGAAAGTGTTACCATCCAGAGCAGAGTATAACCATAATCAGCGCCTGCCGCAATATTTGACGCCCAGTTGCCCGGGTCAATAAATCCGACCGTAACCAGCAAACCGGGACCTATATACTTTAAAATATCGAGTCCGCCGAATCCGGGTTTATGATTTTTCTTATTCCGTAAATCGTTTATGAATTTTTTAATCATTCAGTCCGGGTATTTGATTTATCTGTTTTTCTTCAACATATTTCAGAACCCACAATCCGAGGATGAAAAATACCGCAACAGAAAGGATGGCTAACTTCTGCGATCCTGACAGCCATGAGACAAGCCCGAAGGTAAGCGGTCCGAGAAGCGTGGAAGTTTTTTCAAAAAGCGCATAGAACCCGAAGAACTCAGTTTTAATTTCAAACGGAGTAAGCATTGTCATAAGCGCGCGCGACAGGCTTTGAGTCGCACCGAGAAAGAGTCCCGCGAATCCGCCGGCAATGAAAAAATAATGTATCCTGAATCCGCTTATGATAAGGTACGTGTCAACATCCACAAACAGGTATATCAGTATGAGCATAAATATCCAGAAGTAAAGCGTGACCGATATTGATTTTTTAATTCCGAGTTTATCCCCTATTCCACCGAATATGAACGAACCAATCATTGCCGTCAGCTGGACGAGAATAAAAAATACCGCAAGTTCAGTTAATCCGAAGTTCAGGGTTTTACTCGCATAAATGCCTGAAAAGAATATAATAGTTGTAACCGAATCTATATACAGGAAATACGCAAGCAGGAAATTCCTCAGGTTTTTATACTTTTTCAGATGGACGAGAGTATCAAACACCTTTTTAAATCCGTATGTGAAATAATTAATCTTACCGCCCGTGCGGGCAGTTTTCTTTTCTTTCAGGAACAGGAAAAGCGGGACGGAAAACACCAGCATGAACAATGAACTTATAACGAAAAGTATATTCTGATTACTGATAAACGGGAATACGAGCAGAACTGATATAAGCGAACCTATATAACCCACTGCATAACCAAGCGACGACACTTTATTATAATATTTCTCTTCAACTATATCCGAAATAAAAGCATCATAAAAAGTAAGGGAAGTCTGAAATCCGACGTTGGAGATAATAAACAGCGTAAGACCGAGGGCAATCGTACCTTTTCCAGTGAAATAAAGGAATGCCGACGGTACGGCGCAAATCAGGGTAAATATAAGCAGAAAAAATTTCTTATTTGATGTTCTGTCGGCGACAGCACCGAGAACGGGATTAAGAATTGCCGAGATAATCATAGAAATATTAATGCCAAGAGACCAGTAGAAATCGCCTACAGGCATTGCAGAACAGATTACATCTGTAAAATAAACCGCAAAAACAAAAGCGACCACAATAACGGCGTAGGAAGAATTACCAAAATCATAAAGTACCCAGTAAAAAACCTGAGACTTATTTTTCATTTTCCTTCTTTTTCAGTTCAAGGAGCCCCCTGCCGGATTTATTAATTAACTTCATCGTATAAAAATCTTTGAGAAGCGCATCAAGGATTCCGTTTATAAACACAGGGCCTTTGGCAGTCGAATACATTTTAGCTATTTCGATGGCTTCGTTTATTGATGCTTTCGGGGGAATTTCGGGAAAGTAGAGCATTTCAGCGATTCCTATTCGGAGTATTATCATATCCAGAATTGCGAGGCGGTCCATATCCCAGTTCTTAATCTTACTTTCAATATAACCGTCAATAAGCGCCTGGTTTTTCAGGACAGCATCTATCAGGTCCGAAGCAAAATTATATTTCTCCAGGTCCGTGAGTTCAGAGAGCAAATCCTTTTTAACCTTGTCAATATGGTCCCTGGAAATTTTATGGGCGTATAAAACTTCCATTGCCTTAATTCTAACGAGTCTTCTTTTCGATACCATCTTTTAAAGAACTGATTTTGTTAATACAATATATATAATTATCCTAAACCAAAAAACCAAAATAAAATAACGGCAAATGTTTCTTTCACGCAGAAATTCAGATTGCTTTCCGGAGACAGGGGTGTATCGGAGGAAAATGTATCCGCATTCACGGAATTGAAACTGCACATTTCAGACGACCGGAACAGGTGAAAATTATCCGATACTAAAATCACTCTTTTATATCCGAATCTTTTATAATATTTATCCCTTAAGAACAGTATCTGTTCATTTGTTGAGCTTGACTTCGATTCTATTATTAATTTTCTGGGGTCAACACCGTATTTAATAAGTTCATTTTTTGAAACTTCGGCTTCCGTAAGTTCGTTCGGAGAGCCTCCTCCCGTCAGGATTAATTTATCGACATATTTCTTTTCATAAATTTCATAGCCTTTATTTATTCTTTCCCTGAGGACAGGCGACGGCCGGTTTCCGCCCCAGACTGCGGCTCCGAGAATAACCCCCGCATCTGCTTTTATTTTTCCCGACACATATTTCGGCGAATCATCGGTATAATAGTACACTTTATAGAAAGAAAACGCGGCAAAAAGAACAGAAATAACAAGAACATAGCCTAGGCTGTTTAAAACATGGATTTTTTTCGATGAGGAAAAATACAAAAGAATCACGGAAATCATAACGAACAGCTTCAGGAGCAGAAAGAATATATATGCAAAAATCTTATAATCCTTATTCTGAAGAGTATTGGCAAAAAACAGTACTCCGGGCTGTGCGGCGGTAAAAACAAGAAAAAGGTACAGCGTACCTTTACGGTACACTGATTTTGAAAACATATTAAGCACAAAAAAAACAACGCATACCAGCAGAATTGCTGTTGAGATTATATTTCCGGTTTTCATAAGCCCAAAATCCTCGAGGGGCAGATTCTGATTTACATAACGCGTATAAGTCAGTAAAAACTCGCCAAATACAAGCACCAGCAGCGATAAGAAAAATATGAAATTCTTGGCTTTAGTCAAATGAAACCCTTTAATAATTACTCAAATTAAGTAAATATTTTATATTTTGAAATTGCTTTAAAAAATATATAACTTAAACAATGTTTATAACATTTGAAGGTATTGACCTGAGCGGAAAATCAACTCAGGCACAGTTATTATACGGCTACCTGAAACAGAAAAAAATCAAGGTTCTACTCGTCAGAGAACCGGGCGGAACCGGAATTTCAGAAAAAATCCGCCAAATTCTTCTTGACAGGAAAAATTCCGGGATGCTCTCCCTGACGGAATTTCTGCTGTTTTCTTCAGCAAGGCATCAGCTTACAGAGGAAGTCATAAAACCGCACCTCAAAAAAGGATATATTTTATTATGCGACAGGTATTTTGATTCATCAACAGCATATCAGGGATACGGAGGAAAAGTTGACATGAAAATAATCAACACCGTCAATAAAATCGCTTCATCGGGACTGAACCCCGGGCTGACATTCTTCGTTGATATTGACCTGAAGGAGTCGGCTCTGAGAAGAAAAAAAGCAGGCAAGGAAAAAGACAGGATGGAACAGAAGAAAATAAGATATTTTAGCAAGGTAATATCCGGATACAGGGATTTGTGCAGTAAGCACCCCAAAAGATTCGTAAGGATAGACGGCAAAAAACCTGCCGGCGAAATACTGGAAACAATTATCAGTGAACTTAAAAGCAAAAATGTCATTTAATAAAAATAAAACGGTAAAGATATTCGTATTACTCGTTCTGTTTATAACAGCAAACATATCGACGGCGCAATACAAGGAGGACGTATATTACAACATCAGCAAGAATATGGAAATCTTCGGAGAAGTATATAAAGAGATACTTACCAATTATGTTGATAACATTAATTCCGATAAATTTTTTGAAGCAGGAATTAACGGGATGCTGAACACGCTCGACCCGTATACTGTTTATTACAATGAAAACGACCAGTCATCGATTGATTTAATCACGGCAGGCAAATACGGAGGGATTGGAATAACGATAACCGAGAAAGATTCATTGTTCATCGTTACCGACGTCATGAACGGATACGAAGCATCAAGAAAAGGAATCCGCAACGGCGACATAATAAAAGAAATTGACGGGGTACCGTTATCATTAAAAACAACCGAAGACGTGCGCAAAAGGGTAAGGGGACAGGTCGGTACAAAACTCAGCATGAAAATAGAAAGGGACGGAGAAAACATTGATTTCAGTTTAACAAGGGAAGAAATAATACTGAAAGACATATCGTATTCAGGATTTATAAAAGATGCAAAGAACACGGCATACATTAAACTTGACAGGTTCGGCAGCAATTCGGACAACGAATTTATAAATGCACTTAAAACACTTAAATCACAGAAAGAATTATCGGGACTTATTATAGACCTCAGGAATAACGGCGGCGGGTTTCTGAATGCGGCAATCGGGATACTGAACACGCTTACAGAGAAAAACAACCTGCTGCTGACAACAAGGGGTAACAAGAAAGACAGCGAGGTTAAATTCTTTTCCAAGCAGGAACCGCTGATAGGAACAAACATTCCGATAGTGGTATTAATAAATTCGGGTACTGCTTCAGCATCGGAAATAACCGCAGGAGCGCTACAGGACCTTGACAGGGGCGTAATCGTGGGCACTAAATCATTCGGAAAAGGGCTTGTACAGAATATTAAGGACCTGGACTACAATTCACACATCAAAATAACGACGGCAAGATATTTTACGCCATCGGGAAGATGGATTCAAAGCAAGGATTATTTCCTTGAAAACAAGCAGGGCGTGTTTCATAACACGGAATCATACGAGAAGAAAGATTTTTTCACGCTGAACGGAAGGACGGTAAGCGCTAACGGCGGGATAACTCCTGATGTCGAGGTTAAAATATCAGGCGAAAGCGATATACACTTTGCCCTGCTGATTAAGGACATGTTCTTCAAGTACTCAAATTATTATCTACAGCAGAACCCGGGCATTAAGATTTTCAATGCGGACGAGCGGACATTCAGCGACTTTAAAAATTTCACAAAGCAGAACGCCTTTGATTATAAATCCCCTGCCGAGAAAAAACTGAACGAACTCAGGAAGATAACGGAAGAAAAGAACATCAGCGGAAATGCAGAAACTTACCTTGCATCGCTGGAACAGATAATCAACAGTTATGAAGACACCGAACTGGAAAACGCAAAGAATGAAATACTGAGAACAATCGAAAACGAAATAAACAAAAGAATTATAACTGAAGCAGAACAGATTGAGGCTGCATTCCTGACTGACATACAGCTGCAGGAAGCGCTCTCTATAATAAGCGATATGACACGGTACAGAAACATACTGAACATAAAGTAAGTCACGGATATTTCAAAAACAGATGTACCGGAATTAAACGGGTAATATATTTTATATTTATCCGGATTTCAAAATTAATTTATTAAAAAGTTATGATATCACTTTTTGTCATATTCATTCTGATTGCCGTCGTACTGACAATCATCAGGAAGCAAAGCGCCAATAACCAGCAAACACTGAAATCGACTGGCACTGCGAGAGTAATTGTACTGATTGCGGCGGTTCTTGTTCTGATTTTTGCTTCTGTTGTTCAAATCGGCCCGGGAGAAGTAGGTGTTCCGATTTTATTCGGTAACGTTCAGGACAACGTACTGAGAAGCGGCCTGAACTTTGTTAATCCGCTGGTAGATGTCGAAAAACTCGATGTAAAAATACAGGCATATACAATGAGCGGAGTAAAAGACGAAGGGGCGATACAAAGGGATGATGCTATAATATCATTATCATCTGACGGGCTTAGCCTGAAACTTGACGTTACGGTCTGGTTCAAATTAAGCGAATCAGACGCTCCTAACTTACTGAGGTTCATAGGAACAGACTATATTGAAAAAATTGTGAGGCCTGCTTCAAGGACTGCAATAAGGGACATAACGGTTATGTTCAGCGCAACGGATATATATTCCGCGAAAAGAAATGATTTCATTTCTGAAATAACGAAAAACCTCGAAGCTTCATTTGCAGGAAAGGGAATCATTCTTGACAAAGTTCTTCTGCGCAACGTGGAACTGCCCGAAAAGATAAGGGAGGCAATAGACGAAAAAATAGCGGCAGAACAGAGGGCGCAGCAGATGGTTTACGTGCTCCAGAAAGAAAGGCAGGAGGCAGACAGGAAAAAAGTAGAAGCTTCAGGTATTGCGGAAGCGCAGAAGATTATTTCAAATACTATAAACCCGCAATACCTGCAATGGAAGTATATCGAAGCACTCAAGGATTTAATGACATCGAAGAACAATACGATAGTAATTACTCCGTATGACCAGAAACTAATGCCTTTATTAAACCTTAATCAGAAATAATTATTGAAAAAAGGGCGCTTAAATATAATTTTTGCATTTCTCTTGCTGATAATTTCGATTAACTTTTTATTCTTTTGCGGCGATGCAAAAGTAAATGAAGATAAATTAAACGGTAAATCAGGTTCCGGTCAAAACGGCAGGGATTCATTGAAAGACACAACAGATAAAAATCAGAGTATTAATCTTATACTGACAGAGGAACAGGCATTCAGGCTTCACTATGATGCGATTGTAGTTGACTCGCACAATGATTTCTTATACCAGGTTTTTAAAAGAGGCGCGGATTTCGGGTCAAAGGACAACTTTACGCAGTCGGGCCTGCCGAGATTCAGGGAAGGCGGAGTGGATTTACAGGTATTTGCGGTCTGGATTCCGTCAGGTGAAGAAAAAAAGGCATACAGTTTTGCGATAGAGCAGATTGACAGGTTAAAAAGGTACGAAGATAAATATTCTGACGATTTCAGGATAGCAAAAAGTTTTGACGAAGCGTTAAAAAT
>Ga0208980_10001222_pt1 | contig 15401 bp, 17 predicted proteins | sample WetSurMetagenome_3_FD_187993 | JGI IMG/M metagenome (GOLD analysis project Ga0208980, IMG submission 187993) | Wetland microbial communities from Twitchell Island in the Sacramento Delta, sample from surface sediment Aug2011 Site A1 Bulk (version 2) | ecosystem: Environmental > Aquatic > Marine... | reverse complement strand
GAAGCTGAACCGGAATAGGTTACTCCTAAAAGTTCATACTCATAATCAGAATTAGCAAAATGCATTCCTAATTCTGCCCCGATGTAAGGATTGAATTTTCCCTGTCCGAATAAATATCTTGCACCAACTAATACAGGAATGCTGCTGAAAGTAAAACCATCTAATGCATCTTTACCGCTCCATGTTAAATAGCCAGCCGAACCGGTAACATCAACATTTGGACTTGCGTGATAAACAAATAAACCGTTGCCACCGAACCCCATATCGTATCCATCACCAAAATCGCCCATCGGAAGAGCAATACCAGCATTAACACCAAGCGCTATTTTGCCTTGAGCATTAGCAAACCCAGCAACTAAAAAAACCACAAAAAGAACTGCAAGAAATTTTTTCATTTTTGATCCTTTATTATTAATAAATAAGTTACTTTTTAGAGCCGCCCAAATCTATAACTGCTATTATGATAAGAGCAAGCTTTAAACATTGAACTGTATAAAAATCCTGAAATCATATTGCCTAAATCACAAATATGTAAATAAAATTATTGTTGAGTTAAATGGAATATAAATAAAAAATCCTCTGAGGCTTTTTTCTCAGAGGATTATTCTTTCTTAAATATCAATTAAAAATGAGCATTCAAAATTACACTGAAAGTACTAATACCAAATGCACTGCTGCTTGGACCTTTTTGAGTTTCTCCTTCAGAAGTAATTTCCGCTTCACCCAAACTTCTAAAACCAAGAGCATATTTTCCACCAAGAGATAATCCTTCAGTAAAAAACCAATCAAATCCAATCTGAGCACCTATGCCAAAACCATTTCCTGAATAGTCTGTGGTTTCAGTCGCTCCACCCTCAGGAGTAGATTCATCAGTTCCGGAAAGCGATCCCCAATTGACATTTAATCCAATGTATGGTGAAACACTATAGAGAGACATGAGATGGTAATTAGCATCTACACCAAGTCCTATCAATGTCATAGAGGATTCAGATTTTCCAGTTTCTGATTCCAGTGTGCTGGAAGCAGTTCCAAAACTAAGCCCCAGACCAAGTGCTATTTGATTTGTAATAAAATATCGGAAACCAGCACCAACAAGGTCTAAACTTGAAACAGCATCATCTGGTACGCTAACTGTTCCAACATAAACTGGTTCCAAGTTGCTCTGAAATGGTGTATACTGGAATACAAAAGACTTGGCACCAGCTCTAACTTCTGGTTTTGGTCCATCATAATTAGAATTCACTTGTGAAAAAAGTGAGGTGTAGCTCAGAATCAGTACTAGAGCTATTGAATGAATGAATGTTTTCATAAGAACTCTCCTTAAATTGTTAATGATTTTTTTATACAATATCAGCCAAAGCTTTATTCGTTTTACTTTTGGCGTCATTTTAGTCCACGGCAGGAGCTCAACAATTAAGCCAAAAATATTACTATGAAAGAACTGATTTTTTCATTTTTGCCTCATCTATAATGGAAATTAAAGAAATTTTCAAAGAAATCTTTACAACTTTGTAAATTAACCTAACCGATACCCAATGCAGTTTTACACCACCTTTTATTTTCACTTTCACAGGATTTTCATTCATTTCCATTCCAATGAATGCATTTCTTACCGCCTTTCTTTAAGTTCATCTAAAAAGGCTCTTAAGTTTGCCGATTAACAATCGAATTATTTCTATCAACTTTGATATTTATCTTTTCACTATTACATTTAATTAAAGATTACAACGAAAACTGCAAAAGTTTAGTTTGTATGCTTAATTTAAAATCGAAAACAAAAATTATTCGGAAAGGATTAAGCAATGAAAACTTATGTGATGCTTACAAAACTCTCCCCTGAAACATCAAAGCAGATGAAAGATCGTGCAAAACTCGGAAGGCAATGGCTTGACCGTGTAAAAAATAAATGTCCTGAAGTAAAATTTATTGCGCATTATGCTTTACTTGGACATTATGATTTTCTCGATATCTATGAAGCACCCGATGAAGAAACTGCAGCAAAAGTTTCGATGATAAGTTTGTCGAATGGTGCGTTCCAGGCAGAGAGTTTATCGGCTATTCCATATAAAAGATTTTTAGAACTGGCTGACGAAATTTCCTAATCTGAAAATTCGTTTACTAATTCGTATTCCATTTGCAATTAATCGGCTTTTAGATTGCTTTTGAATTAATTATTAAAATAAAATTCAACTCTTAAGTGGAGGAATTATGCCATCAAAAAAACTAAAAGCATTTCTGGATGAAAATAAAATAAAGTATATAACTATCAAGCACTCATCGGCTTATACTGCGCAAGAGATTGCTGCAATTGCACACATCCCCGGAAAGGACCTTGCAAAAACAGTAATAATTAAAATTGATGGGAAAATGGCAATGGCTGTATTGCCTGCTTCATATAAAGTCAGCTTTGATGATTTGAAAGATACTCTCGGAGTTAAAGAAGTTAGATTAGCTTATGAACAGGAATTCATAGATAAATTTCCTGATTGCGAAGTTGGTGCAATGCCTCCATTCGGTAATATCTATGGATTGGATGTTTTTGTTGCCGATAGTCTGGCTGATGATGAAGAAATAGCTTTCAATGCCTGCAGTCATACGGAACTAATAAAAATGAACTTCAGTGATTTTGAAAGGCTTGTTAAACCAAAACTAATTAAGTTTTCAGTTCCCAGTAAGACTTAGGTTTAATAATTTTTTCAGTTTAAAAAGTTAGGTGGGTTGACTGTTGAGATTCTCTTTAAAATAGTCTACAATCTCATCAATTGTATCAAATGTTTTAACAAGATCAGTACTTCTTCCTTCAAGCTTCATTTGTTTATTCATTTCAGTAATAATCGAATTCCAAATTGCTGAGTGACAGGCAATGGGTTTAATATCCATCAAACCTTTATTGCAATATTCCCAAACGGCTGCGAGTTCAAGTAAAGTTCCCGTTCCTCCTTGCAGCACAACAAATCCATCACCAATTTCAATTAGTTTATGAATTCTTTCGAGCAAAGTGCTGCACTTAACTTCTCTTGTAATGTACTGGTTAGTATTCCTTCCCCAGAGATTAACTGTGACACCAATCGCTTCACCGCCGCCTTCAACTGCACCTTTGGAAGCAGCTTCCATAATTCCACTAAACCCACCGGTACAAACATCAAAACCATTCAGTGCAAGCTTTTTTCCAAGGTCATACGCGGTATGATATTGCTCTTCATTATTGATTGGCATAGAGCTACCAAATACTGATATAATCTTTTTCATAGAGAAAATTTTTATTCTTCAATGAAATATAAGCAATAAAAAATCCGTAGTCTTTTCAAACTACGGAGTCATAAGAATAACTTATTCTAAATAAAATTATTTTGCGTTTGATCCACGAAGTGTTGCGGTTATTTCGATGCTCTCAGAAACTTTCTGACCGACAACCATATTTTCAACCTCAAAGTCAGAAAGAGTAATATTAAATTTTGCTTGCACCCCTAAAAGGTCACCAGGAGCGTACTGTTTAGTCTGCTCACTCGCATCTAAATAAGTTAACGATACATCAGCAACAGTTTCCTTTGTTACACCATGAACTGTAAAGTCTCCAGTTATTTTTGCTTCCAGTTTGTTATCAGCACTTACTTTAACATCACCAACGCTCTTAATCACAAAACTAATTTCCGGATAATTTTCTGCATCCAGCCAGTTTTCACTTCTAAGATGTTCATCTCTCAAGTCAATGGCTGTTTTTATCGAAGATACAGGAATAATAATTGAGCCTTTCATTGTTTTAATATCACTGACATTCAAAGTAACCTTTCCCTTGACAGCATTCGAAATACCGGTTATATCTTCGAGCGGAGTTGTGCTGAAAAATTTAACCTGATTTCTCTTATCCTCAAAATTAAATGTTTGTTCACCAGAAGCTTTCACCTTAAAACCCTGCGCGAAAGTTACTGATACTGCAAGAAGCAATAAGACAATTGATTTTATTACTTTATTCATTTTTTTCCCTTGTTTTTTTTGTTTTGAAAATAAAAAATAAAATTATTGATAACCCTGCCACTATTCCGGAAAAAACCGCGGTATGCGGCAGAAGACCAAGAATGAATTTTGCCTGATATTCTTTTTGTGGTTCTAACCCTAATGCTTTGTCTAGCTCCGTCATTTCTTTCTCAACCCATACTCCATCCTTGGATAAAATTTCACCGCCGCTGACAAGCCACAAGATTAAAGCTGCGGCAATAAGAACTAATGCAATTATAACAACATACTTTTGTTTAGTATTCATCATGAACCTGAATTGTTATAAATATTAAATTGTCTAAATTTTCACTAATGATTTTATTTAATCTATCTCTTATTAAGTTTCGAATCAAATGTTTATTAAGATGACTCTATCAAATAAGGTTCTATGTTACAACATATATTCCTCAAGTTCAACATAAAAAGTTCTATTAAGCAGTAAACAAATAATGTCAGCAAAAAGTTTCGATATATTAGTTATTGGTGGGGGTATAATCGGGACAGCAACTGCACTTGCCCTTCAAAACAACTCTAATCTCAACATTATGTTAATCGAGGCTGAAAATAAACTTGCATTCCACCAAACAGGAAATAATAGCGGTGTTATTCATTCCGGACTTTATTATAAGCCGGGTTCTCTTAAGGCGAAGAACTGCACTGAAGGAAGAGAATTACTTTATAATTTTTGTGCTGAGCATAATATCCCTCACCAGAGATGCGGAAAAATTGTTGTCGCCACTAAAGAATCTGAATTAATTGCTCTTAATGATTTATACAATAGAGGTATCGCAAATGGTCTAACAGGAATACTAAAATTAAGTTCAGAAGAAATTAAAAGTTATGAGCCTCATACAACTGGAATCGCAGGAATATTTGTTCCTCAAACAGGTATAGTTGATTACTCAAAGGTTACTGAAACCTACGCTAAATTGTTTTTAGTAAGAGGAGGTCATTTTGAAACAAATAGCAAATTTTTATCGTTAAAAAATTTTACCGGTGAGATTATAGCTGCAACAACCAAAGGAGATTTCAAAACCAAAGTACTCGTTAATTGCGGTGGTCTATTTTGCGATAGGATTGCAAAACTTTGTGGAGTAAATCCCGGATTACAGATTGTTCCGTTTCGGGGAGAATATTACAAATTAAAAAAAGCGAAGGAATATTTAGTTAAGAATTTGATTTACCCTATTCCTGATTCACGTTTTCCATTTCTCGGTGTTCATTTTACACGAATGATGAAAGGCGGAGTTGAAGCAGGACCGAACGCGGTGCTTGCATTCAAAAGAGAAGGCTATACTAAAAAAGATTTTTCTTTTGGCGATTTATCACAAATGATTTTCTATTCGGGTTTCTGGAAGATGGCTTCAAAATATTACAAAATGGGGTTCGGTGAATTTTATCGTTCATTCAGCAAGAAAGCTTTTGTAAATGCATTGCAAAAATTAATTCCTGAAATACAGGAAGATGATATTGAAGCTGGTGGTGCAGGTGTCCGTGCACAAGCGTTAGAACCGGACGGAAGACTAGTTGATGACTTCAGAATTGTTGAAGCGAACAAAATGATCCACGTACTAAATGCACCTTCTCCTGCAGCGACGGCATCATTAAGTATCGGTAAAACTATCGCTGATATTGTGAAAAAGAAATTTGAAAAAGAGGTTAAGAGTTAACAATGGATATTATATCAATCCTTGATAATATAACTTTAAAAGAGCGTCTTGAGTCAATTAAGAAAAGTGTTCTTGAACTCTCTAAAAAAGTTGAAGGCCATAAAGAAAAAATCATTACCTATAGCTTTGGTAATGGAGATGAGCAATCAATACGAAGAGAACTTCTACTCAAAGAACTAAAACAGATTCTGGAAACAAAAACAATTGAAAGAACAAAATATTATCTAAACAGACTAATAAAAAGTTTGTCCGTAGAGAAAGGAGGGAAGATAAACGATCTCAACTTAAACCGCTGGAAAGAATACGAAGATATAATTACAGATAGTCTTTGGATATTTGATAAGAGAGATACTTCTGGTATGCACAAAGCAGGTTACTGGGGAAATTTCATACCACAGATTCCAAATCAACTTTTAAGAAGATACACAAAAAAGGGGGAATGGGTAATCGACCCGTTTCTCGGCAGCGGAACTACATTAATTGAATGCAAACGATTGGGAAGAAACGGGATCGGGATTGAGTTAAGTAATCAAGTTGCAAATGCAACTGAAGTTAATGTGAATGAAGAAAAGAATCCTTTTAAAGTCACAACAAAGGTAATTCGGGGAGACAGTAGGAATATTGATCACAAGTTTCTATTCAAAAAATTAGAAGTGGAATCAGTTCAGTTTGTGATTATGCATCCTCCCTACTGGGATATAATCAAGTTCAGCAATGACAAAGATGATCTCTCAAATGCAAAATCGACACGTGATTTTTTAGGAATGTTTAGAAAGGTTGCTGATAACTTCTATCCAATTCTAGATAAAGGAAGATATTGCGCTGTTGTTATAGGGGATAAATATTCAGCAGGAGAATGGATTCCGCTTGGATTTTATGTTATGCAGGAAATGATCCATAAGGGATTTAAACTGAAATCGACTATCATAAAAAATTTTGATCAAACAACTGCAAAAAGAAATCAGAAGGAACTCTGGCGCTACAGAGCATTGGCAGGCGGATTTTATATTTTCAAGCACGAATACCTTTTTATTTTTCAAAAATAGGTTAAGTAATTATGGTCAAATTTATAATTTCAATTATATTTTTTCTAAGCCTTATAACGAATGGCTGTTCGTCAAAAAAAGAAATAACAAATCCTCTTATCCACGATATCTGGATACTGGAATCAATCAATGGAAATGCATATGTACGAGCTTCAGGTCAGGAACTTCATCCTACTATTGAAATTTATTTGAGTGAGGAAAGATTCGGCGGTAACACTGGCTGCAATAATATGAATGGCAAGGTGATGGTTGAAGGCAGCACAATATTATTTTCAGATATTGTAACCACAAAAATGTTTTGTCCCGATGTTGATGAAGTGGATTTTCTTTCAGCACTAGGAAAAGCGAATAATTATAAGATTGAAAAAATGAAACTGTATTTGTACGATAGTGATCATGAGCTGCTGGTCCTTCAAAAGATTGACTGATTTAAATTGCAATGAATGCTGAACTCCTCAACATCGAAAAGGAATTAAAGAAACGACTAGCTTATCCATATAAATGGGGACGAAAACAAAATGATGTATTTGATAAGCTTACAAACTTTGTTTACAAGATTTCTTCCTTTGATGAAGTGTTAAAAGAAACAGAGAGCAGATTTAGAAAAGATAAAGAACACCAAAACATAGCTAATTATGCTTTGAACCGATGGTATAATTTCTGGTCCGCACAAGCAGTCGAAAAAATATTCTGCTCCCTTCCTAATGTGAAACCTGCACTCGATGAAAAAGACAGGCTTGTTGACTTTACAATTGATGGAGTTACTTTCGATCATAAAACATCAATCTATCCCCAAAATTTTCCGTATACTATTCAGGAAGCAATTAAGAAAACTGACGAACTAATTCTTTGGCTTTATAAGCATCAATCGCAACAACAGAGAAAGCATTTAAAGAACAGGTTATTTATAGTTCTTTTTTCTTCGGATGGTGATCACTGGAAACTAAAGGCAGAAATACCCTGGCTCAAAGAAAGATTAGAACAATATATGGAAGGATTCAACCCACACTACCTCTTGAAATTTCAACTCGAAAAAAATCATGAAACAATTTCAGATATAATCTGGGCAATTCGTTAAGGCTATTACCGATAGCAATACTTCACTTTAATAATTAATTAACTAATAATAAAACTTGCGTTATGTTTAATGGTTTACTAAGTTCATGCAGGCTATTAAAAATAAATCTAATTAAATAAATTTTTTATTAACTAAAACTAAAGAGGCAAAATGAAACTACAATTTACTTTCCTATTCGTTTTTTTGGGCTTTACATTTTTACAGGCTCAGCCATTAAACAACGACTTTGAAATCTGGACTTCAGGTGATCCGACAGATTGGTTCACAACTGATATACCAACTTTAATTGATGGTGTTAGCCAAGCAGGTAGCGCTTATAACGGATCTTCCTGTGTAAAACTTGAAGTCAGCAATTTTGGTGGAACAGCATACCCACCTTACTTGTCTTCACTTGATCCCAGCACATCGTTAGGGCATCCGGTATCAATAAAACATGGCAGCTTGCATGGTTATTATAAATTAAATCCGCTTGGAAATGATGCGCTAGCAGTTGTTATATCAATGAGTGTTGGCCCATTGAACGCTGTCGGTGCAGGCGGAGGGATTCTTACAGCAGCTTCAAGCTGGACAGAATTTAACTTACCAATTTATTATACACCTGGCTCACCAGATCCGGATAACGTCATAATTTATTTTATAGTTGCTGACACAGCTGGTGGCACAGCTACTATAGGTTCTGAAGCATATGTGGATTATATTGATCTCACTGCTCCAAGCAGTGTTGAACAAATCAGCGGACAGCCACAAGATTTTTCTCTGAGTCAGAATTATCCTAATCCTTTCAATCCATCTACAAAAATAGAATATAGTATTCCGGAAGCATCATTTGTTCAGTTAAAAATCTACGATATTCTTGGAAACGAAGTTTCAACTCTGGTGAATGAAGAACAATCAGCTGGAACTTACAAAGCAGATTTTTCCGGGAGTGATTTTGCGAGTGGATTGTATATTGCAAAACTGCAAGCAGGTAATTACACAAAGACTATCAAGATGTCTCTCTTGAAATAGCTACCAACTTTTTCTACTTTTTAACTTTATGTAGCACAGATTAATAATCTGTGCTACATAAATATTCTTTTCCTCCTTTTCTTTAGATTTACTCACAATAATTTTAAACTGAACTAATGATTGAATTTCTTGCACTTGGTGGTGCCGGTGAAATCGGGGCAAACTGCTACTATCTAAATATTAATAATGTTGGAATAATTCTGGACTGTGGAATGCATCCGCAGAAAACAGGATTGGACTCACTTCCAAAGTTTGATTTACTTGAAGACAAACCAACGGATTATATTTTAATTTCACACGCTCATCAGGATCATCTGAATGCACTTCCATTTCTGATAAAAAAATTTCCTCATTTGAAAATCATTACAACTCCCCAAACAAGAGCTGTTGCAGAATTAACACTTCATAATGCAATATCAATATTAAAAAGACAGGTTGATGAAAGTGAGTTTGAGATCTACTCTCACAATGAAGTTGATTTGCTGATAAAGTCAATCAATTATAAATCATATTATGAAAAATTTGGAATTACATCGCTAAATAGCAGTAAGCAAATCGAAGCTGAGTTTTTTGATGCTGGACATATTATAGGTTCGGCTGGAATAATGTTGAGATTTGATAGAAGAAAAATATTTTTTACGGGAGATATTAATCTGTCCCCACAAACACTTTTAGCAGGTGCGGAACTCCCTTCAGAAAAAATTGATTTTCTAATAACAGAAACTACTTATGGTTCCACAGAATCATCCGGGTTGAACCATTGGGAAAATGAAGTTGATCGTTTTTCATCTTCAATTAATAAAATAATTAATAATGGCGGCTCGGTTTTAATTCCAGTTTTTGCTCTTGGAAAACTTCAGGAGATACTGGCTACTATCTGGCAGCAAATGCGGGGAAATAAAATTACAAGTGTTGATATTTATACCGGCGGAATCGGAAACAAGATAAACAGAATTTATGATTACAATCGCTACGTTGTAAATAGAAATAAAAAGGAACTCATACTTTCTGACATTCCTCAAAAAAACCTGAATGAACTAAGAGACTACGATGATCTTTTTAAATTTCCAAGCATTGTCCTTGCTTCAAGCGGAATGATGATTGAATCAACATTCTCCTTTTTATTAGCAAAGCAATGGCTGCAGAAAAAGGACTCGGCGATTTTTACTGTTGGATATATGGATCCTTCCACTCCAGGAAGCATAATTTCAAAAGCAAAAAGAGGAGATAAAATCCAGGCAACTGATAGAGATAAAAAAGTTGAAGTTAAATGTGAAATAAAAAATTTCAGGTTATCCGCCCACTCAAAGAGAGAAGAATTAGTATCGCTGGTAAAAAAAATAAATCCTGATAAAGTTGTTCTAATTCACGGTGATAAAGAGGCGATTGATTGGATTGGAGCTTCGATTCTCAAACAATTTCCAGGTAAAAAAGTATTCGCGGCCGAGAATTTCAAAGAGATAATATTTGATTAATAGCAAGAACTATTGATATATTGAACCAAGTAATATTCATTTTTTTTAACAAGAGGTAATTTTGAAACCTCTTTCAAATCAAACTCGCTTCTCATCAATTCTGAAGCTCGTCGATAGAAAGTTTTTATCGAATAAGAAATTTTATGACAACTCAGCAAAATCCATTATTCATTGAATTATAACTAAAATCACAGGAGTAAAAATGTCTGGATTAAAAGAAAAACTTGGAAAGAAAATTGAGGAATGGCGTCCTCGAACAACCCGACTTATCAAAGAATTCGGCAATGTAAAAATTGACGAAGTTGATATCGGTCAGGTTATTGGTGGTGCAAGGGATATTAAAAGTCTGGTGACCGATATTTCTTATCTCGATCCATTTGAAGGAATTCGTTTCAGAGGATTAACAATTCCTGAAGTAATGAAAAAACTTCCAAAAGTCCCCGGCGGAGAAATGCCTTATGTTGAAGGGTTCTTTCATTTCCTTTTGACAGGAGACATCCCTTCAGAAGCTGATGTAAAAGAAGTTGCAGAGGAATTCAAAAAAAGAAGTGCTATACCGAAATACGTATTTGATATTCTGAAAACTATGCCGCATGATTCACATCCAATGGTAATGTTTTCAACCGCAATTCTTGCAATGCAGCGTGAATCAGAATTTGTTAAACAATATAATTCGGGAAAACTGAAAAAGAATGATTACTGGGTTCCAACTCTTGAAGATGGATTACAGCTTCTCGCAAAGATCCCGGGAATTGCTGCGTTCATCTACAGACTAAAATATAAGAATGGACAAATAATTGAGTCTGATCCAAAAATGGACCTTGGCGGAAATTTTGCGCATATGATGGGAATTAAAAAACCTTATGATGATGTCGCAAGAATGTATTTCATTTTACACAGCGACCACGAAAGCGGAAACGTAAGTGCTCATACAGGACATCTTGTTGCAAGTGCACTTTCAGATATGTACTATTCAATTTCTGCAATGACAAACGGACTTGCTGGTCCACTTCACGGACTTGCAAACCAAGAAGTTTTAAGCTGGCTGCAGGGAGTTTATGATAAGATGGGCGGAAAAATTCCGACTGAAGAAGAAATGAAAAAGTTTGTTTGGGATACACTTCAAGGCGGACAGGTTATACCAGGATTCGGTCACGCTGTTTTAAGAAAAACCGATCCACGTTATATGGCACAAAGAGAATTCTGTCTGAAGCATTTGCCAAAAGATCCATTATTCATTTATGTTGATCTTCTTTTTAAAGTTGTTCCACCAATATTGCTTGAACAAGGCAAAGCAAAGAATCCGTGGCCGAATGTTGATGCTCAATCAGGCGTTATTCAGTGGTATTATGGATTAAAGGAATATGATTTCTACACAGTACTTTTTGCTGTTGGAAGAGCACTTGGCGTTGTTGCAAATATTATCTGGGATCGTGGACTTGGTTATCCAATCGAGAGACCAAAATCAGTAACGACTGCAATGCTGGAAGAAGCTGCAGGAATAAAGAAATAAACTTCTTTCTTTGTAACACAGATTAATAATCTGTGCTACCGTTTTAAAATATAAATGCCATCCTGTTTATTGGGATGGCATTTTTGTTTAGATTGAATTCAAATCAACTTTATTTTATCAACATCATCTTAATTGTTTTACTTACGGCTCCGGTATCAAGCCGTGCGAAATATACACCGCTTGAGAAACGGCTTGCATTAAATGTAACATCATAACTTCCGGTTTCCTGGTAAGCATTTACGAGAGTTGCTACACTATCACCTGAAGATGAGAATACATCTAATTTCACCGCTTGCGGAATCCTGAGGTAATAGCTGATTGTTGTACTAGGGTTAAACGGATTAGGATAATTCTGCTCAAGATGAAAAGTAGAAGGCCCTGAAAGCGTACCGGCTTTCTCCGAAATTAGCGGCAAGGTTTCAAAATTTTTCATCAGCACATCCGGCATTCTGTCAACAGGCATTCCTAACTGCTGCGATAAAAGAGTAGCATAGATCTGTCTGAAATCATATCTGTATTTAATGTCACCGTTGTTGTCAAGATCCGTAAGATCAGCATTAGGTCCGTAAACACCACCATAAACATTTTTTCCAATCACAAATAATGGTGCGGCTGTTCCATGGTCAGTTCCTCCGCTTCCATTTTGTTCAACTCTTCTTCCGAATTCGGAGAATGTCATAAGAACAACTTTATCAGCAATGCCTAATAATTTAAGATCATTCTGAAATGCTTCAATAGCCTGTGCAACACCAGCAAGAAGATTTGAATGACTGCCGCCCTGGTTTGCGTGTGTATCAAATCCTCCGATTGAAGTAAGATAAACCGGGGTCTCAAGTCCACCGGCAACCAGTTCTGCAATAATAGCAAGCTGTCTTGCCAACCGGGTATTAGGATATGTTGCAAGGTTTTCTACTGAATCTGCTTTTTCCTTAATTACTTCTGCATAACGAATTGAAAGTGCAGCAACTTCTTTTATATATTTTAGTTGATTGCCGGCGATTGTATTTGGTGGAGGATCATTATCTGCTGTGCTACCATTTATAAGCTGGTAAAACTGATTCGGGCTTTCAAACGAAATTCCCATTGAACCCTGACAAGTACATTCAAGTAAAACCGATTGTGTAGAGCCGATTTGAATTGCCATCGGGTGCTCGGGATTGATCGGATTATGATCAGGTAAAACATTTGCAAGATATCTTCCAACCCAGCCATCAGCAACAACTACATCGGAATCCGATGCGCTCAACCAGATATCGGTTGCACGAAAGTGTGATCTGTTCGGATTATCGTAACCAACATTTTGAACAACAGCTACTCTGCCTTCATCATACAAAGCTTTTAACGGCTGTAGTGCCGGGTGCATGCCGGTAAGATTGTTTAGCTTAATTATATCTGCTTTTGGAATACCAATTGACGGACGGGCATTGTAATACAAATCATCCTCAAATGGAATGATTGTATTAAGCCCATCATTACCTCCGCTTAACTGAAGTATTACTACAACTTTTCCATTAACGGCTTGAATGTTTAAAAATGACCTTGAGAATGCTCTTATCGGTATATTACCAAGCGCCATTGAAACAGTTCCTGCACCAGCAAGAACTCCTAAATTTCGTAAAAATGATCTTCTGTCCATAAAAATCTTTCTGATTATGAAAGTTGATATTCTGATAATCTCATTAATGCTTTGAAGAACAGCTTAAGTCTGTTCTCAGCCTCAGGGTCATTTGTTGACCAGTCATAAACCGCCGCTCCATCAAGTAAAGTATTCAGCAGATATTCTTTCCTGTTTTCACTCAACGGAAATTGCAGGAAGATTTTCGCAATATCGTCAATGAGCTGACCTGCATCTTCAGCACTGCTGAAAGACCTGGCATAATCAACAAGATTTAATTGGAAAGTTAAATCTTCACCGTTAGGTCTTCTGCCATTTATAACAGCATCAGTGTAAATATTTCTTGACGGGAGTGTTGTTGTATTGATCCATACTTTATCACCGTTCCAGCCGCTAACATTTGGTGGAGAGAAAACTTCTTGTTTTATTTGTGCGGCAACACTACGAATGTAAGGATAATCAGGTGTTGCTACGTTGAACTGTCTCATTGTTCCAATCAACAATTCAACAGGGCTTTTAATTTTTGCACCTCTTACTTCATCAGTATGAAACAATACAGATTTGAATAGAGTGGATAACACCGGTTTCAACTCATAGTTATTATCCCGGAGTATTTGTGCCATTGTTGCTATGCTTTCTTCATCATGTGCAACGTGCATAAATTCATTATATAACTCCCTGCAGAAAAATATTGCCGCTGCTGGCTGCTGAAAAATAATATCAACAACATCTGTATGAATGAAGTTTCCAGTCTGTCCTAAAAATGTTTTAGATCCATCATCAAAGCGAGTTGCATCGAAGTAGGAAGTCAATCCATCGACTCTCCATCCCGTTAAGGCTCTGGCTGCTTCCTGAATATCCTGTTCAGTATAATTACCTATACCGAGAGTAAATAATTCCATCAGCTCTCTTGCATAATTTTCATTAGGTGCCCCTTTGCGGTTTCTTGTTCCATCAAGATAGATAAGCATTGCTGGATCAATTGTAACTGCTTTAGTTAAATTGATAAGATTCCCCATTGCATAATCACGGAATAGTTTATTCTGCCAGTACATTCTTTGTGGAAGTGATACCTTGGCAACTTCACTTACATAATGATTGTGCCAAAACAACACCATTCTTTCACGGATGGAATAACCCTGCGTATGCATGAGATTATACCACCAATGTATAAGTTCTCTGGTTCGTTCGGTAGCATCATCGATGGCCGGGTCGTTTACCCAAAAGCCGGGCTCCGGAGGTACGGGTTGATCTGCAAGCAGGTAGTTGTCAACAAAATCATCAAGCGTTATTGAAAGTGCGAATTCAACATCCTGCTTGTTATAACCAAAGAGGGTTCTGGATAGGATGTGACGCGCAGCATCTTCATCCCACACACTAATTTTATTAAAATTGTTACCACTTTTCACTTAGTTGCCTCGCTCAGTTTAATTTGGATTTTGCTTTGATGGTCGGAATAACCATAGTAAATAATATGCCACTCAATAACTGTTGATAATTCGCAACAAAGGATAATCGAGAGTTTGTCTGTAAGTTATTTGCTAGTAAATATTTCCAATAAATATCCATTTTACCATCCTATTTTGAATACCTAATTTCTCACCGCCATTACACATAATGTCGGTAAATAATGACGGGAAGTTGTTCTTTTGAGCATCCATTACGAAATAAAAAAAAAATAATTCAAGCAGGTATTTGATTTTTAAAAGACAAATTCTAAAAGAGCTTGTTAATGGTTGTGATACTTATCAAAATTAAATGTTTATAACACGGTTAATATTGTTTTATAAATATGAGAGATTATTCAACCTTGTCATTTTTTTGCTATAATATTTGAATCTGGGATTGAGTAATTTTACATTTAATATTTTTCATAAAAATTATGAACAAAATTTTCATTTCATTGACCAGCCGTCCAAATAATTTAAATCAAATGTGAGTTATTAATGAAAAAGGGCTTATTCTATATTTTATTTTTTATTTTATTGTTTATGGCTCTG
>Ga0208980_10001221_pt1 | contig 15405 bp, 13 predicted proteins | sample WetSurMetagenome_3_FD_187993 | JGI IMG/M metagenome (GOLD analysis project Ga0208980, IMG submission 187993) | Wetland microbial communities from Twitchell Island in the Sacramento Delta, sample from surface sediment Aug2011 Site A1 Bulk (version 2) | ecosystem: Environmental > Aquatic > Marine... | reverse complement strand
GTGCGGTAGTTCAGTTGGTTAGAATATCGGCCTGTCACGCCGAGGGTCGCGGGTTCGAGTCCCGTCCGCACCGCAAGAGAATACAAAAAGCCACGCAACAGCGTGGCTTTCGTATTTTCATCGGACAGCGATGACGGAATACAGGCATAAGCTGGGAGATGAAAATACGTTAAATGCTGCGCAAGCAGCATTTTTGTATTCTCTTGCAGGGTAACCTCAGGATAAAAGGGTCCGGCGAAGCCAATCCCGTCCGCACCGCCCTAAAGAATTGTAAAGAGTGTCTTAAAAAGGAACCCTCTCTTTTTTAGGATAATTGTAACTTTCTTTTGCTCCTCCAAAAGAAAGTTACCAAAGAAAAGGAGTCCGGAAAAGACAACCGTGCCTGTTTTTCGCCATTTGCGCATAGCCATTTTCCGCTCCAAAAAAACAGGACACGGTTCGCACCTTTTCCGGGTTAGCCCACGCACCGCTATGATAGGATACTACTATTTTGATATCTATTCGTTTGGCTATAAGGCTGTTGATATCTTGTGAAATGAAAGGGGATGCCTCCCATCTCCAAAAACCTCTGGTTATGTAACTTGAGGTATGCAAAACAAATAATGTCACCAGGTTGATATCCTGATTATCATAGATTATCTAAGTCTGAAATTGTATCTGATCGTCCCTTTCTGAGTTAAGGGAGCATCTGGTTTGGGATCAAATTTTTCTTCTAGGGCTGCTTCTTTTGTGGCGGTGAGGAGATAATCGTCGAGGGAGGTAGAACCCTTGCCGCCTGGATTTAAAAGCGAAATTAATTTTCCCTTACTTTTTGAAGATAACTAATTCAAGATAAAGCAGATAATCTGAAACAGTTTTTCACAATATTTAATAAAAGATGTATTTTTCAGGTCAATCGCTTTGACGCATATAAGATTATTGTTAACTTGAGGATTCAAGTCAGGCTCATCGGATGGAAACAGATTTCGGAAGAATTTTAAGAGGCGTTGGAATTAGCAAAATACTGTGTTTGCTAATACTGCTTTATACTGCCTCGTGCAGTTCATTCAGACTTTTCACGCCACAGCCTGAAGACGAAGAATTTTTTATTTCAAGAAAATATGTTGGTGTTTTTCTTGATTATCGGCAAACCGGTCCTGATGACCTTGCCGGGCCCAATCTTATCTGGATCAAAACCTCTATGGAAGATCAATATGGTAAAATATCAGCCTATGGAAAGAAGTGCGATTTTACTGTGGGGGAAAGATTGTTTTTAAGAAGAACTCTTTATGACCCGGGTATTGGAGCAGGATTCTGGGAATATACTATAGAAAATGATTCTGCAGTATCATATAAAGCTACTGATTTTCAATACGATCATAAAGTTCTTACCGAAACAATTTTTAACTAGGATTTTCTAATAGTATGTTTACTCTAATGGTATATTAACCGTAGGTATCTGCAATATTTGCCGGGAAAAACAGTTAATTATATTTTTTATGCTTGTACTGATTAACCTGTTCATCTGTTCAAAAAAAAAGCCACTGACTATCAGCGGCTTTTTATTATCTACTTAAGAGGGGTTAATTTCTCATCATCGCTCTCATAGCTTCCTGTTGGAGATCAGCATATTCAGCTTTTTCAACAGTGATCCCTACGAATTGGATCTCTCCTCCCTTGAAAGTTCCCGGAGTTTTGTATTCCCTGCTTACAGCATCACCGCTGTCGAAACCCACACAGAGACCATCGCCCGAAAGTGTGAATTTACCAGGTTGTGTGTTTAACGGACCCTCAGCAACAACCTTATCGTCAATAAATAGTTTGGCACGACCTGTCGATTCCCTGTGTTCTCCTGCTTTTTCCCTTGTAAATTCGACACCCACGGTGTGTTTCCCGGGGTTGATAATTCCGGAAACCAGCTTTTGTTCTGTAATGCCAAGGAAATTGTATACATAGTAAAGCTTTTTATCCTTTATAAACAGGGTATGACCACCGAATCTTGATCCATGGGCAAAGATAACCCCGTTACAGTTCGGATCTGTAATTTCGATGCCGGCAAGAATCTTAAAGGATCGGTTCCTTATATTTACTGCCACGCCCTCAGGGACCGGGGCGGTCTCGGGATAATAAATATATCTCTCCTTTGCAGGTTCTGAACTTGGGCGTTCAGTATTAAGAATATCTATTGCGCTTCTGTCATCAAGTGGGAGTACTTTATTCTTTTCTGCTTCTGCAAACCAAAGATCAATAAGGTGTTTCAGCTTTTCGGGATTTTCCTTTGACAGGTCAGTTGATTCTGAACGGTCCTCATTAACATTGAAAAGCTGCCACTGATCTTTATCAAAATTTCCCTTTCCACTGATTGGTGAATGGATTGCAACAGCTTTCCATCCATCTTCCCATATTGCCCTTGTTCCAAGCATCGCGTAGTACTGGATCTTCTTTTGCGTTGGAGCATCGGGTGCAGCATCAAAGGTGTATTTCATCGATACCCCTGACAGAGGATATTGTTCAACTCCACGATATACTTTCGGCATTTCAAGGCCGCAGATTTCAAGTATTGTTGGTACGATGTCTGTTGAATGATGATACTGGTTCCTGATCTCACCACGAGCCTTTATCCCTTTTGGCCACGATATTACAAGTGGATCGCATGTACCGCCGGCCAGGTTAGCATAGCGCTTAAACATTTTAAAGGGTGTTGAAAAAGCAGTAGCCCATCCAGTCGGGAAATGCTCATATGTATCAGGTCCGCCCATTTTGTCGAGGTATTTGAGGTTCTCAGCAAGATCGTCGGGATACCCGTTGAAGAATTTATTCTCATTTACTGAACCATTGGGAGTACCCTCACCAGAAGCACCATTATCGGCTGCATAAATTACAACCGTATTTTCAAGCTGTTCTGTCTGTTCAAGATAGTCAATTATCCTCCCGATCTGAACATCAGTATACTCGGAGAAAGCTGCATACACTTCTGCAAGCTTTGAGAATAGCTTCTTTTCATCTGCATTTAGTGTTGCCCAGGGTCGTACATCATCGGCATGATTGGCAACATCTTCAGGCATGGGATTTATTGGAGTAAGCTTTGTACCTTTCGGTAGAATCCCTTTATCAATCATTCTGGCAAGTACCCATTCCCGGTAAGCCTCATAACCATCATCGAATTTGCCTTTATACTTTTCTATGTACTCAAGCGGAGCATGATGAGGGGCATGATTTGCACCCGGACAATACCACATGTACCATGGCCTCGACGGATTTGTGGCTTTCTGGTCCCTTATCATGGTAATTGCCTGATCCGCAAGATCCTTTGAAAGATGATATCCATCTTCAGGGCCATATGGTGCTTCAATGAAACGGTTATCTTCCACAAGGTCGGGGTACCACTGGTTGGTCTCACCTCCTAGGAACCCGTAGAATCTGTCGAATCCCTGATTGAGAGGCCAGTATTTTCGGCTAGCCCCGGAAGCAACATCCTGTTCAGGTACATTATGATTTTTACCAAGCCAGAATGTACTCCATCCATTATCCTGCAGTACCTGTCCAATTGTTGCACATTCTTCGGGAAGATATCCGCTTGCGCCGGGGAATCCGTTCGCTCCTTCAGTAATTGCGGCCATCCCGTTCAGATGGTGATTACGGCCAGTCAGAAGTGTTGACCTGGTGGGAGAAGAGAGTGCCGTTGTATGCCATTGTGTGTAGGTCAGACCATTTGCAGCCAGCTTGTCAAGGGTAGGCATATTGATTGCACCACCATAAGGCGACCAGGCGGCAAGTCCCGTATCATCATAAAGGACAAAAAGAATATTCGGTGCTCCTTCTGGAGCCCTTTTAGGAAGAAAAGGTGTCCAGTCGGCTTTCGATTCCCGTACATCCAGGTTTATGGTTCCCTTGAATGGGATGTCCGATTTTTCCTGAGATGGCCGGGATGATTGTTGTGTACATCCAACTGCAACAGAAGCAAGTGCAGGTAAAAGAAGAATGTGCTTCATAAATAAATGGTTTAATTTGGATCTAAATATACTACTTTAATCTAAAAAACCCCCGGTACCATTACCGGGGGTCGTTTGTCTTCCCTTTCCCTGCTTTGCCTTACCCTGCTTTGCCGAGTAATACTTTGACAATTAAAATGTTTTAAAGTAAGACAAACTGTTACTTCTAACCCTGTTACCTAACCATAATTAACAGAAAAAGACAGTATTAAAGGTACACAATTCGGGGACACGAGTCAATACCTTATTCTAGGTATTTTTTAAAAGGTAATTAAGGCCCACACTGTTTTTTAGTGTTTTCAGGGTATCATGGATTGTTATCTTCTGACCGAAATCTATCGATCTGTCAGAAATAATAAAATTCTCTTCAGTAAGATCTTTGTGAACAATCTTTATTATGTGGGTAAATGAACCGGTTTTGCTGCTTGCAACCGACAGGTTGCGCAGATGCCGCTCTATCTCTATTTTTTCAATATCTCCGTAAGAACAGCCTGAGGTAAAATCGCCGATTTTCTTTGTTACTGAAGATCTCGTAAATTCAAGGCTTCCGATCTTCATCAGATCCTCTGACTGTCTTTTCATCTCAACAAATATCCATATTGTGGCTGCAACAAATATTCCAAGTGCAGTATAAAAAAATCCAGGTGAACCTTTTCTTTCCAGATTTAAGCGAATGTTTATTGAAACCATCACCAGTATTGACAGAAAAGCATAAGCCATATATAATTTTTTGTTCTGCCTGCTCACTTTCCTGGGATCGGAAGAATCGACCCTGTATATTCTGAATCTGCTCATTTGGTTCGGTTTACCTGTTCTGGTGAGTCTTACTCATTCCGCAATCGCCATTATACCGGCTTGAAAAATCAGGCGATCAGGTCAGCATCCGGTCTTAGCGAAGAATGTTGCCATTAATAAATTATTTTTTCGGTTTTGGCTGGATATAAAGTACCTCTTCCTTCATCTGCTGAACTTTCTTCTCCTTGCATTTTGAAATTCCGACTCCGGTAACTATTAACAAAACAAGGAAAATCAGTACCTTGAACGGGAAGCTTTTTAAAAGCTCAATGAGGAATGAATCTTTTTTCATAGGTTTAATGTACTCTAAGCCAAATTTATAACTGGAGAAAGGGCCTATTCTTTTATTAAAAATATGAAATTGAGCGAAGCGATGCAAATTTTTTATTCAACCTTTTCCTTATCAACGCGGAAGAAGCTGAAATTCACGCTGCCGTAATCGCGGTGTTCAAAAAAATATTTATGCCCGGCAAAATGATAACTTTTGGGATGTTCGAGCACAAAAAATCCATCATTTTTTAGCACTGATGCACCGGTTACAAGATCGGGCAGATCTGACAGCCATTGAAGCTCATACGGAGGATCGGCAAAAACAACATCATATTTGTAATGGCACGTTTTAAGGTATGCTTTTACATCAAGATGAAGAGGTTTGATATTTATCAGCTTCATCTCTTCAATCGTCCTTCGTATGAAGGAAATATTCCTTCCATCCTTTTCCACGAGGTGTACCGACAGGGCGCCCCGTGATGCGAATTCGTAGCTTATGCTGCCAGTTCCCGAAAAAAGATCGAGAACCTCAACTGATTCAAAATCAATTCTGTTGTTCAGTATATTGAAAAGACTCTCACGGGCATAATCAGTTGTCGGTCTGGCACTGAAACCTGCAGGAGGGTTTATCTTCCTGCCCTTGTATTTGCCACTTATGATCCGCACGAGAGGGCTGTAAAAAGATTTATATACTTGTGAAGAGGAGTATCGTTGAACACATAACTGAAAGTGAATGGGCCGGCGGGTTCTGCGAATCTGACTCCCCTGATATACATAGCAAGTCCGGAATAGAGATCATCGTACATTTCGGTATAACCGCTCAGTACGATAGTCTCCTCCTGCCTGATATTCAGGTTTTTGAACACATTAATAATGTGATAGATAATATCTGACGTATTCCTGTAAACAAAAGAGTTACAGAATTTAAGAACATTCTCATTGAAGATTATAAGGTTGAAAAAATCAGATTCTATATGCGCCCTGATATAATATTCAGCAGTGCTTTTTACTGATTGGTTTATCTGGTATAAAAGCGGCCTCAGATGATGCATAGGATCAGTGCTTTGGCGAAAGCCGGCCGCAATTTCAAGAACAGGTTTCTGGACAGTAAATATCAGGTATGAATCAGGCCAGGAGATCTTATTTACAAGTACCTGGCTACTCTCGGAGATGACATGGTTAAAGGCAAAATATTCCTCCTTTTTTCCCGGGTCGAAAAGAGGTGCAGGCACCATTGTGAAACGGGGTGAAGGCATAACAATTTGTGTCTTTTTATAATTTTTTGTCAGGAAATCATCCTTTGTTATGACTTCGGCAAGCTGACCCGGTGTAAAATGCCTGTAATTGTCGGGGGTAAAGGACCTTAAAAGTATATACTTGTTCCTTATGCCGTCGAGAATGCAGAAAGAGATATTGTCTGTACATAGCTGAACAGACAACTCGTAATTCTCAGTGGAGTTGATATCAAGGGTTTCGTCGAACAGCTCGATGAATGGCATAGAAGGTATTATTATTACAAATATAAGGTAAAGATTAATTATGTTTACAATCGGAAATAATATCGTTGATATTTATGCGTGATGAGCTGATATATAATCAATTAACAAAGAACCTGGGAAATATTCCCACCGATGACCAGTCGGCTGCCATGAAAAAGATCGCGACATTCATCTGTGAAAACAGCAACGATGTTATTTTCCTTCTTACAGGATATGCGGGTACCGGTAAAACGAGCATGATCAGTTCGGTTGTAAAAACCCTCGAACTGCTTCGTATGAGATCAGTGCTTCTGGCTCCGACCGGCAGGGCTGCCAAGGTTCTCTCATCTTACTCGGGCCGACCGGCCTTCACGATCCATAAAAAGATATACAGGCAGAAATCCTCGAAAGATGGATTTGGAAATTTTACTCTCGACAGGAACCTGCACAAGGAGACATATTTCATAGTCGACGAAGCTTCGATGGTATCGAACAGCTCGAACGACATTTCGCTCTTCGGCAGCGGCAGGCTACTCGATGATCTTATCGAGTATGTTTATTCGGGAACAGGATGCAAGCTTATTATAGTGGGTGATACCGCCCAGCTTCCTCCGGTCGGCTCCGTTCTGAGCCCTGCTCTCGATTGCGATGCCATGAAAGGATTCGGTTTCGGACTAATGACTTCAGAGCTGAGACAGGTTGTCAGGCAGAGTGAAACATCAGGAATACTGATGAATGCCACAAAAGTAAGAGTTCAGATCGCAAGAGAAGATATGACGAGACCATCGATCGATTGCCTTAATTTCAGTGATATTAAAAGATTATCGGGCGAGGAACTTATTGAAGAGATCGCATCATCATATGGCACCTGCGGACTTGACGGAACAATTATTGTTGTAAACTCAAATAAACAGGCAAACCGTTATAATCAGGGTATCAGAAACAGGATTTTTTACAGGGAAGAGGAGATCAGTCCGGGCGATATGGTGATGGTAGTGAAGAACAACTATTTCCTTTCGGGTGAGGAGGAGGAAGAGGGGAAACCCGGCTTCATTGCAAATGGTGACATTGCAGAGATAAGGAGGATAAATAAGTATGAGGAGCGTTATGGTTTCAGGTTTGCAGATATGGTATTGCGCTTTACTGATTATGATATGGAGGTTGAATCGAAGGTGATACTCGATGTTCTAAGCCTCGACACTCCGTCGCTTCCTTCGGAGAAGAACAAGGAGCTGTTCAATAATGTACTTGCCGATCATCTCGATTTACGGACAAGGAAGAAGCAGTTCGAAGCTGTGAGGAATGATCCCTATTTTAATGCACTACAGATTAAATTCTCATATGCAGTTACCTGCCACAAAGCACAGGGCGGGCAGTGGGAGAGGGTCTTTATCGACCAGGGAATGTTCAACCGTAACGAGATTACTATTGATTATCTAAGGTGGTTCTATACCGCACTAACAAGGGCGACTGAAAAACTCTACCTGGTCAATTTCAGTGACGATTGGTTTGAGAAATAGACAGGAGCTGCGAGACTTAACGCCACCTGTAATCAGTAGTTTCCAGGGGATCGGTATATTTTATCAGCTGAAAATATGGTTCATTATCAAGAGGTATTAATAGCGTTAAAAATCCAGAATAAACTGCTAAATTTCCAAAAAAACAGAATATCATGAAATCATATCGTAAGGAACTCTGGTTCGATGTGCCCACTCGCAGGGCTTTCATAAATATAACCGGTCAGGTTGAAAAGTGCCTTCGTGATTCGGGGATTCTGGAAGGTCTTGTACTCGTAAATGCAATGCATATAAGTGCTTCGGTTTTCATAAATGATGATGAACCCGGACTGCATCACGACTTTGAGGTGTGGCTTGAGAAGCTGGCGCCGGAAAAACCATATTCACAGTACCAGCATAACGGGTTTGAAGACAATGCCGATGCCCATATCAAACGTACAATAATGGGTCGTGAAACTGTAGTTGCAGTAACAGGTGGAAGACTCGATTTTGGTCCGTGGGAACAGATATTTTACGGAGAATTTGACGGGAAGCGACAAAAGAGAGTATTAGTCAAGATAATAGGAGAGTAGTTTTATCTGAGTATCAGAAATATTAGTGATCATGTTTTTCAGTATTACTCTGGATTAAGAATTAATTAAGTTTCATATCGGCAATAATGGAAGTGATACGTTCATCGAGAAGCTTTTCTGTCTCTTCGAATTTGTCGGGCGAGCCAAGTTTAGTATTGACGCTGAAGTAGAATTTTATCTTGGGTTCTGTTCCTGATGGCCTTACAGAAATTTTTGAACCATCCTCAAGGAAAAATTGAAGAACATCAGATTTTACAAGGCTTATTGTAGTTGTCTTTCCGGTAAGCTTATCAACCGATACCTGTTCTTCATAATCACTGATCTTCACAACCCTGCTGTTATTGATCATTTTAGGAGGATCGTTACGGTAGGAATTCATCATCGCTTTTATTTCAGCGGCACCATCTTTGCCTTTTCTGACAATATTTACCAGTCTCTCCTTGTAAAAACCGAACCTGACATATATGTCTATCATCAATTCAAAGAGTGACATACCATTGCTTTTTGCCCATGCGGCAGCTTCGGCAACAAGTGCACATGAACCAACAGCATCCTTGTCGCGGACAAAATCTCCTGCCAGGTAGCCATAGCTCTCTTCGCCACCGCCGATATATTTCTTTTTCCCTTCAAGATTCCTGATAAGCTCTGCGAAATATTTGAAACCTGTAAGAACATTGAAACATTCAACATTGTAACCGGCGGCAATACTGTCGAGAAGGTCGGAGGTGACAATGGTACTTATGATATACTCGTTGCCTTTGAACTTATTCTTAGCCTTGTATTGCGACAATATATAATAAGAAAGTATGGCTCCTGTCTGGTTTCCGTTCAGGAGTACGAACTCACCTTTCCTGTTCTTAACGGCAATGCCAAGCCTGTCTGCATCAGGATCGGTGGCCATAACCAGTTCCGCACCCGATTCTTTTGCCTTTTCAATTGCCATTCTGAGCGCTCCAGGCTCTTCCGGATTGGGAGATTTGACAGTCGGGAAGTTCCCATCAATTTTATCCTGTTCAGGAACACTCATTACATTTTTAAACCCGAACATTTTCAGGGCAGGGGGGACCAGTTTGACACCCGTACCGTGAATGGGTGTATAAACGATTCCCATATTGCTGAATTCCTTTATGATGCCGGGGTTATGACTCATTTTCAGAACCTCGGCAAGGAAAAGATCGTCGATCTCTTTTCCCACTATTTTAATATTTTCCTTTTTTGCATCGAACCTGATGTCTCTCACGGTAGTGATCTTTCTTACCTCGTCAATAATAGCCTCGTCGTGAGGTGCCACAACCTGCCCGCCATCGTCCCAGTATGCCTTGTAACCATTATACTCGGGGGGGTTGTGGGAAGCAGTGATTACGACCCCGCTCTGGCATTTGAAATGGCGAATGGCAAACGAGAGTTCGGGTGTTGGCCGCAGCGACTCGAAAAGGTAAACTACAAATCCGTTTGCCGAGAAAATATCTGCTGCCGTCTCGGCAAAAAGCCTGCTGTTATTACGGCAATCGTGAGCAATTGCCACACTAACATTCTTGTTGCCAACCTGTTTGATTATATAATTTGAAAGTCCCTGGGTGGCCATTCCAAGTGTATAGATATTCATTCTGTTAGTTCCTGCGCCCATAATGCCTCTGAGACCACCCGTTCCGAATTCGAGATCCTGGTAGAATGCATCGATAAGTTTTTTCTCATCATGTTCGAGCATTTCACGGACCTCCATGCGGGTCTCTTCATTGAATTCATTGCCCAGCCACGACTCGGCTCTTTTTCTGATTTCAGGTAGTGACAGCATAAAATATGGTGTTATGTATTAATTATCTGATGGATACATTTTTTAAGGCTTGTCCGCCAGTGGGGTATACCCAGCCTGTAGTTCTCCATGATCTTGCTTTTATCGAGTACCGAATATGCAGGGCGGGCAGCAGCTGAATGAAGATCTGCAGTTGAGACAGGATGAACAGGCTTGCTGATCGCAGCATCTTCGAGTATTGCCTGGGCAAATTCGTACCATGAACACGATCCTTCGTTCGAATAGTGATATACACCCGCGTTAAAAGCTATCTGGTGGTTATTCACCCCGGCAACGATATCGAGTATTGCGTGTGCAAGATCTGATGCATAGGTGGGCGATCCGATCTGATCGTTCACAACCTGAAGTGAATCTTTTTCTGAGGCAAGCCGTAATATTGTTTTTACAAAATTTTTTCCGAAAGATGAATAGAGCCACGATGTCCTTATTACCATGCTTGTTGGCTGCATAAGGGCAAATTTTTCACCTTCGAGTTTGGTTTTACCATATACCGACAGGGGATTGGGCCTGTCAAATTCGCGGTATGGTTTTGTAGCCTTTCCGTCAAAAATATAATCGCTCGAGATGTGGATCAGCTTGCAGGGAGTGTCCCTTATCACACCGACTATATTTTTGACAGCCAGGGCGTTGATCATTCTTGCCTGTTCCTCTTCTGTTTCAGCTTTGTCGACAAGATTATATGCCGCACAGTTAATTATCCAGTGAGGGTTATATTTTTTGATGAAATCGTGGAGGGCTTCACCGTCGGTGATATCGAGGGTATCTAAATCGGTGAAGATAAAATCATGACCGAAGTATTTTTTTGATGCGACTTTTAGCTCGCTTCCGAGCTGTCCTTTTGCGCCTGTTATCAGGTTTACTGCCATTGATGGTTTTGATATTTTAAAAGTTGTTTTCTGCATCGCGGAAATGAGGATTTTTGAGATCCTTTTCACTTATGATGGCTTTATCGGTACTGATCTTCCAGTCAATACCAAGGGTGGGGTCGTTAAGGTCTATCCCTCTTTCGTGAGAAGGTCTGTATAGATTATCGCATTTGTAAAGGATTATCGCTGTCTTGCTCAGCACTGAAAATCCATGAGCAAATCCCTTAGGTATAAAAAGTTGTTTTTTGCTTTCCGAATCAAGTTCAACTGCACACCATTTTCCGTATGTTACGGATGTCTTTCTCAGGTCAAGAGCCACATCGAGTATTTTACCTTCTATCACTCTTATAAGTTTGGCCTGGTCGAAAGGCCGGAGCTGATAATGAAGCCCCCTTATGACACCTCTCACAGAGCTGGATTCATTATCCTGAACGGGAGAAAAAGATATGCCGGCTTTCCGTAATGTTTCATGATTGAAGCTCTCCATAAAATAGCCACGGCTGTCGGTGTGTACGAGCGGTTCGAATATCAATAAGCCCTGGAAACCTGTTTCAGTAAATTTCATCGCGAAGATTATTTATTTTGAACTGTCGTACATGTTGATCTCATTTGCAACGCGGAGCAGGTATTTTCCGTACTGGCTGTTACTGATCGGCTGGGCGGCTGCGATCAGTTGCTCCCTGCTGATGAATCCTCTTTTAAAAGCTATCTCTTCAATGCAGGAAGCTTTCAGCCCCTGTCGCTGTTCGAGTGTTGCAATGAAGTTGGCCGCCTGAAGCAGACTTTCGTAAGTACCTGTATCCAGCCATGCCATTCCCCTTCCCATCAGCTTAACATCGAGTTTTTTCTCGTGCATGTAGATCCTGTTGAGGTCGGTAATTTCAAGCTCACCCCTTGGTGATGGCTTCAGTGATTTTGCTTTCTGAATTACGGTGTTGTCGTAGAAATATAATCCCGTTACCGCATAATTTGACTTGGGGCTGGATGGTTTTTCTTCGATCGATACCGGCTTCCTGTTACTGTCAAATTCAACAACGCCGTATCTCTCGGGATCAGTTACGTAGTATCCGAATATGCATGCCCCCTCCTTTAATTTTGCAGTTTCAAGCAGGGTGTCGCCGAATCCGTGACCATAAAAGATATTATCTCCAAGGATCATGCAGACCGTATCGCTGCCAATGAATTTTTCTCCCAGTATAAACGCCTGTGCAAGACCGTCGGGTGATGGTTGTTCGATATAGGTGAATTTTATCCCTAAAGAAGCCCCGTTGCCAAGAAGACTTTTAAAGCCTGGCAGATCGCGTGGGGTGGATATAACAAGGATATCCCTGATACCGGCAAGCATCAGTACCGATAGAGGATAGTATATCATTGGCTTATCATAAACCGGAAGCATCTGCTTCGATATCGCACTTGTGATAGGATGGAGTCGTGTTCCAGCCCCTCCTGCCAGTATTATTCCTTTCATTTTCTGTTTATAACTTGTTACTTTAATCCTTTCCCTGGTCCCTTTTATCTTTTTCCTTTTGTCTTTTATCTTTTCCCTTTTGTCTTTTTATTTTCTTCCGATCCCGTAATACTCAAACCCGGCATCCCTTATCTCAGCAGGATCATAAATATTCCTTCCGTCGAAAATGACCTTTCCTTTCATTATTTCTTTCATCTTAATGAGGTCTGGAATCCGGAATTCCGGCCACTCGGTCATAAGAGCCAATCCATCAGCCCCTCTGAGCGCTTCGTACTGATCGGCTGAAAATATTACCTTTTCACCCAGCAGTTTGCCGGCCTCTGTCATTGCAGCAGGATCATAGGTTTTTACAATTGCGCCCTCCCGGAGGAGTGATTCAATAAGTATTATTGCTGAGGCCTCCCGTATATCATCGGTATGAGGTTTAAATGCAAGACCCCAAACTGCGAAAGTTTTGTTCTTCAGGTTGTTTCCAAAGTGTTTTTTTATCTTTCCGAACAGGACCCCCTTCTGGAATTCATTTGCTTTTTCAACAGCAGAAACCACATTGAGATCATAGCCGTGATCCCTGGCAGTTTTTACCAGTGCTTTGACATCCTTGGGAAAACATGAACCACCGTAACCAGTGCCTGCATAGAGGAATTTATTACCAATCCTCGAATCGCTTCCGATACCTTTTCTAACCTGGTTTACATCAGCACCCAGAATGTCGCAGAGGTTTGCTATTTCATTGATAAAGCTTATGCGGGTAGCCAGCATGGCATTAGCCGCATACTTTGTTATTTCAGCCGATGCGATATCCATAAAGTATATGGGGTGGTTATTAAGCAGGAAAGGCTGGTAGAGCTTTCTCATGATATCCTGCGCCCTCTCGGTGCTTGTGCCAATAACTATTCTTTCGGGTTTGAGGAAATCTTCCACAGCCGATCCCTCTTTAAGAAACTCGGGATTTGATGCCATATCAAAAGGAACGACAGCCTTGCGAAGTGCAAGCTCTTTTTTTATAGACTCTTCAACCTTTGCAGAGGTACCGACAGGAACAGTACTTTTGATTACAACTACAATATAATTACTGATGACTTTCCCTATGTCAGAACCGACTTTCAGCACATGCGAAAGATCAGCACTTCCATCTTCCCCCGGAGGTGTTCCTACGGCAATGAATACAGCATCCGCACCTTCAATGCTCTCCTTAATATCGGTCGTGAAACGCAGTCTTCCTTTCTCTGAATTTCGCTTTATCATCAGGGCAAGACCGGGTTCATAAATGGGAACAGATCCTCCCCTGAGTTGTTCTATTTTTTCGGGAACAACGTCAACGCAGGTGACATTAACTCCTGTCTCAGCAAAGCATGTTCCCGTTACCAGACCAACATACCCTGTACCCACAACCGCTATCTTCATAAAAATTTACACTACTTTTTGTGATTTGTTCACTCGAAATGCAAAGATAGCATAACAGACGAAATTTGGAAATTTGTCCGGACGCTTTGCTGTCTTTACGCTTTGCTGTCTTATTTGAATTATGACAGACTTCTGGCCGTAAGGACCAAAAGAGAGAGAGAGAGCTTAGATAGCAAGGCAGTCCAGTATTGCATGATGTTAAGATTGGATTCTAAACAGGTGAAAATCTGTCTAATATTATGTTATTTTCAAATAAAAAATTATCTTTGCACACCAATTTTTCAACAAAATAATGTCTAACTTATTAATTATTAGTTTTTTAAATTAAAATCATGACTGAAAGCAAGGGAAAGTCAACCAAATCTGAATTGGTTGAAAAAAATGAAACTGCTGACAAAGCAGTAAAAAAGGTCGCTAAACCAAGAACCACAACAAGAAAGCCTGATACCACACAACCGGGTGAAGAGGGCAAAATGGAAGAAAATGCAGTCGAAACTGCAGTAATTGAAGCTGTAAACAGTGAGGCTGCTACAGAATCAGCACCAAAAGCTGATTACAGAACAACCGTTCTGAACGAAGATTTTAACTGGGAAGCTTTTGAAAGTGAAGAGCTGCGTAATTCTCCGAAGTATCAGGAGTATGAACAGAAGTATGATCAGACTTTATCGACAATTGCAGTTGACGAGGTTGTAAAAGGTACAGTGATACAGATGACAAGCCGCGAGGTCGTTATCAATATCGGTTACAAATCTGAAGGTGTAGTAAGCCTGAACGAATTCAGATACAATCCGGGACTGAAGGTTGGCGATACAGTCGAAGTTTATGTAGAGAGCCAGGAAGATAAGAAGGGACAGCTTGTTCTTTCGCATAAGAAAGCCCGTGCTCTGAATTCATGGGACAGGGTAAATTCAGCCCTTACAAACGACGAAATAATAACAGGTTACATCAAGTGCCGTACAAAAGGTGGAATGATTGTAGATGTATTCGGTATCGAAGCATTCCTTCCCGGTTCGCAGATTGATGTCAAACCGATTCGGGATTATGACATCTTTGTAAATAAGACAATGGAATTCAAAGTTGTGAAGATCAACCAGGAGTTCAAAAATGTCGTAGTATCCCACAAAGCTCTTATTGAAGCTGAACTTGAACAGCAGAAGAAAGAGATCATTGCAAAACTTGAAAAAGGACAGGTTCTTGAGGGAACCGTTAAAAATATTACATCGTATGGTGTGTTTATCGATCTCGGAGGCG